>PJEL010002916.1_pt1 | contig 15109 bp, 14 predicted proteins | sample 1853271 | NCBI WGS metagenome assembly PJEL01 (sample SAMN08108733, study PRJNA415343) | Invertebrate metagenome, whole genome shotgun sequencing project. | host: Globobulimina | place: Sweden: Gullmar Fjord | collected 2015-08 | reverse complement strand
GCTTTTACTGCATCGTCGGCATCGTCACGTAGGTCATAAAAAGAACCAATCGCTGTTTTGTCACCAGGTATTTCATTTGATGTTAACCAGCCGCCATTGACATAGCGATAGAAGTTGTCTTGGGCGCGAATAGATTTATCCATGTTCGCTTTTTCAATACCAGAGGCCAATGCTGTTTTTGCTACCGCAGGTACTGCTGTTTTTGCTGTATTCTCGGTGCTGCTGTTACAACCGCCAAGCAATATAAGTGAAGAGCAAACAGCTCCTGTAATAAGTGTTTTCATGTTATTCCCAATTTTATTTTTAGACTAATTTCATTTTTAGAATTGTTATCTTGTCGATAAGGCTCAAAAAGTAGTCTGTACTCCATTTGAGCTATATTAAAAATAGTTCAAATGTACAAAAGCTTAATTTTTGAATGAGTAGATAGTAATAAAGGCGTGAGGTAATTACTAGCACTTGAAACATCCATTTACATTTGTGTAATAAAGTGGTGTATCGTCAGTTTTACAAGGCTAGTTTTTTGCCTGCTGGAGAAATACATTAACGGCGCAGTTGCACATCTCTTCAATGTGGCTAATGTCAGCGTATATACCGTCTATGAGTAAACGTGCAATACCATGCATAGTGCCCCAAGTCACTTGCGCTAAGCGTAGAGTGTTTTCTGAGCGCGGTAGTAAACCTTGCTGTTGCCATGTTTTGGTCATTTCTACTTGGTATTGAAAGCTTGGATAAGCAATGTCTTTCAGCATTTTTGTACTTTTTTCTTCTTTCCAAATAGTGCGGCCAAACATCAGTTCATAAAGTGAAGGGTTGTCAGCGGCAAACTTTATGTAACTAAAGAAAAACTGTCGGTACTTTTCTTTGGTACTTAATGATTGGTCGTCAAATACTTGCTCTTGTGTATCTCGCCAAGCGGTAAAACCTTGTGCTGCAACTGCGCAAAGCAAGTCATTTTTATCTTTGAAATGATGATAAGCGGCGGTTCTTGATACACCAATGCTAAGTGCTAGCTTTCGAAGTGATAAATTCTCTATGCCATCTTGCTCTATCATGTTGGTAGCGGCCTGGAGGAGTGTCTCTTGCAAGTTACCGTGATGATATTTTTCTTTAACGCTTTTAGGCTGGCTGGTCATATTAATATTTTCACTTTTGGTCTGTGGGTTACTTCTTATTTTTGTTGCACATATTTACAGTGTCTTTCTACTCGGTAATGCGACGTTGGAGAAAATTAACCCTGCGACAAGTGACATAAATATCAGAAAAGCTTGTGAGCCAATATTAGAGGTATTTATTATCATTTGCCCGGTAACTAAGCTACTTAATCCCATATAAACTTTACTGCCAGGTACTAGTACAACAAGGCCTAGCAACTTAACAACACTTGATGGAAGTTTCATAACTCTTGAAAATAGATTGCTATAAATACCGAGTACAAAAGCACCAACAAAAGCACCAAGCGCGGGTCCTAAATAGTAAGAGCCCCATAAGCTTGCACCAAAAGCAATAAAGCCTGAAAGAATACCCCAAGGCGCGTCTTTTTTTCTGGCTTTAAATAAGATGACTAACGAAAACGATAAAATGCTAACCGCGAGCCACATGGTCCAATTGGGAATATTAAGGTGTGGAACAAAGGCTACTTCACCCCAAAATAAGTTACCAATTGTGACACCTAATACCCCGCCAAAATAAAGCTTAAATAAAGACATTAATGCATCCATTATTCTTGCCGTGCCCGATATTAAGTTTCGTTCAGCTAACTCAGATAAGCCAACCGTTAGCGCAAGGCCAGGAATAAAAGCAATGATACTTGATAAAATAACCAGCGGAACGTTAATACTGGGGTCGATATGGCTGATGGCTGTGGCAATAATTGCTGAGGTTATTGCTGAAATAGGTTCAAGCATATTAGTAACGCGCTTGGAGCGATCTGCCCAAAAAACAAAAAGGCAAACAACAAAACCAAGGAATGTTGACCAAACAACATCATTCCAGCTGGTATGCATTAACATGGCAAATGCGCCACTTGATGCGCCAAATGCGATGAAAGTTAAAAATTTACTATGCGGAGCTGGTTTCGATACGATGTCGTTTAATCGAACAATAGCTTCACTTAAGGTGCGTTGCCCAGAGTCTAGTTCATCAACAAGTTGATCGGTGCGTGCTAAAGAGCCTAAATCTAATTCACCAGGAGTTACACGAGCAATATGAGTATATTCATGTTGTTCGTCCTCAGAGGATAAAACAAACATTAGAGAAGTGGGGCTGATAATAAAGCTGCCCTTTAATTGTAAAAGACTGGCAACATTGTTTAGATGAGCTTCCAAGCGATACGCAGGCGTACCAAAAGTATGTAATGCTTTGCCAAGTTGAATGATAAAACGTCTTTTTTCAACAAATTCAGCCGAATGCGTCATGGATGTGTTGTAGCTCTATTTTATTTTTATACCAATATGTTACGGCATAAAAGATTAATTGAAAGTATTAGTTATTATCTCAATTTATCTAACGTAAATAAATTAACAAATGTTATTTTTTACAAAGTAATTCAAACTCTTTAGTAGAGACTCTTTTGTTTAACTTTCTAAAAAGCTATGCTGAGCAAAAATAACCTAAGGGAAAGTAAATGACGTTATTGATTATTTTGCTGGTAGTATTTGCAGCGGTTGGTTTAATGGTTGTTTTAGGTGAGCGTTTTGGTAGCCCGATGGATAACGAACAACAAAGTAAATATGCCAAAGTTACTCGAATATTAGTCTTTGTTTTGATTATTTCAGCGATTATTAAACTGGCAATTATGTAGCTTGGCATGTTGATAGTTCAACTAGTGGTTGTTGCGCTATTTATATAGTGCTTTTGGTTCGTTTATCAAAATACGGCATAAAGTAATATTTGGCCAAAGGCTTATTACCCGCTAATAATTATCATCACAATATATCTCGCAATAATAACTACCATCGCAGTACCTATCACTGCGTTGGCCTCTTCTTTAATCGGTTACTTTTATCATGCCATCACTTGGCAAACTAAAATTTTTCTTTGATTCAGTATTTCCATCAACATCATAAATATGTTCGTAGACCTTGATATTATTCTTGTTGTCTAAGGTGATAATACTGGTTGAACGAGTGCCATATTCAGGTGATACGATGAAAATTGAACTTAATAATTGTTCCCAGTTTTTTTCAATGCCAGTGTTGGGTAGTCTGCTTTCATGAGGTGTTTGCTGATTTTTCATGATGGCGAATAGGTTATCTATAGACAAAGTCTCATCTGTTAAAATAGCATCTTCTAATAAGGTTTGTCCGTGTTCCATCTTGGGCCAAATATCGTCTAATGCACCATTGCTTATACTATGAAAGCCATTAGTAATAGCATGAGATTTTTGATTGACGCTATCAAAGCAATGTAGATCATTCAATTGACCATAAATAAGGTTGTAACCGTTATATTGGCCTAAAGAGCTTAACAAATAACTATCGGTTTCAGCTTTGGTGCTTGCTATCGCTTTTAGCACTAGGTCACCACGAGACTTTTTATGAGGAGCAATTTCGGTTCCTTGCCTGAAATTGGTCAAAGCTGAAAATGCACCTGTTGAATTTATACCAAGCCAAGTACCGCCGGCCTCAAGATCTTTTCCTGCGAGCAAGTTGATATTTTGCCACTGATGCATAGGTTGTGTTGGACGTTGATGGAACTCGTCTCTGTTGGCACAAATGATCACTGGGTATTTAGGATGACGGTTTATCGCAAAAAATAAAATGCACATAGTTTAAATGTAGTCCACAGGAAGCGCTGTTGTATACTTTAGTTCTTCCATGGCAAAACTTGAACTAATATCTGAAAAATCTGTTTTTGTGATCAGTTTTTTATAAAAAGCATCGTAGGATTTCATGTCTGAAACAACGACTCTAAGTAAATAGTCTACTTCACCACTCATACGATAAAACTCAACAATTTCAGGCATGTCATCAGCAATTTGGGCAAAGTCTTTTAGCCATTCAGGGTTATGTTGGTTTGTTTTTACCATGACAAAAATAGTTAAACCTACATTAAGCTTTTCTGGATCGGCAAGCGCAACTCGCCCTTTTATAATGCCAGACTTCTCCATTGCTTGAATACGCCGCCAACATGGTGTTGATGACAAACCTACTTGTTCAGCAATTTCATTGATTGATGCTGTGCAATCTTTTTGCAAAATTCGCAAAATATTTTTATCAAATGTATCCATAATAACTTCCTGAAAAATATTTCCTATATATAACCTTATTGTGAAATAAAATTCTATTATTTGTCAATGTTGCTTCAGTCTTTGCATAAATTTTCTCCAATTACTGTGAAATAATTACTTCAACAAATTAGGAATGAAAGCGGTGTTTTCAACATCGCTGATTAAGTTTTAAAAAGGTGGTAAGAAATGAGTAATTTAGCAATTAACCAACAAAATGAAGTAGTACATGGCCGTGGCGTTATTTATGATGATATTACTCAAACTATCGGTAATACACCGTTAGTTAGACTTAGCCGCTTTGCTAAAGCGTTAGATGTTCCTGCAAATATTTTAGCGAAAATTGAGTTTTTTAATCCTGCTGGCTCAATTAAAGATCGTCCGGCACTTGCAATGATTGAAGCGATGATCGCTGATGGTCGTATCATTAAAGGCACTGAAATTATCGAAGCGACTTCAGGCAATAATGGCGTTGCTTGTGCGTGGATTTGCGCAATGAAAAAAATTCCACTAACGATTGTTATTCCAGAGCACATGTCTATTGAGCGTCGTAAACTGATTAAACATTACGGTGCCAACTTAGTACTTACGCCAAAAGAGTTGGGCACTAAAGGTGCTATTGATAAAGCAAAAGCGATGATCGAAGAGCGTGAAAATGCGGTGATGCTTGATCAATTCGGCAACGAAGCAAACTCAGCAATGCATGCTAAAACTACAGCAGAAGAAATTTGGACTGATACTAAGGGCGATATTGATGTATTGATCGCTGGTGTTGGTACTGGCGGAACGCTTTCGGGTATTGCCCAGACATTAAAAGCGCGTAAGCCTGATATGAAAGTTATCGCGGTAGAACCAGCGTCATGCCCGGTGTTATCAGAAGGCCGTGCTGGTGTTCATAAAATTCAAGGGCTAAGCTCTGGTCATGTACCAAGTATTTTACGTACGGATTTAATTGATGACATCGTGCCGATTGAGAATGAAGATGCGATTAGTTTTGCCCGTGATATTGCATGTTTAGAAAGCTTGCCTGTAGGAATTAGCTCAGGCGCGGCTTTAAAAGCGGCAATGATTGTTGGCCAACGCGAAGAGTTTAAAGGTAAGAATATCGTTATTATTCTTGCTGACAACGCAGAACGTTATTTTAGTACAGATTTATTTGACCAGTAAATACTGAGTTTTACCTATTGGTATTTAACCCAAGCAAAGGTTATTTATTATCAAAAAAGCATCTTCGGATGCTTTTTTATTGTTTTTTGAAGAAGATTTTATAGATAGTTACTTGTAGCTATTGTTGAAACTGGTGACTAGGAGGTCTTTAGTAACAGTTATTTGATTACAGCTTATTGAGGTTACTGCCAATCTTTAAGGCCATATTTTGCTAATATCTTAGTAAGTTGACCACTAGCTCTTAATCGGCTCAAGCCTTCATTAAGTAGAGCAGCCAATTTGGCTGAATTTGGAACGTTAGGAGAAAAGGCGATGAATACATCATCTTCACTAATTTGTGCTGCCATGGTTAATGCATCGGGTGTTTTGTTTGAAAACAGGTAATGTTGCATAACAAAGCTGTCTTCAATTGTGCCATCTATTCGAGTTTTTAAAACAAGTTTTACATTACGCTCAAGTGGATTTACCCCAGAAATTTTTTGTAATTTATTATCATCAGCTTTTACTTTATTAATATATTGATCTATTGCTTCCCCATAAGAGTAATCTTGGATCACGCCTATTCGAAAATTATTTAAACTACTAATATTTATATATTTAAGTTTGTTGCTAGGTTTAACCCATAAGCTGTTAATGGTAATTCCGAGTGGTTTATTTGGAAATATAAAACCTGGTGCATCACCATGCAATGCGCCAAGTACGCCATGAATATGTCCGTTTTTTGCATTATAAATAGCACGTGACCAATTGGTTACTTGATAATCAATAATATAGCCTTTGGGTTCAAATACGGCTTTGGCAATATCAACAAGGTAACCCTGATTTTTGGCGTTAGTACCGCAGTTGTAGGGGCACCATTCATCGGCTTGTAAAATGATAACCTTATTATCTTCGCCATTATTTAAGGTATCTATGTTTAAGCTAGTTGCATTTAAACTATCTATGGCGCTAAAGGGGGCTTCAACATTGATTATATTGGGATGTGAGTAAACTAACAGACTTAAAAAACCATAGGCAAGTGCGAGGAGCTTAATTGCTTTTACATGGTTGCTTGCCATCTGTTAAATCCTTTGTCTGTACCGTAGTGGCTTTAAAGGGAAGTCGAGTCCATTCTATTTGGCGATTTAATCAGGGAAGAATTTACTTTCAACCCTAATTTTTATCGTCACTTTGTGATTATCAATTTGTCGAGTTTATATATTAGTTTAAGCCCAATTAAATAAAGTTAGGCCGGTAAAGCCAAAGCAAGTTAAGCCGATTCAAGTTAAACCAGCTAAAGTAAACTAAGCAAAATCAAACTAAACAGGGTTATTTAGTTTTCTTAATAACTCTTCACTAAGCAAAATATCTTTATTGTAGTTAACACTCACGCCTTTATTGATGATTTCTGTTGCTGTTTCTTTAGCATCATCTAGCGAATGCATTGCAGCAGTGCCACATTGGTATAGATTAAGCTCAGGGATCTTATTTTGATCTTCAACTTTTATCACATCTTGCATTGATTTAAGCCACGCGTCAGCTACTTGCTCTTCTGAAGGTGTGCCAATTAAACTCATATAAAAACCGGTTCTACAGCCCATTGGTGATAAATCAATAATTTCTACATTGTCACCGTTAAGGTGTTCACGAATAAAGCCAGCAAATAAATGCTCTAATGTATGAATAGAACGTTCGCCGATAATTTCTTCATTTGGCTTACAAAAACGTAAGTCAAAAACAGTGATTGTATCGCCTTTTGGCGTTGCCATTTTTTTTGCAACTCGCACAGCTGGTGCGTTCATGATGGTGTGATCTACGGTAAAACTATCAAGAAGTGGCATATTTGTTCTCTAAATAAATGAATATGTGGCGCATTATAGCGAATATTTAGTTTGATAAAAACTGGTCAATATTGCTTTAAACGACGTTAGGGGCATTGTGATTTTTAGCTTAGTCGTTGTAGGCAGTAACAATCACATCTGCAACTAAGCCATTTGGATTTTGAACTTGGCTTTCAAAGAAGTCTTTTATTTGTTGGCGTTCACCGTGCGCCTGCCAACTTGCTGCGTTCGCCCAAATTTCATTAAATACAATTGAGTAGTCGTTACGCTCAGTAATGCATGGGTGATCAATTTGGCGAGTTACTGTGTATTGCAAGCAACCTTCTTCTCGGTATGAGTCTGGCTCTAAGGCTTTAAGTGTTTCAAATAATTCCTGCTCTTTACCTGTTTTGGCTTTAAATTGGGCAATAACATAGACACGACTAGACATAATGGTTCCTTACTTATCATGATTTTAAAATTATGCTGCATTATAACGCTATATAAGGCACTTAGGTATATAGGTAATTTATTCGGCAACTACAATTGGCGCTCATTTTTCGGATTGAAGCTAGGTATTTTATTTAATCGCTGCAGATAAGATAAAACTCATTTATAATGTGCGCATTGAGTTTATAGGGGTTTTTACATGAAAGTATGTGGTGTTGAGTTAAAAGGTAATGATGCAATTATTTGCATTATGTCACGAGAAAATGGTTTGTATGATATTCCACATGTTCGTGTACAAAAAATAAGTTTAGTTGATGCGGGCGACGCGGAACAAGTAAAGCATTTTCAGTTTACTTTTCAAAAGTTAATGGCCGATTATAAAATTGAACAGGTTGTAATTAAAGGCCGTGCAATGAAAGGCAAGTTTGCTGGTGGCCCAGTTGGCTTTAAGTTAGAAGCTGCGATACAACTTATTGATGGTGTGGAAGTGAAAATAATTTCTTCTTCTGAAATTAAAAAGACACTAGCGCGTACACAAGTCAATATTGATTTTAGAGATACTGGTTTGAAAAACTTTCAAGAGCAAGCATTCAATACTGTTTTCTCTTTTATGGATAGCACAGCGAGTTAATTTTTAACTTTATTGCTTTTCCACTAAAAAACCGTTAATAAGAAATTATTAGCGGTTTTTTATTGCCAAATTTATATTTGCTATGCATAAATAACAAGCGTAATTAAAGTGTTTTCATGGCATTCAGGCCCCTTGTCATGCGGCAATATTTTGTACGCACGTCTTATATAAAATATATTTCCTATTGTTTTAAATAGGAAATATTAATTAAAACAACTGTTTAATTTTTCATGTTAAAAAAGTTAAACGCTTGTTTTAATTTTTACTTTTAATCTTACACGCAACGTGATTTAATCCAGTCATAATAATACAAGTCAGACCACATTAACTTGTTTGATAGATGAGGAAAAACAGATGCCAGAATATAAAGCACCCGCACGTGATATGAAATTTGTAATGCAAGAGTTACTCGATTGTGACAAGCATTACCAAGACTTAGGTTATGAAGATGCAAGCTTAGATATGGTTGATGCCATTATTGCTGAATCAGGCAAGTTTACCGAGCAAGTTATGGCGCCGCTTAACCAAAGTGGTGACGAGCAAGGCTGTACTTTTAATGAAGGTGTTGTAACGACACCGGACGGCTTTAAAGATGCTTATCAACAATATGTTGATGGCGGTTGGCCAACATTGTCACAGCCTGTTGAATTCGGCGGACAAGGTTTGCCTGAGTCGTTAAATACTGCAATTAACGAATTTGCCTTATCGGCTAACCATAGTTTTGCGATGTACCCAGGTTTAAGTCATGGTGCTTCGGCAACAATTTCAGCTCATGGTACTCAAGAACTTAAAGATATGTTTTTACCAAAACTAACTGATGGCTCTTGGACCGGTACTATGTGTTTAACAGAACCTCATTGTGGTACTGATTTAGGCATGTTACGTACTAAAGCTGAATTAAATGAAGATGGTACTTACTCACTTACTGGAACAAAAATCTTTATTTCAGCAGGTGAACACGACTTATCGGGCAATATTGTTCATGTTGTTATTGCGCGTATCCCTGGTTCTCCAGAAGGCAGCAAAGGTATTTCTCTTTTCATCGTGCCTAAATTTAATGTTGCTGAAAATGGCGAAGCAGGCGAGCGTAATGCTGTTGCTTGTGGCTCTATTGAGCATAAAATGGGGATTAATGCTAACGCAACCTGTGTGATTAACTTTGATAGTGCCAAAGGCTATTTAATTGGTGACATTAACCGTGGTTTGCACTGTATGTTCACCTTTATGAATGTTGCACGCTTAGGCGTTGCTAATGAAGGTGTTGCAGCATGTGAAGCATCTTTTCAAGGTGCATTAGCATATGCAAAAGACCGTTTACAAATGCGCTCTTTATCTGGTATTAAAAACCCAGAAGGCCCCGCAGACCCAATTATTGTTCACCCTGATGTTCGTCGTATGTTATTGACACAAAAATCAATTGCTGAAGGTGGCCGTGCATTTATCGCTTATTTGGCGCAACTTGCAGATATTGTTCATGTTGAAAAAGATGTTGAGAAAAAAGCAATTGCCGACAGTAAACTTGCGCTTTTAACACCTATTGCTAAAGCATTTTTAACTGAGTTAGGTGTGGAGTGTACAAGTCACGGTATTCAGGTATTTGGTGGCCATGGTTTCATTAAAGAATGGGGCATGGAACAACTAATGCGTGATACCAAAATCAGTTGTCTCTATGAAGGTACAACGGGTATTCAAGCACTCGATTTATTAGGTCGTAAAGTACTAGGTTCTAAAGGCGAACTATTAAAAGCTTTTGCTACTGAAGTAGGTACTTTCTGTCAAGAAGCTAGTCAAGACGAAGCGATGTTAGAGTTCATCAACCCAATTATGAAGCATGCGGGCGAATGGCAAAAAATAACACAAACCATTGGCATGAAAGCAATGCAAAATCCAGACGAGGTTGGTGGTGCGTCAGTTGATTACTTGATGTATTCAGGTTACGTAACATTGGCTTATTTCTGGGCTAAAATGGCTAAGGTGTCGCTAGATACATTGGCAAATGGTACTGATGACGCTGCATTTTACGAAGCTAAATTAAAAACGGCTCGTTTCTACTTTGCTCGTATTCTTCCTCGTGTACATGGCCACGCTGCATGTATTGAAAACGGTGTTGATACCATGATGGCGCATAGTGTTGATGAATTTGAATTCTAAGTCGTTTTCAGGTTTGTTATTGGTAATAGTAATCAAATAATCGAAGATTATTAAAAAAGGAGGCTTAGCCTCCTTTTTTATGGCTTTATTTTTATGGCTTTATTTTTATTGCATAGTAAAAATTAATTTGAGATTTATAAGTACTTTCTTATAGATACCCCTTGGGTACGGCCATGATCTGTTGCAATATCATAAGCAGTATCTAATTTCTTATGTTCATTAATTATTGTTGTTATTTCTTTATTGGCGGCAAGTTCAAGTTCTTCACAGCTAGAATAAGAGCTAAAGTTTAATAGTTTATCTTCAACAGCATCAGCTGCTTTTATTCCCGATTGATAATGGCCTGCTTCGTGTTTTAATAAGGCGTGGTAGTAGCCACTAAAGGAGCTTGATACCTGTATGTTTTTTTCATTATTGACTGATATTTCCGGCATAATATAAGAAACAATTAAAGTGGTATTACTACTGCTTATATAACAAATACCTGATTTTTTCTGCCACTGATAAGCCCACTTTATTTGCCAAGAGGTACTCGCGTGATATTTATTGCCCGCATGTTTTATTGGTGTCTTTTTTTCTATTTCAGATGAAATGTCGGCAAGGGATTTTGGTGATATTTGATAAAACTGATAAGAAGATTCTACTGTTGGCTTAGCAAATACCGAACTTGAATGTAGTAATAAAAGAAATAATGATAAAAAAATCATTGATAAATAAGGTATTGATAAAGCAGATGAGTAACGTGATTGAAAAATTGAGTTATCTTGCATTTTCAAAGGCGATAAATGTTTTATTCGGGTTAAGGGTTATTAGCATATATCTTTTAATAGAAAGCTCAAGGAACTAATTTAGTTTCTTGTTAGTGTTTTTTCATTGCCAATACTTTTTATTGCCAGCGTAAAGGTTATTACAATACTTCAATTTAATATTTAAGACTTAATTATTTCTTTTACGGCTAATTCGAGTCGAGGGTCTTTAGTATTAGAGGATGTAGATTTAAATATAATTATGCCATTTCGATCAATATAGAATGTTGTTGGCGTGCCTTTAACCCCATATAACTCTGCAACTTTGTCACCATTTACCGCGGTAATAAAATGGTAGCCACGCTGATAAATTTCATCTTGTGGTAAGGCGTCGTCATCTTCATTAAAGCTAATTGAAACAATTTCAACTCCGCTATCTTTGTACTTATTTTGCAGTGCAACTAATGTTGGTTGTAACTTTTTACAATAAGGGCACCAAGTTGCCCAAAAGTGTAAAATAATGGGTTTTCCTTGGTATTGGGCAAGTGAAATAGGCTCGCCAGCTTGTGTTTTAAGTTGCCACGGCTTTGCTTTTTCATTTGACGCGGCTAATGCGTTTGACGCGCTAAATAATAGGCACAATATAAAACTAAAAACTATTGTATTTGTTTTCATATATTTGTCTAATTGTTGGTACTTATCAAGTTGCTTGTTACTTGATAAGACCTAGCAATTGACCATCTCGTTTCAAAATATCTTTGAATTATTACTGGTTCAGTATTTCATCAGCGATTTTAGCTGCGATCATAATCGTGGGGGCATTTGTATTGCCACTGATCAATGTAGGCATTACAGAGGCGTCTATCACGCGTAATCGTTCAACTCCATGTACCTTTAAAGAGCTATCGACCACAGCAAGTTCATCATTGCCCATTTTACAGGTGCCTACCGGGTGATAAATGGTATTTGCTTTTCTTTTGATAAACTCAGTAATTTCTTCGTCGCTTTGGCAAGCACTTCCTGGAAATATTTCTTGGCCGTTATGTTCACCTAATGGTTGTTGAGAAAATATATTTCTAACAATTTTTACCGCTTTTATCATGCTCGTTACGTCATCTGGGTGAGATAACATATTTAGCTCAATTTTGGGGTGCAGGTTGGCATTATTGCCATATAAGGAAACTCTTCCGCGGCTTTTAGGACGTAATAAACAGGCATGTAAGGCGATACCATATTGCATCAATAATTTATTGTTTCTGCCATGGTCATCCATTGCTGCGGGAATAAAGTGCAGCTGTAGATCTGGTGTTTCTATTGATGGACTTGATTTAATAAAGCCACCAGACTCAGCAACAACTGATGTTAAAATGCCTTTGCGCTGAGTGAAATATTTAATTGCATCTTTTATTACCCACCATATCGCTTTAGGACGATAGGCTAATAGCTCTGTTTTGTGATGGCGAGTAACGGTCATAATATCAACATGATCTTGTAAGTTCTCACCAACCCCTTTTAGTTCATGCACTAGTTCGATATTGTGCGATGCCAATTGTTCGCTACTGCCAATACCTGAAAGCATCAATATTTGCGGAGAGCCAAAAGCACCAGCACTTAATATAACTTCTTTTTTTGCTTGAATAGTATGAGGCTTTCCTTTTTTAACAAAGCAAACACCGGTGGCTATTTTATTTTCAATAAGCACTTTTTGCACTAATGCATCAGTGACTACTGTTAGGTTTTTTCTTTCTAAATTAGGTGTTAAAAAAGCTTTTGCTGCACTGCATCGTTGGCCATCTTTTTGGGTGACTTGATAATAACCGATACCTTCTTGTGAATGACCGTTAAAATCATCATTCAGCGGAAAGCCTGCCTCATGTGCTGCTTGCATGAAGTCTTCATTAATTGCTGGCTTAGAGCGTGAATCTGCAACGTTAAGTTGGCCACCAATGCCATGAAGGTCGCTTTCGCCGCGCTCTTGATGCTGTGTCGCTTTAAAGTAGGGTAAAACATCATCAAACGACCAACCTTGGTTACCTAAGGCTGCCCAATGGTCATAATCTTGTTTTTGGCCTCGTACGTAAAGCATAGCGTTAATAGAGCTGCTGCCACCTAAGGTTTTACCGCGAGGATTAAATATTTGACGCTCATTTTGGCTACTTTCTGGGTGCGAGTTAAATAGCCAATTTAACTGTTTGTTTTTCATTAATTCGATGACACCAAGCGGTAGGTGTATGCTCCAATGATTATCTTTGGGGCCAGCTTCGAGCAAGCACACTTGATATTTTCCACAAGCCGAAAGTTTGTCAGCAAGTACACAGCCTGCAGAGCCACCACCAATAATGATGAAGTCATATGAATTCATTAAAAAACCGCCAAAAAAAGAATTGAGTTAGGTCAGACCAGTTTAAATCGGTTTAAAATTTATTCAAGTAAAATAAAAAAGCAGAAAGGAAAACCTTTCTGCTTTTTCAATATTAACTGATCTAACAGTTGAATAACCTAATGATTATTCAACTGTTGTCGTTAAATAAACTTATAGGCCTAGAATCTTTTTACCTTGAGTAAATACGATGTCTACAGGGATATTGGCTTGAGATAATTTTTCTAAATCAGCGGCTAGATCGGCGTTAATAACACCAGACTTTGTTACCAGTTGGTCAACACCTTGATAATCCCCCGTACCTTGTAGTGTTAAAATAACTTCAGACAAAGAATCTATTGCCTTGGTCATTTTAGCCATATCTACACGATATAATCCTTGTTCATTGCGACTAAAAGCACCTTGCTCAGCAAAGTAGTTAAATCGTACCATATTGGCTTTACCATGTGCCGAACTGGCACCAAAGCGTACCGAGCGGAAAATGCCCGCTAAAAAGGTTGTGTAGTAATCTTCAAGCTTACCTTCTGTTATCGCGCCTTTTTCAAGTAGTTGACGCACCATGAATAAGCCTAATATGTCAGCTTTTCCTTCTTCAAGTGCTGAAGCATGTTCTTTTAGTGCCTGTCGAACGGTGCCTTTGTTATTGATCGTATTTTTAATACCTAAACCATGAGCAACTTCATGAAACATGGTATTGGCAAAAAAGGCATTAAAGGTAACGTTTGCTTGTTGGTCTTTAACGATAAGTGTTTTAGCAATAGGTTCCATAATGGCGTCAAACTTGGCACGCATTGCATTTTTAAGCTGCAGTCTACGTGTGCCTTTTTCTAATTGAACTTGCTCATCGTTAGGCAAGTTAATCGCAATTGTTTTTCCGCCGGCATTTGAGTGACCAGCATAATAAATTACGTCATAGGCGTTTAGGTCGGCATCAGATCCCGGAACTTCTGTTTTATACTTTTTAGCCACAGGTAAGTTACGTTGTAGCTCTGGTAAATATGCGGCATATTTAGCAAGTTTTTCGCTCCAAGACATGTCTTTAATCAGCACGTAGGCTTCAAAGGCAGCACGGTAGCCGTAAAGTTGATCTTCATAGGTTTCGATAGGACCAATAACCACATCAATTGGGTTGTTTTTCATGTCCATCCAAGCAAAGTCAGACGCTTGGTAATCATCGGTACGCAGTGCTTCAGCTCTTAGTACTAAGTACTTGGCAAATTCTTTATCATCGGCAAAGGTGCTTGCCTTTTCTAAGATAGCTGCGGCGCGGTTTATTTCATCAGCATAAAGCTCTGAGAATGCGATAGAAGTTAAATTGCCTTCGCTATCACGTTGAACTACAGAATAAAGACCGTTTTTATCATCAAATGATGCCTTTTCAAATTCTGCTTTTGTCATGTCTGAGGGGTAAAATTCAGCACCATGAGATTTTTTATCTATGTTAGATAAAAAAGCTTTATCACCATTTAAACGGTCCCAAGGGCCGTAGTTAATACGGGCAAATGCTTTAACTTTTTCATCAGAAATGCCAGCCAAAAATGTTTTTTTGTCATAAGG
>PJEL010002914.1_pt1 | contig 15130 bp, 12 predicted proteins | sample 1853271 | NCBI WGS metagenome assembly PJEL01 (sample SAMN08108733, study PRJNA415343) | Invertebrate metagenome, whole genome shotgun sequencing project. | host: Globobulimina | place: Sweden: Gullmar Fjord | collected 2015-08 | reverse complement strand
CGCAGAAGATAAGTTTCCACAGTTTCCACTCATATCAACAAAATCTTTGTCAATTGCAACTTGGCAGAAGTAGTAATCTACATCATGATTAGGAACATCTGATTTTCCAACTAAAATAGCTTTAGAAGTAGAAGAAGAAGCTCCTCCCATACCATCCATTTGTTTTTTATAAACATCAGGAGAACCTACAATTCTTTGAAGTAATTTATCTCTTTTTGCACCATCTTCTTGTGCTTCTTTTGGTAAATCTGCAATATTAAAGAAAGTACCTTTTGAAGTACCACCTCTCATATAAGTTGCTTTTACTTTAAATTGTGGTTGATAAGCCATATTATGTTTCCTTTTTAAATGTTTGAGTTTAAAACTTATTAAAAAAATCCAATGATTTCTTTAATAAATATTGTAAAGAAGAGAAAACTCTTCTTTACATATTTATTTTAGACAAAAGTCTAAGAGATATTATTTACCTTCAGCAATAACGTCTTTAGCGAATTTTTGTAAAATACCACCATTTTTGTAAACATCTACTTCAGCAGAAGTATCTAATCTACATAATACTGTGAATTTAACAACTTCACCATTTGCTCTAGTCATAACTACTGTTAAGTCAGTTCTAGGAGTGATTTCACCTTCAATATCAAATGTTTCAGAACCATCAATTGAATAAGTATGTCTAGTGTCGTCCGCTTGGAATTGTAATGGTAATACACCCATTCCAACTAAGTTAGTTCTGTGAATTCTTTCAATAGATTCAGCAATTAATACTTCAACACCTGCAAGTCTAACACCTTTTGCAGCCCAGTCTCTAGAAGAACCTTGACCATAGTTAGTACCAGCTACGATAATTAGTGGTTGTTTTCTTTGAGTATATGTCTCAATAGCTTCCCACATTCTAGACTCAGTACCTTCTGGCATGATTTTAGTTAATGAACCTTGTTTAGTTTCACCATTTTCATCTTTAACCATTTCATTAAATAGTTTTGGATTTGCTAATGTAGCTCTTGAAGCTGTATGATGATCCCCTCTATGTGTTGCATAAGAGTTTAAATCTTCAACTGGAAGACCTTTAGATAGACAATACTCACCAGAAGCTGATGTTGGTAAAATAGCATTAGATGGAGATAAGTGATCTGTAGTGATATTATCAGGGAATACACCTAATGGTCTCATACCTTTAAGCTCTGGCATTTGCATATATTCAGCTTCCCAGTAAGGAGGCTTGTTAATGTAAGTACTTTGAGTATTCCATTTATAAAATGGTGAAATCTCAATTCCACTTAATTCATTTTTAGCAAACATAGGATCATAAATAGCACCAAACATTTCAGGTCTAACAGATGCTTTTTCAACTGCATTGATTTCTTCATCTGTTGGCCATAAGTCTTTTAATGTAATAGACTTACCATTTGAATCAGTTCCTAAAGAATCTGTTTCAATATCAAATCTAATAGAACCAGCTAATGCATAAGCTACAACTAATGCAGGTGATGCTAGAAATGCTTCTTTTACAAATGGGTGAATTCTTCCATCAAAGTTTCTGTTTCCAGATAATACAGCAGTTGAGTAAATATCATTATCTACAACTTCTTTTTGAATTACTGGATCTAAAGCACCTGACATACCATTACAAGTAGTACAAGCAAAACCAACAATACCAAATCCTAATTTTTCAAGTTCTGGAAGTAAGTTTGCATCTTTTAAATATGTTTCAACTACTTTTGAACCTGGTGCTAATGAAGATTTAACCCAAGGTTTTCTTTGTAATCCTAATTCATTTGCTTTTTTAGCAAGTAAACCAGCTGCAATAACATTTCTAGGATTAGAAGTATTAGTACATGAAGTAATAGCTGCAATTAAAATTCCACCATCTGGAATTTTAGTTTCATCTTCTTCTTTAAAGTCTTTAATTAAACCTTCAGATACTAAAGTATTTGTAGGAACTAATTTATGAGGTTTAGATGGACCTGCTAATGATCTTGTAACTTCTGATAAATCAAATACAATTTCTCTAGCATAAGTAGCTTTACTTAATTCAGTAGCCCATAAACCATTTGCTTTTGCATATGCTTCAACTAATTTAACTTGGTTAGATTCTCTACCTGTTAAAGTTAAGTAATCTAAAGTTTGTTCATCAATACCAAACATAGCTGCAGATGCACCATATTCAGGAGTCATATTAGAAATTGTAGCTCTATCACCTAAGTTTAAGTACTCCAATCCTTCACCAAAGAATTCTAAGAATGAAGAAATAACATTGTTTTCTCTTAAGAATGATGTTAATGTTAAAGCAATATCAGTAGCAGTAATTCCTTCAGCACGAACTCCAACAACTTTAACACCAATAACTTCAGGAACTCTCATAAATGAAGGGTTTCCAAGCATAACATTTTCAGCTTCTAATCCACCAACACCAAGTGCATAAACACCAAGCGCATCAACATGAGGAGTATGAGAATCAGTTCCTACTAATGTATCAGGAGATGCAATTCCATCAATATTATGAATAACTGGAGACATTTTCTCTAAGTTAATTTGATGCATGATACCATTCCCTGGAGGAATAACATCTACATTATCAAATGCTTCTTTAGTCCAGTTAATAAAGTGGAATCTATCAGCATTTCTTCTATCTTCGATATCTCTATTATTTTGGAATGCTTCAGGATCAAATCCACCACATTCTACTGCTAAAGAGTGATCAACGATTAATTGAGTAGGAACAACAGGGTTAACTTTTTTAGGGTCTCCACCTTCTGCTGCAACTGCTTCTCTTAAACCAGCTAAATCAACTAGTGCAGTAAGTCCAAGAATATCATGAGTTACAACTCTTGAAGGATACCAAGGGAAATCTTTATCAGTTCTTTTTTCAATTAATTGAATTAAAGAATCTTTTAAATCTTCACTAGGACATTTTCTAAGTAAGTTTTCTGCCAATACTCTTGAAATGTAGTTTAATTTTTCGAAAGAACCAGGAGTAATATCTTCAACTGCTGCTTTTACATCGTAAAAACTTGTGTTAAAACCTTCTAATTCTTTTAGATATTTTTCATTTGTCATATTTTATATCCCTTTATTTAATTAAAAAAAAGGATGGGTATAGACCCATCCTTTTAGTGTTTGCCAAGGTGGCACTAGAATATTTTAAAGTATTATGGTCTATCAGCTAAAGGAACGAATTTTAAATCTTCAGGTCCCGTATAAGTAGCAGAAGGTCTAATGATTTTACCATCTTCTCTTTGCTCAATTACGTGTGCACCCCATCCAGTAACTCTTGAGATAATAAAAATTGGAGTAAACATATCTGTTGGAATTCCCATTTGGTTATAAGAAACAGCAGAGAACCAGTCAAGATTAGGGAACATTTTCTTTTTGTCCCACATAATTGATTCGATTCTTTCTGCAACGTCATACATTAACATGTCATCGTTTTCTTTAGATAAATCTTCAGCTACTTTTTTAATTACAACGTTTCTTGGATCACACGAAGTATAAACTGGGTGTCCAAATCCGATAATAATCTCTTTTTTAGCCATTCTTTCTAGAATATCTGTTTCTGCTTGATCAGCAGAGTTATATCTTTCTTGAATTCTAAATGCAACTTCATTAGCTCCACCATGTTTAGGACCTCTTAAAGCTCCAATAGAACCAGTGATACATGAGAACATATCTGAATTTGTTCCAGCAATTACTCTTCCTGTAAATGTAGAAGCATTAAATTCATGTTCAGCATAAAGGATTAAAGATACGTGCATAGCTTTTACCCAAGATTCTCTTGGTTTTTCACCATGTAATAAATGTAAGAAATGTCCACCAACAGTATCATCGTCAGTCACAACATCAATTCTTTTATCATTATAAGCAAAGTGGTACCAGTATAATAAAATTGAAGAAAATGATCCCATTAATCTATTAATGATATCTTGAGCTTCACCTTTATCATGAGCTTCATCTTCTTGATCAATTGCACCAAGTACAGAACAACCAGTTCTCATAACATCCATTGGATGACAAGTTTTTGGTAATTGCTCTAATGCAACTTTAACACCAGCAGGAATATCTCTAAATGATCTAAGTTTTGCTTTATATACATCTAATTCCGCTTGATTAGGTAATGTACCATGAACAATTAAGTGTGCAATTTCTTCAAATTCTGCTTTATCAGCAAATTCTAAGATATCATATCCTCTATAATGTAAGTCATTTCCACTCTTTCCAACAGAACAAAGAGCTGTGTTACCAGCTGATGTTCCTGAAAGTGCAACTGATTTCTTTGGTTTAAATCCTGTAGCTGTAGTACTCATAAATTTCCCCTTTTCTTTAGTTGTTATTACTTTAAATTAAATTATTTAGCTTTGCTTTGTGCAAATAATGAATCCATTTTTTGCTCATAATCGTGGTAACCTAACATATCGTAAAGTTCCATTCTAGTTTGCATAATTTCTAAAGTACCTTCTTGAGTACCTTTTTCTCTTAAGTCTTGGTATACAGTTAAAGCAGCTTTATTCATTGCTCTAAATGCTGATAATGGGTAAAGAACCATTGAAATTCCAACAGAACCTAATTCTTCAGTTGTAAACATTGGAGTTGCACCGAACTCAGTAATGTTTGCTAATACTGGAACTTTGATTACATCTGTAAATTCTTTGTATTCTTTTAATGTATGAATTGCTTCTGCAAAAATCATATCTGCACCAGCTTCAACATAAGCTTTAGCTCTATCAATTGCACTTTGTTGACCTTCTGATGCGTGTGCATCTGTTCTAGCCATGATTACAAATTCAGGATCAGTTTTAGCATCAACAGCTGCTCTAATTCTGTCACACATTTCTTGTGTAGTTACTAATTCTTTATTTGGTCTATGTCCACATCTTTTTGCAGCAACTTGATCTTCTAAATGAATCCCAGCAGCACCTGCTTTTGTCATTTCTTGAACAGTTCTAGCAATATTAAATGCATGTCCCCAACCAGTATCAGCATCAACTAATAAAGGTAAATCAACAGCAGAAGTAATTCTTCTAATATCAATACAAACGTCCTCTAACATAGTCATACCTAAATCTGGTAAACCGTATGATGAATTTGCTACACCAGCACCTGAAAGATATAATGCTTTATATCCAACTCTTTCTGCTTGTAATGCTGAGTATGCATTTACTGCACCTACGATTTGTAAAGGAGATTCTTCTTTTAAAGCTTCTCTAAATTTTTTTCCTGCGCTCATATGCATCCTTTAAATTTAAGTTAGGTTTATTATACATGATAAAGACATACTAGTGCTGTATGATTTTTGTATAGCAAATTACAACTTTTTGATTAATTTGATAATAATGTACAAAATATGTTCTTATGTTTTAAAATGGTACAATAATTTATAAAGTTAAGATTAAGGTTGAGAATGAATTATAAAAATTCTATAGAAAAGTTTATTGAAATATTTAAAAGATCAAACCTAAGTATTTCTAAATTTGCATCATTAATAAATAAAGATAGAAGAACCGTAACTTCGTGGATAGACAATGTTACAGATATGGAACCAAGTAACGATATCAAAGATAAAATATGTAGTATTTTTAGGTATCCTGATTACATTTGGGAAGAGGGGTGTAATAGTGATGAGTTTGTAAAATCTATTACTCAGATACCTCAAAAAGAGGTTAGAATCATTGATGAAGACTATTATGGACGTCTAAAATACATAATGGAACTTGAAAAAAATAGAAGATTTGTTATTCAAGCACAATTTCCTGGACCTATGTATAGAGATACTGCCGTACAAAAAGTGTACAGAACAAAAACTTCAAAAGATATCGAAGAGTTAAAATTAGCAAGAATTGATCAAATGTTGAAATATGATTATGATACAACAGAATGGTATTCTATTAAATCTGTATTAGCATTTTGTTTTGCAAGTATTGGAAACTTTTATACAAGAGAAGAGAAAATTAAAATATTAGAACTTATTTATGAATTGTTTAATAATAACTATAATAAGAAACTATTTTTATTTGATTCTTTTTCTAGAAAAATATATGGAATGGAAACAACATATATCTCTATTAACGTTAAACAAAAGATTTTATTTTTTAAATCACCAATTGAATCTGTATTTATCGAAATTAGAAATAAAAACTTAGTTGAAAGAATGCATAAGTATTATTCTTCACCAATTGAAGCTCCATCTCATGTAAACTTTTTGGAATCAGTTAAAATCATAAAAATTTTACAAGATGCTTTAAAATACAACAATGATATAAAACAAGCATACGAAGTTATAAATAGAACAACTGATTATGGAGAACTTTTTTATCATAACTTATCAATTGATTTACAAAAAGAAGTATCTGATCCAAAATCTGGACAAAAAAGAAACTAATTATGAGTAATTCAAGAGAAAAACTATTAGATGTAGCATTTAATGAAATTTATCAAAATGGTTATTCTTCAACATCAGTAGATAAAATACTAAAAAAAGCCTCTATGAATAAGGGAAGTATGTATCATTTTTTTAAATCAAAGAAAGAATTAGGACTTGCAATAGTAAAAGAAAAAATTGATTTTTATATTGAAGATAAATATGGAGTTTTATTAACATATGAAGATAATATATGTGAAGAGATGTTAAAACTTATTAAAAATAGAGAAAATTTTGATTTTACTTGTGGTTGCAAGTTAAATAATCTTATGCAAGAATTATCTCCTTTAGATAAAGATTTTAAAGAAGCTTTAGAAAAAGTATATTTTAAATTTGAAAATATTATTGAAAGAGTTTTAGATAAAGCTTTTTTAAATAAAGAAATAAAAGAACATGATAATAAAGCATTATCAATGTTTATTGTAGCCTCTATTGAAGGGTGTTTAGGAACTGCTAAAAAATCACAAGATGGAAATCATTTTGAAACTTGTATCTCTCAACTTGAGATATTTATCAACTCACTAAGATAAATTTAACAAATATTTATAAATCTTGACTAATTAGTCAAGATTTTGATATAGTTTAACTTGACTATATAGTCAAGGAGATGAAATGTTACTTTCAATCAAATCTTTAATACTTCCAATTATATTTATATTTCTTTATGGAAGTGGTTTTGTATTTACATCTTATGGTTTAGAAAACTCTAGTCCTATGGCTTTTTTGGCATTAAGATTTTGTATTGCTTTTTTTATTTTATTGATAATCATAAGTGTATTAAATGTAACATGGCCTAAAACTATAAAAGAATTTATACATATTAGTATTGCAGGGATATTAACTGTTGGAGTATTTTCTATTGGTGTTTTTTTATCCATATCTTTTGGAATATCTGCATCTTTATCTGCTCTAATAATAGCCTTACAACCAATTATTGTTACTTTTCTAGCAGTTAAGTTATTAGGTGAAAAGTTTAATATGAAAGTTTTGATAGGTTTATTACTTGGCGTTTTTGGAGTTGCTTTTGTAGTTTTTTCAAAAATTGAACTTTCAAGTACTCAAAGTTTAGGTATAGTATTCTCAATTATTGCATTATTAGGTCTTAGTTTTGGAAACTTATACCAAAAGAAATATTGTTCAAATATGAATCTTTACTCAGGTGGAGCAATACAAACTTTATCTTCAACAATACTTGTTTTACCTTTACTTATATTTTTTGAAGATGTGAATATTAATTTCAATAGTGATTTTATGGTTGCTTTACTATATATGAGTGTGGGTGTTAGTATTGGAGCTTTATCTTTATTATATATGATGATAGAAAAAGGTGAAGTATCAAAGGTATCATCAGTATTTTATATGATGCCTGTATGTGCTGCTTTGATATCATATTTTTTATTTGATATAAATATTGATAGTACGATGCTAATTGGAATTACTTTTGTGTTAATTGGAATTTTATTAATAAATAAAAAATAAAAAATGATTGAGGCATTTATAAATGCTAATATAAATATAAAGGAAAAATATGAAAATAGTGATTTTAGATAAAAAAACACTAGGGAATGATGTAAATGTTGATATTTTTGAGCAATTTGGTGAAGTAATTACTTATGATATTACAAAAGAAAATGAAACAAAACATAGAGTAAAAGATGCAGATATTGTAATTACAAATAAAGTAGTTATTTCAAAAGAAGTTATGCAAGACTCAAATCTAAAACTTATATGTATTAGTGCAACTGGTAAAAATAATGTTGATTTAGATTATGCAAATGAAATAGGAATTGAAGTAAAAAATGTAGCAGGTTATTCTAGTTCTTCTGTTTCACAAGTTGCTTTTTCTATGATATTCCATTTTATTTCTAAATTAGATTATTACAAATCTTACGTAGATAAAGGTAATTGGCAAAAATCAGAGATATTTACACATATTGATAAACCGTTCTTTGAGCTTGATAATAAAAGAGTTGGAGTAATAGGTCTTGGAGATATTGGTTCATCATTTGCTTCAAGAGCTAAAGCTTTTGATTGTGAGGTAGTATATTATTCAACATCAGGTAAAAATAATAATAATGAATACCAAAGAATTGAATTAGATGAATTATTAAAAACATGTGACATTATTTCAATTCATTGTCCTTTAAATGAACAAACTAAAGATTTATTAAACTATGAAAATATGAAGAATATGAAAGATGGTGCAATTTTATTAAATCTTGGTCGAGGTGGAATTATAAATGAAGCTGATTTATCAAAATTAATAGATGAAAAAGAAATTTATTGTGGTATTGATGTTGTAAATGTAGAACCAATAGAAGAATCAAATCCCTTATTAAAAGTAAAAAATAAAGATAGATTGCTATTAACTCCACATATTGGTTGGGCAAGTGTAGAAGCACGAACTAGATTGATTTCTATGGTTGCTTTAAATATTAAAAACTTTATTTCTAAATAATATTTAAATAATATTAATCTTATACATAATATAATGATTAAAGATGTAATTTAAAGGCTTAGAATGAATAATCTAAAAAAACTAGGATTATTAAATCCACTTGTTTTATTTGTTTTTTTTATGGGTGTTTTTTTATCAATATTAATATGTATTTTTTTATTTAATAATATTAATAAAACAAATAAAGAAGAATTTATGTATATTCAGAAACGACAAGTTGCCTCAATTCAAAGAGAATTAGATTTTAATTTACAAGTATTACAATCAGTAGAGAGTTTCTTTAATGCTTCAATTTTTGTTGATAGATCAGAATTTAAGAAATTTGTTTCAGGTTTTTTGAAAACACACGATGATATAAAAGCATTAGAATGGATACCTCATGTTCCTCATAGGTTAAGAAATAGATATGAAAAAAGTGCAAAAAGAGATTTAAACACTGACTTTAGTATAAAAGAGAATATAGATGGAAAAATACAAAAATCAAGAATAAAAGATGAATATTATCCTGTATATTATGTTGAGCCATTACTTGGTAATGAAAAAGTATTAGGTTTTGACTTGGCATCCAATTCTATTAGATTAAATTCAATAAGAGAGGCTATTAAAAGAAAAGGAATAACTGCAACTTCGCGAATTAAGTTAATACAAGAGAATAAAAGTGAATTTGCTTTTTTAGTACTTTTACCTATATGGGAAATAACAAAAAAACTTAAAGGTTTTACTTTAGGGGTATATAAAATATCTGATGTAGTAAATGCTGCTTTAAAACTTAATAAAGTTGATAATTCAAAACTTGATATTTGGATTGTTGATATTACTAATGAAGATAAAGAAGAATATTTATTTACAAATACTAATCAAACTAAAATTATAAAAACTGATAGTTTCTTTGATATATATGTTGCTGGAAGAACTTGGCGTTTATTTGCTAAACCAAATTCTAAATTACAAAAAAGTTATAATAGTTTTTTCCCTTTTATAATACTTTTATCAGGTATTTTTATTACAGGATTAATTACTTATATTATGGCATTAAAGATTATGAAAGCAAATGATTTAGAAATATTAGTAAAAGAGAAAACAAAAGAACTAGAAGATTTTAACAAAACACTTTCTCTTAAAATTGAAAAAGCAGTTTTGGAAAATAATAAAAAAGATAAACTTCTTTTAGAACAATCAAAACTTGCTGCAATGGGTGAAATGATTGCTGCAATTGCACATCAATGGAGACAACCTTTAAATACTTTAGCTATTCAATTACAATTTATAGAAGATGATTTTGAAGATGGTTTAGTTGATACTGAGTATTTAAAAAACTATTCAAAAGAAAGTATGGAACTTGTAACTTTTATGACAAATACAATTGATGATTTTAGAGATTTTTTTGTAACAGATAAAATAAAAATAAAAACAAGTGTAAAAAATAAAATAATTGATACTATAAAGATCTTAAAAGCACAATTAGAGAATCATAATATTAAAATGCAAATTGTTGGTAATGATTTTAGTATTTTTGCAAATGCAGGAGAATTTCAGCAAGTTATTCTAAATATAATTAATAATTCAAAAGATGCATTATTATCAAATAAAATAAAAAATCCTGAGATAAAAGTAGAACTAGAAGTCATTGAAAAAGAAGGATTTATTAAAATACATGATAATGCTGGGGGTATAAAAGATGATGTTATTGATAGAATTTTTGAACCATACTTTACAACAAAAGAACAAGGAAAAGGAATTGGCCTTGGTTTATATATGTCAAAAATGATTATTGAAGAAAATATGTCAGGGTATATAAGTGCAAAAAATAATGAGGGTGGCGTAACATTTATAATAAAACTTGGAGTTTATCATGACTAATACTTTTGTAAATCAATTAAATCTTTTATATGTAGAAGATGAAGAAGTTACTAGAAATTTACTATCAAAACGATTAGTAAGAATGGTAAATGAACTATATGTTGCACAAGATGGAGAAGAGGGTTTTGAAAAATATTTAGAATTTAAACCAGACTTGATTTTAACAGATGTAACAATGCCTAAACTTGATGGTATTGCAATGAGTAAGAAAATTAGAGAAGTAGATGCAGAAATTCCTATTATAGTTTTATCTGCTCATTCTGAATCATCTTCTTTATTAGATGCAATTGAAAATGGAATTACTGGATATTTATTAAAACCCATAAATAAAGATAAACTTTATACTTTACTTGAATCAAATGCAAAAACAATTTATCTTGATAAAATTAATAAAAAACAACAAAAAGAAATAGAAGAACAAAAATTAATACTCCAAAATATAATAAATACAGAAAAAAATATTCTTATTGTTACTGATTTTAAAGAAATACCTTTTGTTAATAATGCTTTTTTAAAGTTTTTTAATATTTCATCAATTGAAGAATTTAAACGAAGGTTTGAAAAAATAGAAGATATATTTATAGATTATAATGGATATGTTCATAAAAATTTAATTGATAACTATCATGATATGAATAATATTAAATTTTCAGATAGTTTTTACAAAATGTTAAATGAAATTGATGATACAAAAAAACTTGTATTAATGCTTGATAGTAATTTAGAATTAAAATCATTTTGTATAAATATTTCTATATTAGATGCGAAAAAAAACCTATTTTTAATAAGTCTTACTGATATTACTGAAATGACTATTGCTAAAAATGATTCAGAATATAAGGCTTATTTTGATGGTTTAACAAAGATTTATAATAGAAATAAATTTGATGAACTTTTTTCACAAGAGCTATTAAGAGTTCAAAGATATAAACATGAATTATCTATTGCTATTTTAGATATAGATCATTTTAAAAACTTCAATGATACCTTTGGTCACTTAATTGGTGATGAGGTACTTATCATGTTAGCAGCTAATTTAAAAGAAAAAGTTAGAAATACTGATATTTTTGCTAGATGGGGAGGAGAAGAATTTGTTATTCTTTTTATTGAAACTAGTTTAGATAATGCAGTACAAAGTGCAAATAAATTAAGAGAACATATTTCTTCACTCAAACACAAAACAGCTGGAGGTATTACTGCTAGTTTTGGTTTAACTGAATATAGGGATGGGGATACTTTAGAATCATTATTTAATCGTTGTGATGAAGCTTTGTATATTGCAAAAGAAAATGGTCGAAATAGGGTTGAATCAAAATAAGAAAAGATTTAAACCTTTTTCTTACCTTGTTATACTTTCAAAATTCTCTTTTATATACTCAGCAACTCTAAATGAGTTTGCATAAATAGTAAAAGTGAAGGGTACAGAACCACCAGTTGGCATAAAACTTCCATCTGTTACAAAAAGATTATCTACTTCATGAGCCTGACAATGTTTATTTAAAACAGAAGTTTTTGAATTATCTCCAAATCTACATCCACCTGCTTGTAAATTACTTGATGGTAATGCTGAAATATTACTATTTATTTCTTTCGCACCCATTTGTTCTAATAATTTTTCAGCTTTTTTTGCTAGAAAATTTGATACTTCTAAATCTTGTTTATGTGCACCTATTCTTATATTTGCAACAGGCACTCCATATTTATCTTTATATTTTTCATCAACACTTATAAAGGCATTGTCATTTGGCGTCCAATCTGCAAATATTTCCATATTTAATGTTTTTGTTTTTGTAAAAGTATTAAATAGTTTATCTTGTAAATCTTTTCCAATTAATAAATTATTTGAATCATCCCATTTGGCAAAATTTGCTCTTTTTATAGGATTTGCATGATCAAAAACTAATTCAACCATTCCTCCTTTGAACTCTTTTGTAAAATAAAAATCTTTTATTGCTCTATTTACAAAAAGTCCAGGAGTTAATAAATCATCTAAATTTATAGAATCTTTATCAAATACACCACTTACAATTCCTCCACTTGAAGATAAAAAGTTTTTACCTACATTTGATGAATTATTTGCAAGTCCATTTGGAAAGTTCTCATCTTTTGAATTTAGTAATAATCTAGAACTTTCAACAGCTTGTGCTGCTAAAACAAAGAGTTTTGCTTTAACTTCTTTTTTATTACCTTCTTTTGTAAGATAAGTTGCAGATTTTACTTTTTTATTTCTATTAGTATTTAATTTTATTACATTTGCATTTGCAATAATTGTAAGATTATTTGTTTCTAATGCTGGAATAACTAAAGCTTCTCTAGCACTTCCTTTTGCTCCACTTGAACAAGCATAAGAACCACAATAATTTGAATAATAACAAGCACTTCTATGTTTATTATCTTGGCTTAAAATTGCTCTTGGAGTTTTAACAATAGAAAAATTTAATTTTCTTGAAGCATCATCGACAAGTTTTGTAATAGGATGCTCATCTAAGGGCTTAAAAGGGAAATCTTTTGAACTTCTAGGCTCAGCATGTTTGTAGTGGCTTACTTCTCCAGAGACACCTATGAGCTTTTCAACTTTGTCATAATATTTTTCTAAGTCATTATAAGAAATAGGCCAATCAACAATATTTGAATTTTCTAATTTTCCATATTTTGAAGCTAGTCTAAAATCATCAGGTTTAAGTCTATAAAAAAATCCACTCATAAAGTTTGAAGAACCACCAATTAGATTACCATTCCAAAAATCCCAACCAGTATCATAAGTAGGAAATTTAGTCCATTCATCATCCATGAATTCTTCAATAGTATGATACTGATCTTTTAATTTTGGAGTATATGCATTTCTTCTTACATTTGCTATTTCATCTTTTGAGAAATCAGCTCTTTTATAAGCATCCCCTTTTTCTAAAACACAGACTTTTAAACCTTTTTTACTTAACTCATAAATAATAGGTCCAGCACCTGCTCCACTTCCTATAACACATACATCATAAATCATATATCATAACCTTTGTCCATATCTTTTTTCTGGCCTTGGGTATCCAATTTTATGATTGATACTTTTCCAACCTATTTGATTTGTATTTCCAGCATAAATTGGGTCTGCAAATAAGGCTTCAATCCCAAAATATACTAATTTTGAAAGCCATGTTTGAGCATAATCATTAGAATTTACAATAGAATCTATTAGTTCTTTTTGTTCTATTTTTGAGATACTTAAGAACTCAGGAAAGTTTGCTATAAAATCTTTGCTACCTTCTAAAATCAGATTTTTATCATAATCTAAAAAACTTTTATGATTTATATTTTGAAGTAAAAATTCAAGTACATTGAACTCTTTAGCACTTGGCATTTCATTTGTTTTTGGAAATAATACTTCGTAAACATCACCTAATACTAATATATCATTTGATGAAACAGTTTTAGCAACAAGTAATTCTTTTGACAGTAAAACCGAGATTACGGAAAATTTAATAAAGTTTCTTCTTTTCATAAATGTATCTTACCTAATCTTGTGTGTATTTAGTATGTAGTAAATATTTAATAATCTAAGAAAGAAAAGCTTTTTTTATTTTTTGAAAGAGTGTTTCTTTTTCTTTCTTTTTCTTTCTTATTTCTTTTGATAAGTCTTTTAATCTTTTGGCTTTAAATAAATATTCTTTCATTTAGAATTTCCCAAAAAGTTTTGAAGTTCTTTTATTGCAACTTCATTTTTTATTCTAAACTTGATTTCAATTCTTCTTGAATTATCTTTATCTTCAACACCATCTTTATAAACAATATCAGAATATGAACGACCACTTGCATTTACATATTTTTCTAAAAGAGTTTTATCTGCAATGTTTGAAGTATATAAAAACTGCATAACTTCTAATGCTCTTTGTTGAGAAAGTGCAAGATTATCTAAATATGTACCATCACTATTTGTATGTCCTTCAATTGTAATACTATGTATGTATTTTCTAATACTTTCATCATCAAGTAAAGCTTGTAAATATCTTTTTAAAACTAAACTTAGTTCTTTTTTTGATTCTTCTTTTAATTTGTATTTACCTTGGTCAAATAAAATATTAGAAGAAAAAGTTATTGCTCCACTTTTTTTATCTATGTTTATTGATTTTCCTAGTTTTTCTCTAAGTTTTGATATTACATTTATTTTAATACCTGTTAGATGTTTGATTTTTACTTTTGTTATATCAAACTCTTCTACTATTTTTTGATGAAGTTTACTTTGAATAAGTATTTTATTTTCAAGCATAAGTAATTCTTCATCTTTTAAAGAAATCATATTTTTTTGATTATTAATTTCATTTGATAAATCAATATTTAAATCTTTTTGTTTTTTATCTTGAAGTTCATAACCAAATAATAAAGCTTTTAACTTTTCTATTTCACTTATA
>PJEL010002913.1_pt1 | contig 15134 bp, 13 predicted proteins | sample 1853271 | NCBI WGS metagenome assembly PJEL01 (sample SAMN08108733, study PRJNA415343) | Invertebrate metagenome, whole genome shotgun sequencing project. | host: Globobulimina | place: Sweden: Gullmar Fjord | collected 2015-08 | reverse complement strand
TGATCAAATCAAGCAATCATTGCTGGGGTCTGGAGCTTTCAAAGATAATCTATACTGTCATATTGCGTCATCGTTGGGTGCTGGATTTGTTGCTGTATGCGTTGGTTCCCCTGTGGATGTTGTGAAGAGTCGAATGATGGGAGCCCCAGCAGGCATGTATTCAGGGATGATGGACGCTTTTGTACAGACAGCAAAGAAGGATGGTATCATGGCCTTTTACAATGGATTTGGGCCCAATTTTGCCAGATTGGGAACGTGGAACGTTGTCATGTTTGTGACCTTGGAGCAAGTAAAGCAGCGTGTGTTTGGTGCCACACCAAACTGATTTTTACGTCTTTGTTCTTACACCAGAATATATATTATATTGATGACATATAAGACTTTCATCCTATACGATTTAGTCGAACAAAGAGAATCCCATGTCCTCATCCTCCTCTTCCTCCACTGGCTCCTCCTCAGCAGCAGCAGCTCCGGCACCTCCAGCGGCGGCAGCAGCACCTCCGGCTCCTCCACCAACCACAGCACCTCCTCCGGCTCCTACATTGGTGATCATGTCATCAAGGTTCTTCTTCTCGGCGAGTCTTGCGAAAAGTACTGGCCAGTAGCTCTCAACCTCGACTCCAGCAGCCTTGACAATGGTGGAGATGTTAGCAGTGATGGTGGCGTATTATTGCTACGAGAAATGAATGTAGTAGAGAAGTAAGTAAGTTTAGATATTGCTACTATGTATAAGCACTGGTACTACTAGTTTATGACCGTGCCTCGGCTACCACTACTGTGTAACATATTTATGGCAGCCATCTCTGTCACTCCTCCGTGAAGTCGCTCGCTCTGCATTGTTCTACACTTGGATCAAAACACTATACTGATATAGATATAGAATATTGCACCACGTAGGGGTTTTAACATTAATCCAGGAGCAAATATGGGCCTTTTATTGCCTTTGTTAATCATCAATGTCGGTTTTGGAAATGTATTGAACCGAACACATTGTTTGTTTGTTACTATGTTGTAGGCAAATGAACCCCCCATTTAAGCAAACGTATCTGTGCCTATGAAATGTCACAAGATTGTGATGCGAACCCAAGCACTTAGGGTTATGAAAAAGAGCTGAAAGTGAAATAGTTGTATTGTCTATTGTCGCTCGCACGATAACAGATAACAGAATCTTTAAATGGAAAGATTGATTAACGTACTTGTTGATAGTCAGGTGTCAGGGCAGAAGTGATCCTACGACTGAATTTCAATTTGACTCGAACGAACAACACTAGTTGTCCATTATTTTCTTCTACCTATTCCAAACTCATCCTCCACACAGCATCATCGAAAACTGAGTGTGCCTCCACGATTGCAGTTCGTATTCCATCCCACAAAGTTTCATAGTGTGAAAGATATACTGAAGATGATAATGCCCCACTAGGCCGTGGCAAGGAGAAAGGTATATACTTTATATTGTGATTAACTTGGGAAAGATAGGAAGGTTCATACATCTAATCGGAACAGGCACTCACAGTAGGGAGAGCACTTCAATACGACAACCGAGCGCCGCAACATGCTAATTCAACTAACCTTACACCTACGGTGTGTACATACAACATTTCAGAAGAAGGAAATTCATTCATTATACGGCGGCAACAGCAGTTTACGTCTATCTCTTCACTATTGACAATTGTGAAATGAAACACAATAGCCGAAAAGATGTTGTTTCGATTATTACAATACGAACAACAAAAACTCATACAAACACACATGCGAGGAATGCAGTCTCCATCACGTTTGAGATCAATTTGCAGCAGCAACAGTAATAGTAGCCTAGCCAGACAGGAGACTTGGACATTACTATGGTAACCTACTAGATAATACTGCATTCACCATGAAGTCTACTACTGTCGACATTCTGCCAGATCTCGGCAATCGCATACTCAATAATATATCTCCAGTCATCTTAAGGTGTCATAATGAAGACTTGTAAGACAATCTACAACTGTAATCGAAGAGGAAACGTAATACATCATCCATTAACAATAATAAAAGTCTACATTTAGAGGGCGAGGAGGACTGGCACGCTCTCTCTTCTTTATTACAATACGAACGACAATGATTAGAGTAACTCAATTGTTTCGTTGTACGCTGCCAACTATCTAAACCTCATCCACCCCTAATATTCGGCTATTTCATCGTTGAACATGTCTCTCTGTAGGTGCAGTCTTACATCTCTTGCTACCGGGTTCATCATCCATTTCTCCCACCTGAGCAATAGGGTACAATTATCACCACATACCATTGGACCTTCATGAAGCTCTCAAGTACAACAACAATAACAAACACTCACTATATGTAGTCTAAGGCGTCCCGGCTCAAGTAGGGCTCCTTCTGGAGTAGCAAGTTGAGCATCGTCCACATGGACGATAATTTCATCATCATATGCCTGGAAGCTAATGCAATACACAAGTTATACAGTGACAGAGAAAAATCAGCAGCAGTAGTATAGTCACATAAAATGGTATTGTTAATGAGAGGGGGGTTTATTTGATGGAAATGTACATATTATGGACGAGAGTTGAAACGACAAACCTGTCCAGTTTGCCCTTCAGAGTGCCTTCGCCATCTTCCACACCTCCTTTTTCTTTCAGGGATTCAAATGCAGGACCGATTGACTTGTGAAATGTATTTGCAACTGACCGAGCCTGTTTCTTTCAATATAAAGGAAAACAATGTAAACGTAGTAGTAAATTACTCAGTATGACTGACCAGAAAGAGTTCACTCTTACACCTTGGCAAGCATGTGAGATGATACAATTAAATCTTCTAGCTCATTCAACAGGTTAGCTCACGAAGTCCTAATCCAAACCCAAGAAATATGCAACAACCTTCCACCAAACCATCCTTGAACAATAGAGCTCGTTTGTACCTTGGTGAGCATGTGAGACGACACTTGGACATCTAGCTCATTCGACAGGGCAATCCACAACAACCAGTCATCGTAAACTCCTCTGAGGTTCTAAAAAGAAAGAAAAGGCGGTGTATTAATTATTTACTTCCTCCCTTCGAATGGGAACACGCACTATAACATCAATGACAATGTCAAAGACGAAAAACATGAATAGCAGTAGCAATCAGCGCCACAGCAACAACATTGAATACGGGAGGAGAATGGAAGTGAAACAAGTAACGGTGCATGTATTAATCAGGACAATTTAAGTATAGAACGTAGCCATACAATGACAAGGACAACAGCCACAGGCGCATTTATATCCTACCTTAGTTGCCGACATGTACCACTAGCGACAAGACGGGCGGGCGGAGGGTTTTGATTGCAGTTTTAAGGGGTTTACGGTTAGGGTATTAAATGGTTTAGGATGAGGATTTTAGGGATGGGGTTAGGGTGAGGCTAGGTTAAGGACAGGGGTTGGGTTAGGGTTACGGTTAGGCTGTATGTGTCAAGTCTCATCTGCTGGCACCGTCTACATAATGACTCGTTGTTGGGGTACAAAGTAACATCCCGTAGGTTGTGCACATACAAGATTTCCATCGTGCTCAGGTCATAGTATGTCATGGGTTAGTCTCGTGAGATTTCCATTCTTTCAGGGGTTATGAGCTAGGCTCGTGAGAGTATTTCCATTCTTGCAGGGGTTATGGAATATGAAAAACTATTCCATTTCTAATCCGCGTTGTGTAGGATGACTTGATTTGAAAGTCGATTTCTCTCACTCTCTATAATATCCAATAAACGTGGGTGATTGAATCGAAATAACCACTCTGCTACGACAGGATAGATATCTGGTGTGGGCCACCTTGTGTGTGGTTGATAGTAGAGGAAGAGTAGTCCAATATTATTTCATCCATTTAGTTCAATTACTGTTACAGCTCTCGACAACACCAGACAGTACTTAGCACTGAGTTTACTAATAACAGTAGCAAAGGGAAGAAAGCCAACGAGCTTCTCCGATACTATCACCGTCAAACCTCACTCCACAGCAGTAAGAATAATAGCAACCATATTACCGAAGGCAAAAAAAATAGTCCACATTCGCAGCATCATGAACACTAATAGTAGCAACACTAACCCTAACCCTAACCGAAACCCGAAACCCGAAACCCGAAACCCGAAACAAGACCACCCAAAGCCAAAAAAAATAACGAATCACTTATATGCCGGACAAATTATGATGACTGGCAATTTGTTTTATCCTAACCCTAAGGCCAATCATAACTCCTCACAGTTCACACCCATTGGAATTCACTCTCAGCGGTACTAAAAAGCTCTTAAGGTGTGAGAATAACCCTAAGCTCTAACCATAAAGCTCTAAATCGTAACTCTAACCCTAACCCTAACCCGAACCATAAATCCGAACCCTGACCCTAACCTTAACCCTAACCCTAACCCTAAGCCTAACCTTAACCTTTTATTATAACCCTGAAAACTGAAACCCTGACCCCAAATCTAGAGAATCCAGCCCGATGTCTACAGAGGCAGTGCTTGCCGACCAAGCGTCGGTGGATAAAGGTGGGAATATTGTCGTTCGATTTGATGGTGGTATAACACACTGTGGGTAAACAATATCGTGAGGAAGTGATGATGAGGTGTAATTGTGGGTTTTAAGAGGATTAAAGTAGTATTGTTTGGGATCAGCTTGGGCTAATATTAGTGTGAATGTGTGTGATGAATAGTGAAGGCTGCGAGGGGGGAAGTGAGTGCTAATTGCATGGAGTGGGCTTAGATTGGGATGATGGAATGCAGGCAACCATGAGAGAGATAGCGTAGGTGTGAGTAGGATGGGGATGATGTACCAGACATTGACAGAGGGAGTAAATATTATGCAGAGTAGTTTTGGGTTGGGGTGAAAATGCAACACGTTGACGTATCCTACTATGTCATCAGCCTGGCGGCTGATGTAACCCAGAAAGCTGTTGCCAGAACATTTCTTTCAATAACTAAGTTGCCCTTGGAAACCTTCTTTCATTGCACATCTCCCCACCTACGTAGGTGCAAATGCTAGACTGAGCTCTTTTGTTGGGGCTATAGCAATTGCAGACCTTGTAAAAACCACCCTTGGGCCCAAAGGCAAGTTAGAAGTTACCGAACTGAAGAATGTGCCTTAATGCGGGTTTTAACTCTATGGGTGGTGGTAGCTTTCATTCTCCCCCTGAAGTTTGGCCCTCTTCATTGATGATGACGTTTTTCACTGTTCTCGTATTTCACTTGAAACAGGAATGGATAAAATTCTGCAATCCGTGGGAGGGGGGAGAGGAGGAGGCAGTGATGTTAGCGTTACGAATGATGGTGCAACTATTCTTCGTTCCATTCACGTTGACAATGCTGCAGCTAAGGTATGGTTTTTGTCTGTATCATATGATTTACTTTAGTTGGTCTCTTCTTTTAAATCCATCTTCAAGGTGCTGGTGGACATTGCTAAGACACAGGATGATGAGGTGGGCGATGGAACAACATCTGTAGTGGTTCTTTGTGGAGAACTACTTAGGTGCGTGTTTTTCCCTGACCTTAGTTGTCAAAATCTCAACGATGATTAGCAGGTTGATGTGAATGCTAACCTCATGAGCATTGTTTTCAAACTTGTGCACTATATGGCATTTAGGGAAGCAGAGCAGCTGGTAAATAGTACTAGAATGCATCCCCAGACACTCATTGCAGGGTGAGATGATGCTATGTGGCCCTTCTTTTGTGATGCGGCTCTCTTAATTGTTCTGCCTGGGCTTCCACAGATGGAGGCATGCCACAGAAATAGCTAAGGGGGTGCTGACAGCTGCTGCAGAGGATAATTCAAACGATGAAATTGCCTTTAGACAGGTAATGGGGCTAGCAATCTCTACTGAACGTAATCACTTTTCTATCGTATACTGAAACCCCTCTTTGTAGGATCTCCTCAACATAGCACGTACAACACTCAGTTCCAAGGTGTTGACCCATGAAAAGGTATTATCAAGCAATCATAGCACTGAGCCAATGGTTGATTGAGTAGTACATTGAATTTGAGCAATAGTTCCCTTGCGGCTCATTTTCTCCCCCGTTTCTCTGCTGCACTCTGGCACTGACTTTACGGTGAGCAATTTTCAGGCCCATTTTGCTGAGCTTGTAGTCTCTGCTGTCCTACGTCTCAAGGGTTCTGGCAACCTTGACTATATTCAGGTGGGTATGCTAAGTGCCTCTGCTCCTATTATTGCTGATCTGAAGCATCATCACGTGTGTTTCAGATCATTAAAAAGCCAGGAGGGAGCCTCAAGGACAGCCGGTTGGAGGATGGTTTTGTCCTTGACAAAAAGATTGGGGTACGCATGTGTTGTGTCAATCTGTTTTGTTTGAAATGAGTGCTGCTTGCAAGAATGTGTACTTTAACATTAAAACCCTGACTATAGTGAATGGGTGTCTCTCAACCCTCCATCTCGGCCTCAATCTGATTTCTATTCTACCTCAAAGGTGGGGCAGCCTAAAAGGGTGGAGAATGCCAAGATACTCATTGCGAACACTTCCATGGATACTGATAAAATCAAAGTTTATGGCTCTCGTGTTAGAGTAGACAGCATGGCAAAGGTTGCGGAAATTGAAGAGGCTGAGAGGGATAAGATGCGCCGGAAGTGCAAGAACATCATTGATCATGGCATCAACGTCTTTGTCAATCGACAGCTTATTTACAACTTCCCAGAGCAAATCATGTCCGATGCAGGGATCATGGCAATTGAGCACGCTGATTTTGAAGGTGTGGAGAGGCTGGCGGCTGTGACAGGAGGGTCTATTGCTAGTACGTTTGATCATCCGGAGCTGGCCACTCTTGGGGAATGCGGTGTTATTGAAGAGATAATAATTGGGGAAGACCAGCTAATACGGTTTTCTAAATGCAAGGCTGGAGAGGCATGCACAATAGTGCTTCGGGGGGCCAGCAGCCATATTCTTGATGAGGCTGAGCGATCCCTTCATGATGCCCTATGTGTACTAACTCAGACTATCAGAGAAACACGGACTTTGCCAGGAGGAGGGTGCATGGAGATTGAGATGGCCCAGGCTATTGATGCTGTCATCCCATCTGTTCCAGGGAAGGCTGCCCTTGCAATGGATGCCTTCGCCAGGTCCCTTCGGCAGCTGCCTTCCATCCTTGCTGACAATGGAGGATATGACAGTTCTGAGCTTATCTCGCAGCTACGGGCTGCCCATGCTAGCGGCCAGACGAATGCAGGCCTGGATATGTATAATGGTTGCATTGCTGACATGAAGGATCTCGGTGTTCGCGAATCGTACAAAAGCAAACTTCAGGTGCTGGTATCAGCAGCCGAAGCAGCCGAAATGATACTGAGAGTGGACGACATCATCAAGTGAGTTGTAGGGTGATGTTCTGTTTTTTTTATGTGGCTGGTCGTCAGCAGTGATAGATCCGTACTACTGCTCTTTGATGTGTATGTTGAGTAGTAGTCCAAACAGTGGCATATTCACCTTCAACTTCAATGTGTTTCTTTTATGAGCAGCCCCTAATTTGATCTGATCCTTTCTCTCCCCCCCTCAGGTGCGCACCAAGACAAAGACATGAACAGTAAATGAAAGGGCAGTGGTACATACTTACATTGCTCCACTACTAATGTCCGACAAGAGCCAAGACCACCATGATTCGATTTTCTTTAGAAAGGCATTGAATAAAAGAGACTTCTTGAAGAGAGAAAAGGGTAGGGCATGGCTCCTTATACTTTGGCACAATTTATGGTAGTATATATGTACTCAGTATGATGCAGAATGCACTGACTCGAAGACCAGTAAAATCACTATTTGTAACAACAAACAAGCTCAAGCTCATCACTATTATGCACACAATAGCCCTATCTCACAGTGCTCCACCACCAAATAATATATACATTGTATCGCCAACGGCTCAACTCAACTCAACTCACAACACGATTGGATTCCCTGATCAGTTTTCTTGGAAAAATTTTCATTCTTGGGTATGTGTGTACACCATTCAGTGGTGTACATACACACCCGACGACTAACATTACGAAGAACCTCGTTGTTGAACAACCCCTACCTAGGTTCCCACACAGTTAGGGGCACCGTACTATTATTGAGGTGCTTGGATGGTTACCTTGATCACCTTTCTATTGCCTGGTGAGGCTGGCTGTGATACAATGGTCGCTGTGTGTTGATTTTATTGTAAAGGTTGAAAGTGAATTCTCTATCTCTCATTATTAAGGTAAGGCATAACGTTCGCTACAACCCAATACCGCCCCTTCGGTATACTGACACAGTTTAGTAAGAGCTACACAGTACATATCTGAATCATTCTTACGGCCAAAGCCTATATCATCCCATTTCCTATTTTTGTGTGAGGGATATGACGCAGTATATGATGAGCCATATCATCTCTTACGTGTCAGAGGTATAATTGAAAGACTTGGGTGCTGTATGAACCCCCACTGTTTACTCTTTATGCATCCTGTCGAAGGACTGTAACTGATAGCGAATAAAAAATCTATTTGTGCTTAACTCAACTAGAATACTTTTGTCTCATTGTGTGGTAGTTGTCGGCTGGAAGAGCCGTCTCGTACTAACAATCCAATCGAAATATACGCAAACCGACACACACACACACACACATATTATTTCACTGTTGTTGCACCCGTATAGACGCGGCCATCTATCATGTGGTTAGTATCACACCCATCCATAGGCGTACACATAACCTATTAACTTGCACCGACTTTGCAGAGTTGGTTACAAGGCCTCTATGCAGCACTTACGTGAATCATAGTTGTGATCGGGGCGAGTGAATTGCCTATAACGTAGTCGAGTTACCCGTTGTCACGCTTCAGGGGGTTGCGCCGTCTATATAATGACTCGTTGTTGGGGTAGATAGTAACATCCGGTACGTTATGTACATACAAGATTTCCAACGTGCTGAGGTCATAGTAGGTCATGGGTTAGTCTCATGGGATTTCCATTCTTTCAGGGGTTACGAGTTAGGCTCGTGAGAGTATTTCCATTCTTGCAGGGGTTATGGAGTATGAAAAAACTACTCCATTTCTAATGCACGTCGTATAGGATGACTTGATTTGAAAGTCAGTCTCTCTCGCTCTCTATAATATCCAATAAAAGTGGATTATTGATTGAAAGTAACTGCAACAGGACAGAACACTGTTGGGTCACAGGTAAGTTCCCTACCCAGCACTTATATGATCCATAGTTGTGATTGGGACGAGTAAGTCGTGTATAATATAACAGAGAAACACGGAACGTAAGTTACAGTTCTCGGAACAGCAGAACGTTCTTTGGGAACGTTACGCGTAGGTTCGTTACATTTGATAGAAGCGCAGGGTAGACTACTCGAATCACTCTTTAAGGTGTCCTAAAAGCAATGACTGTAATTTAGTGAACAAAACTATTTGCTTGGCCACTACAATATCTGTCATTGTAGTGTTGGCGGTTGGAAGAGTCACGTATTCACGATTCAGATACGGAAATCGCGATGCTAACCCTAACCCTAGTACCTCAACAAGTATCATTACACCTTAATTTGTGCAATTACATTTTCCTTCTCTTTCCTGTCTGTGGCGGCGGTTGGTTTTTTTTTTAGCATCGGTTAACCCTAACCCTAACCCTAGCGCTAAACCCTAGCCGCAAGGAATTTGGTGAGCCTTATATAAGGTTAGTTAGTTATTATCTGGACCAGAATCTACTACTACACGTTGTTATCGCTCCCAACGAAGTTATTATATACTTCTAAGTAACTCTTCCGTTTGCCTTTATGAATTTTTTTGGTGGGGGTTGAACTTGGTGCAATTGGTTTGAAATACTTGTTGATTCTGTCATTCCTGGTAGTATTGGTGTGTCTGCTATGGTAATAAGGTGTTAATTCGTTGCTATAGAGTTGAAAAAAAGTGTTCGGGTGATGGGCTCACGTGTTGTAGTGCAGTCGTTATTGTATCCATGAAGGGGGTTGTGCTTTAGGGTGAGAGTTTGTGTAAGTTTACGGCTGTTAACATCATCAAATGAATATACGAATAGTAAGTGCAATATTGGTGGTGTCTGGTTAGTAGTAAGTGTGTCACATTAGTTATCATAATGAAGACTTGGAGCATTTTTGGTTGCTCGGTAGTATACGCATTCGTACCGTCCTTGGTTGCTTTCTTGCCCCTTATGTGTATGTTTTTTTGTTTCAACTTCTTCTCATTATCGTGCAGTCCGTTGAGAACTCTGCTGACTTGGTTAGACTAGGTTTACACATCTGCCGAGGCAGGGCTTTAACTTCTTGCACACTGACAAGAAAAGTAAATTGATCTTTCATAAAAGGATGGCTTCAGCTTCAGCTGTTGGAATGGTACGTTTGTTATAGCCGGTGCACCTGTGGAGAGGGAGGCGCTTGAGCATTGAAACTTATTGCATAATAGACTAATCACGCAGTATTTTAAAGATGTGTGTCTTAATACATCCTTCTCTTCATGTAACCTGTTATATGTCTTCTGTCTGCGTGACAATCATGAAAGATGAACCCAGCCTTTGCAGTTGGTCGACGAGAGAGTAAGTAGATATTCCGATGTTAATTGTTGTGTATGTGCTACAGCCCACATATATGGAATACTATAGAGTCGCCCAACACCTCTCTAGCAAGAAGTGCTGCTGCTGCCATTTTCCTAAGTCTTCCCATCCTATGCTTTCTCTGACTTTCCCCCTGTATCACACATTTCTAACGATTTGTGCATATTTTGCTTTCTTTTGCTTCTTGCAGTTCTAGAATGGGCAAACGCAAGCCTGCAACTTAATCTATCAAAGGTGAAGGGGGTTGGTTCGTGTGGACGGAAGGTTATGTGAAACAAAGAGATGGTTTTCTGAACTCTGACAGAGGTTGCATAACGACAGGTAGAGGAAACAGCTAATGGATGTGTGGCTTTACAATGCATAGATATGTGTCATCCAGGGAATGTAGCAATGTCAAAGGTGATGATGTGGTCAAATCAAAATTCATCCATTTACTTCCGTAACACCCTAAATTTTCTCGACCCCAATGCAACACCCATTATCACTACAGGTCAAATGGGATGCACGACTTGAACACGAGTATGTGCAGAACTACAAGGTACAGCGGGGATCATCGAGAAGCAAACAATTTGATTGTCAACCTATGTTTTCTGAACTATTTATGGAAACAAGCCCTTGAAGCTATATTTAGCGTTTTATATGAACTTTCTTCATTGCATAACAACCCCCCCTTGTACCTGAACCTCAGGTTCTCCAAAATGCATTTGAGAAGGTTGGCATTGACAAACACGTAAGAAGTGCTCTGTGCCTTCCTGCGCTGCCACAGTTCTGTGTGCGAGTAGGACTACTTCTGAAGTACTATATGTGCAAAATTTACTGCACTATTTCTTACCCAAGCCAACTACTGTCCCCCTTTTAATTTTCCTTACAACTCTTTAGATCCCTGTGGATAAACTTGTGAGGGGAAAATATCAGGTACAGTTAAAGAACGGAATATGTCAGGGTCTTTAAAGTGGCATTACCATTGATTGAGACTCAAGCGCAATACCTTGAACCATTCAGTAAATATACAATTTTTGCCTTCTTAGGACAACTTGGAGTGGATGCAATGGCTTAAAGTGCGTCTTTATGTCCGTCACACAGTACGATAGGATGATGCTGAAACTGTGATATTGTTGCATTGTATTCTGGCACTGGAACTTTCCTTAGTGCTATGTGGAGACAGTTGGTGCTACCGGCAGTTATGATCCCCAGGCTGCCAGATCGAAGTTCAAGGTAATTACTTGCTGACTGGTGGCATTGAACAGGCTATGGTTCACCACCACCTTATCTAATGATCAAGCCATTCTAACACTCTCTAAGGGGAAGAGGCCTTCATCTAGCCGTCGTCCCACGAGAACAGAACCAGTAAGTGCCAGTAGGGTTTTTTTTTGTTTGTTTTCGAGCCCGGGCGTAGGGAAGTAGTAGTTTGGAAAAACGAGTTGTGGGTGAACAGTCTTGAGAGTTCTTTCGCCGTAGAACAGGGAAACAATAGACTGAATCAGGAGGTGGAGGGTATGTGCAATTGTAGAGATCATCACCTGCTCTCTTCTGAAGTGCATTTTTTTTCTATGGCGCAGGTTCAGGTTTTGCGGAACTTTCCATCTGAGGAAAATGTACAAAGTGTCAAGTAAGGACCCGTGTATACGTACCCCACGTGCAAAGAGATTGGGAAATGTTTTAGCATTCTGCTGCTGTCATTTCAGGAATAAGAATACTATTACCATGGATGACACTGGTGTGGCTAAAACCAGTCATAGCAGCAGTACTGCAAATGTGCTAAAGAAGAAATCATCTGCTCAAGTGGTATATTAACTCTAGTGGTGTACAGTAATAACTGGTGCATTGGGTGAATTTATTAATCCTATTGGCTCTCTATCACCTTTTGCATGATGATGGGCAGAACAACTCTTTGTCTGGCACAGCAGCTACTTCATCTTCATGTGCCAAAGGTGTGAACACTATTGCTATGGCGAGTTGTTGTTAAGTTTGTGATGATATCCGTTTGCCCTCCTTTGCGTATTGATGATTATTTTGTGTTTTCTGTTCTGTCACGAGTAGAATGAGTGCAAACAAGCCCGTGTTTTCTGCACATAATAGCACCGCACGCACACTAAGTCGTCGTACACCCACCATCTCTCAATGATTTGAACTACTATGGCTTTACGCGAGCCAATAACTCCTCGTACATTGTGCTTTCCACAGACACGGAAATTGCATCCCTCAAGGCAGAGTTGGAAAAGGTCAGGTTCACAGGAAATTGAAATACTACTGCAACTTTTAGCAGCTGCTGGCTGGATAATGCTTAGCGTATGTTAACAATGGCAACAGCTCTGACTAAATATGCAACTCTTAGATGAGTGTCACCACTGAAGAAGTCTCTAGGTATCTTCCTTCTTCCGCCATTTGAATTCATGAATTAGTGTTTGGTTGATTGCTTAATGCCACACGTATACATTCCCCTTTGCTTGTTAGGGAGAGAATGTTTTATTTTGACAAGCTACGGCTTGTAGAGCTGTACCTTCAGTTGAAGGTGCGATCTGTTTTCTTACAACACCTGTATCAGCATATGACTTACTTCTCGTATTACTGTTTTGTCTTTCAATGTGTGTTTTGTTTGGGTGCTCAGGAGGAGCAAGGAGGAGATGAGATCAGTGGAGCTAAAGAAATATTGAAGGTAGGTATTGATTTTGATATTGGATTATTGAATAGCAGTTTACCCAGTTTTTCAAGTATCCAATGAGCCAGCCCAACTGCATTTCCTGTCTGCTCTTATATAGATACTCTACGCTTCCACTGAGGACGAGATAGCTGTGAGCGATGATGGCCGGGTGCTGGAGGGAGAGGTTGAGAGTTACATTTACTTCTTGTTTGTTATCACATATATATTGACGTTAGTTTTTTTGCCTGCTCTTAGGAGGCAGTTGCTTTCAACAAAGGAGAAACAGTGGTGGTGGATGGAGTAGACCTCAAGACTGAGAAGGAGGAACAGCAAAAGGCCGCCGATGATCTACAGGAAGTTCAGACTGAATGAATAGCTACAACAATTTGTAAACACAACAACTATTAAGAGATAATAAATTGGGTGTTGAATGGTTCTCTCATTGCTGCTGCTAAAATATTACCTGCAGAAGAGCTAAATCTCCTGGTTTATGTTTATTTTTTTTCTCTAGAATGAGGATATGCTTTCAGCCCGCGCTGTTCCATAAGAATGCAAAATGTTATAACCCCATATGAAAGATTGGATAACAAGTGCTGCTGCTATTGTCTTGTTGCATTTTCTTAAAGCCTCATCAGTCTCAGATACTACTACAGCCTTCCACTCTTGTGCTTTACTATTATAAACGATGCAGATAATAGTGGGACTGAAGCCCTGTAGGCATATAGTATATAAGTATTTGGGTGTAGTTCATGTCCTGCACACTGAAATCTGGACATGAGTGAGTCATCACCCAGTCTGCTTAGAAGTCTGGAATATATCACTTATTATCTAGGTGGTACTGTTAAGCCTCCTCGTACCTAAATGTGACTGGTGGACTGGAATAACCCTAATCACCCCCTGATGCCTTGGACCCACCCAATACCTAAAGACAGAGTAGTCACCTGGCTCACGACACCACAAGACTACACTCACTTAAATTTTGTACTCATAAAAAGTAGTATAATAACAAGAGGCAAAATCATCTGATATATATATCCTTTTTTGTGCTGGTTGGGATCCTAACTGCAATTTTGTGGCTTAGTAACCAAGTGAAATTTAAAAGAAATTTCTCATTTATTTCTTGGAAGATTCATAAGTACAAGACATAGATATATGCACATATGTTAATAATAGATATATATCATGTAACAGTACAACACTCAACACAATCGAATGATGAAGAGGAAGGCCGAACGGTCTTTTCTTGGGGTTCCTCAGGCTTCTTGCATATCATTCTTTTCTGCTGAACGTCAACTGCCTCCTTCAGCATGGATTTTAGTTCTTCTCTATCAGTTGCACTGACTTTAAAATTCATTTTATCACCCGGCATCTGATACGAAAGGAAAGGACGTGAGCATCAATAGCTATCACAACTGACACATGCATTATGAAAAGAGTAAGCAGCTAGTCCTCCCACTGGGAATTAAGTGTACTAAAGTGTCTACTCTCTCCTCCACGCAGCTCTCAGTTAAGTACGGAGTGTTGTAATCCAAAGTCTATATTCTAATACCCAACCCAAGATTGTTATGATTCGCTATCATGTGTGGTGGTGTATTTCCCTGCCCCCTTAATTGTGCTGCTGCTTACCCTGCCATCGGCATCCTTTAGTGAAATATCAGCTCCTGATTCCAACAAGGCCCTAGAGTTTCGGGTGAGGTAAATAACTACTCACAACTGGTGTCTGCACAACAGTCCCCCACATGACAAAATAATGATTACCCCACTGTGTCAACGTTGCCACGTGAAACTGCGATGAATACAGGCGTCTCCTTTCGTATATTCCTACACACATAAGCATCGACATGTCACCAGAAAGATACCACAAGTAAGAGCATTCATCTTGGTATGCGTAAAACATGATACAGAGAATGATCGTAGGTAGTATTAATAACTTCACTTCACTCTACCCTCAGATAGGGA
>PJEL010002912.1_pt1 | contig 15143 bp, 13 predicted proteins | sample 1853271 | NCBI WGS metagenome assembly PJEL01 (sample SAMN08108733, study PRJNA415343) | Invertebrate metagenome, whole genome shotgun sequencing project. | host: Globobulimina | place: Sweden: Gullmar Fjord | collected 2015-08 | reverse complement strand
CACCCTGCGTTCTTGGGCGTTGTTCTAAAATTAGCTGCGATCACTGTCACACCAAGACGCTTTAGTGCCAGGAAAAGCTCTTCGTACAGGGAGCAATCTGCGGCCACAACAACCATCACTTTGACGAAGGGTTTAAGCGTGGCGATTTCTACCGCTTCTGTGATTAAGGGGATCGATACCGTCGACTTTTTTGGAGTTTGTTTCAGTATTTGAAATCCGTTGGCCGACCATGTACTAGCTGACCACCCATCCTCCCGCCCACCTGTAGTTGTAAAGAGAGCGCAGCGGTCGATTCTGCCTACCGACTTCGCAAACTTGACCATAGTTTCTGGAGCTTTAGCTCCTACCTTGTCTAACTTGTGTCCGTCTACTAGTATAGCTATTGGATGTGCGCCGACTGCGGCGTGGATGTCGGATAGTATGTTTCCGGTGCTGGTTGCCATACTCTTCTCCTGTTTCAGTTGTTAGAAGCTAGAAGCGGCGTTTACGACGCCTTTTCGGGTTCGTGAATCTAGGTTTGTTGCTCCACTTGCTTTTTTGTTTACGTTCGAGCATACCCACCATGTGGTACCCTGCTGTTGGGTCGGCGTCTGTATGCTCTACCTCTTCTCCCATTTCTTGGATGAACCGTGAGGGCTCACATGGGATCATCTGGTTGTACATAAACCTGGTTCTGTTTGTGGTAACCATCAGGCTGTGTTCCGCACGTGTAGCCGCGACGAAGAACACCCTGCGTTCTTCCTCTACGTCCTTAGCAAGCTGCGCTGGGGATTTCATGCTGCCATCGTCGTTGGTTTCACGGATTATGGGGAGCACACCTTCTATTGCACCTATCAGGTTGACGTGTTTGAACTCCATACCTTTTGCGGCATGGCACGTCATCATAGTTAGCCTGTCTTCACTGAGGTCTTCGTCTGTGCTTTGCATCAAACTAGTCCACTCGATGTAGCGCGATAGCCCAGCAGATTGCACTTTGTCGAAATCAGTAGTAGCAGACACCAACTCATCTATGTCGTCAAGGCGCTTGATGTTGTCTTCAGAGGGCTCCAGTTCGAGGTATTTTTTGTACCCGCTGGCCTCTATCGAGGTTTTTACGATAGGGACGACTTCCTCGGTTGGCTGTTGGTATAATACTTTGAAAGTCTCTCGGAGTTTACGTGCTCCTGCTAAAGGACGTCCTTTGAGGATGTGTTCATAGTGGCGCTCCTTGAACACTTCAACCATGCTTATCCCCTTCTCTTCGGAGATCTTGTGCAGCTTAGCGTAGCTTTTGTCTCCAAAGCCTCTAGGGGGTTTGTCATAAATGCGCAGGAAAGCGGCTTCATCGTAAGGGTTCAGCCGTAAACGCAGATAGGCAATAACATCCTTCACCGCTGCTCGGTTGTAGAATCCAAGACCTCCAACGATCTTGTACGGGATGTTATGTGCAACACACAGGTCTTCAAAAATTCTAGACCTGGAGTGCATCCGATATAGGATAGCGTGGTCCTTGTATCGCGCTTTTCCCCGTGCTACGTTGGTCTTAATATCATCTAATATGATGGCAGCTTCTTGTTTTGGGTCGACGGTATCCATGCAGCGGACTGCAGGCCCGTCGTGAGAAACGGCTTTGATCTCTTTATCTTTTCTTTCGGAATTGTTAGAGATCACTTGATTAGCTGCGGACGCTATCTGTGGAGTAGACCGGAAGTTCTCTTCCAGATAGTAGGTGTTAACTTCGCCCTCGTAGTCTTTTTCGAGCTTTGTAATGTTGGTGATATCCGCGCCACGAAAGGCGTAAATAGACTGGTCAGGGTCTCCTACCACCGTGATATTATTGTGAGAACTGCTAAGGAGCCTAACAAGCCTATATTGACTGTAGTTAGTATCCTGGTACTCATCTACTTGTAGATGGTGAATTCTACGTGAGTATTTTTCTCTGATGTCTGGGCGGCTTTCTAGCAGTTGCACCGCTTTCATCAGAAGGTCATCGAAGTCTACTGAGTGGCATCTGTTGAGCGTTCGCTGATACTTCTCGTAGACCTTTCTGAGGTGCTGTTGCACTTCATCTTCTTCACCAAGATCCGATGCTTCATTATACAGGTCTTCTGGCGTTTTCAACTCCTGCTTCATTTTGGAGATGAACTTCTTGGCTGCAGCAACCCCTTTATAATCTTTCCACCCATTCACAGTACGTGGGTGTGTTTCAGTGAGGATAGCTATCGACTGTACGATGTAGCTTTTAGTCTCACCGTCATCGCAGATGGTGTAGTTTTTGTCTACCCCGGCAGCAGCATACTCTGACCTGAGAAGCCGCGCACACAAAGCGTGGAACGTTGAGATGTACACTTGCTTAGCAGTTACACGCGGTAGAACCTTTTCTACCCTGCTGCGCATCTCGTCCGCCGCTTTGTTCGTGAACGTAATCGACATTATGTTGCCGGGGCGAATCTTGTGCTCGTTTATAAGATGCACGATTCTGTAGGTGATCACCCTAGTCTTACCCGACCCTGGACCAGCGATTACCATCGCAGGGCCGTCTAAGTGGCAGGTAGCCGACCTTTGAGCGTGCGTCATACTTTCTAGATAAGATTGCATTTTACCTTACATACTTAGAAGGGACGTTATCTTCCCACTTTGGGGTAGTGGCTTTTGCTTCTTCTTTAACCTGACGGTCTCTCTGTGTGCTTTCCACCACATGTTTTAGCTGGGCTTCTGTCATCCCAGTGGGTTTGTACCCAAAGAGTTTCTTGTAAGCTCTTCGGAGTTCCGCCATAGGGCTACGGTCAGTAGGGTTGTAGGCACTGTGCTTATAATCCGTCTCTCCACTGGTCTGCGGTTGAGAGGTGGGTTGCTCCGTCGCTGAATCCGGCTTCGTCATGTTCCCTCGTTTTTGCTTTGTAGCAGAAGTGATAATCAAATCTACCTATACCTGCAGCGTACACTCTGACGTTCTGGTCGGTACAGATTGGTTGTGGGTACTTTCTTCTAACGTCGTCTTCTTTTGAATAGGCGATACCTGTGTACCAAGTGTGCTCATGGATTATTGGGTTGCCTGTGTACAGGATTATGTACCCAAGCAGCCGTTTTCTTTCAAACCTTTTAGACTGGCCGTAGGCTTGAAGTATCGTGATGTTGTTTCCGTGCTGCACCCAGATAGTCGTGTAGATGGTTTCGTCGTGAGCTAACGACTTTAGTTTAAGCACGAATGCCTTGTTGTCACACCTATTTACGAAGAAACTTTCGTAGTGCTCCCAATTCTTTGTAACGTTGTTTACCACTTTGGTGAGCTTACTCTTGCTGATCGGTTTCTTCTTCTCTACCCCATGTTTACCTGTGCCATGAAGTACTCTATTAGACCGTTTTCTAGCTTTAACGCTCTTAGTATCGCGTGTTTTCGATTCCATGATTCAATCCTTAGCGGAACCACATCTGGAGCTATTGCGAGAAAGTCAGAGAAGTACTTTTCGCTAATTTGCATAATGAACTGAGGTTGGTCCCCCAGCCTCACGTTGTCTGTTGCTATGTTGGCTTCTGCCACGCTTCCGCCAGATTCCGCCGCGATCCTGGCATCCGTGCCCTCCAACTTCACGTACAGGATCAGCGATGTTGCATTGTCTCCTACTACCCGTACAGTGTTCACAGCTTCTCGGAGTTGTTTCCTGTATGCCACGAACCCGCCATTGAACTCACCTTCTCTTGCGTCGTTGGCGACCTCTCCAGCTTCCAAGTAGGGAGTATTCAGGATCGGGTAATAGATATCAGCGTCGTCCGACTTGAACCGAACCATTGTGGGGTCTGCACCCTCAGAGGAGGCGACCATACCGATAGCCAGCTTGTCTGCGGTTATCTCTTTCAGCACCACACCAGGGGATTTAGACTGTAGCACGAACTTGAGGTCGGTCTTTACCTGAACATCCTTGCTAGCCCTTACAAACCTGGCGTAGCTAAAGTGGTCCAAGCCTACCACCTCCACTTGGCCCCCTTGGTCAGTCTTCGTAATTGAGAACTGCATCCGAAGGTCTTCTTGCTTCAGCCCCGGTTTGAAAGTCACAGCGGACACTGCATCTACCATCAACTGTGCTGGTACTATAGCGTGGATGTCCCCCCTTTCTGTGGGACGTGAGTCTTCAGTCGCCTCTATAGCGCCCTGCTCTCCAGGGATGTCAAAGCGTGACCTTTTAGCGGTTGCCCGTAGCTTGCTGGCTTCTTGATTGTAATCGAGCGTAACGTCCCCAGAAAATTTGCACTTGGACAGTTCTTTGAGCCCTGCACCAAACTTGCCTTCTCGTAGTGGAGTCGCTCTGATCGTCTTTTTGACGTATGCTCCCATATGCGCTCCCTCAATGTACAGCGTGTCTTTTTCTAAAGAAAACACGCATTTGAGGTTGTCGTTGGAAGAGTCAACACCCATGTTTTGGAGTGCCTCTATTGAGTTGAGTGCACTTTTAAGGTCTTTTCTGGAGATTTTACACTTCATGTCTAGTCCTCATCCTTGCTGTTTTACAGCGTCCTACGCGCTTCCGGTGCACCTACAGCCTTTGCGACTAGCTTCTCTTCAACAGCGGCCACCCCAATACCCTCTAGGAACCGTATCGCTCCCATAAGGTCTGCCTCGCTCTTTTTTTCTATGACATCCAAATCAGACTTTAACCGAATTAGTCCAACGTTCTGTATAACCGTATGCCGGTTGTCTTTTATTTTTGTTGAGAGCTTCTCCCCAAGCTCTCCAGATTTGACCAGTGCTTTTAGTCCATGGAGATCCCTGGACTTTCTAGCTACCTCTGTCAGTGTTTTATTACCTATTCTTGGAACTCCCTTGGGGATGTTGTCTGATTTGTCTCCTACCAGCGCTTTTTTAAGGATGACACTATGTGGGAGAACTCCCTGCTTTTGCCTACACACCTCTGGAGTTACATCGCCAACTCGGCTTGATTTGACTGTTATTCTGTTATGTTGGATCAGTTGCCACATATCAGTGTCTTCGGTTACAATCACTACGCGGTTGCCGCCTGCACGTTGTTGAATGAAGCTGGCAATTGCGTCGTCGGCTTCACCTTCTGGGCATTTTACTTGCCTACCTTTGCAATAATTTAGCAATGTTATCGCGGTGTCAACGTGTTCGAGCGTTTTTTCGGTGTGCACTCTTTGTGCTTTATACTGCTCGAACTCGGTGCGTCGGTTGGCACTTCCGCTCCCTTCCAGTGTAAAAATGAATTCCCAATTAACGTACGATTTCCTATAGTTAGCAAGCATTGTTAGCAAGCGTTTTACGAAAGTGGTGTCGGTAGACACTGCAATAGCCCGATGGGTCACATTGGACCAGTCTAGTATAAGGTATCGGTTTTCTTTAGGAAATATCGGGTTCATCTGTGTATTCATGATAATAAATCCATTTTATTCTGTTTTTTAGTTGACATACACCTATACCAGCCTCACAATATAAGTAGTAATTGTAGCTAGCAAGGAGTTTAGCTATGAACAATCAGCAAATGAAACTTAGTAAAGCACAACTTCAAAAGCTTCGTAAGCAGCCCCGGCATCGTGGCGTATGGCGTTCTCTCAATGTTCGTCTGTCCTCGAACACCCAGGTTTACGTTGGTAGCAACAGCGTCCGTCTAGTCCGTGCCTCGAACTCGCGGTCTGGTTACTAGTAGTCCCCAGCGTTACTAAAGATATCGCTGCGCGGCCCTGGGCCTCCTTTTCCCTGTTCCCCCTCACCAGAAGAACCAGCGTAAGGCAACAGTCCTTGCGTTTCTATCTTCATCCGGTCCAGCATAAACTTGGCTGGGAACTTCCTGGGACTAGTGTGCCTTGCTTTTGCAAGCTTTAGCTCTACGTCGCCTGTTTCTTGCTCTTCGTCTTCTCGCCATCGCCACCAGATCCAATAATCTGTGTTCTCCTCGATGGCCTTCCCATATTTTACTCTTTCTTCGTCGCTAAGTTGCGTTAGTAGCACCACTATGCAGTTGAGCCTCTTGGCCATTGCTTTTAGGTATTTACTGTATTCTAGCTGCATCTTCCAGGTGTCTGCTCCTGCTGAGTGGAACAGTGTTACGTAGTCTACGAGGATCGCATCGTACATGTATGGTGCTAGGTACGACTCCAGCTTCATTGGTGTGAAGTAGCTGTCTTTAACGTCCCAGATGGTAAAGGAACAGTCTTTATCATGGCCGTGTCGGTGGAACGTTTTCCACGCTGCCCCAACCTGTTTCCTTTGTTTGGGCTTCATAATCTTTGGATAGCGCACCACGTCGTGGGGAACCCCACTGACGTTTGAGAGTACACGTTTCCAAAGCTCGTCTCGGGTCATCTCCATGCTGACATAGCAGACGTTGTTGTTCGTCAGCAGGTACTGGTTGATGCCCATGTTCATAGCCATGGTGCTTTTACCACCACCACGTGTAGCGGATACGGTTATGAGGTTCCCACGTTCGTAACCGTATATAAGTCGGTCGAGTCCAGGTAGCCCTGTCGAGATAAACTTTCCAGGCGTGAACGTAACCAGTTCTTGGAGAAGCTTTCTAGCATCTTCGTCTGACTGTCGTTTACCAATGTGGCTTAGAGGCTGTTGGTCGAAACCTTGACGCACTTGCATCAAGGTCTTTTCCATAACCTGTGCCATCTCCTCGAACTTCTCTTCGTCAACGTTCCCGATGGATAGGTTGTTGATGTCCTCTAGCGACTTGTGAAACACCCTAGCGTTTCTGTGCAGTTTAAGTCGATATACTAGCTGCTTAACGCGGTCTTCTGTAAAGGCTCCCGCTTTGGTCCTTTTGTCCGCTGTGCCTTTAATGAACTCGGATGCAGGTGCTGACAGTGCGGGGTCTTCTGCAAACTCTGCCGCTTCTCCCAGACCCTTTCCAAGCCCTAGCAAACTATCGATACGTTTTCGTATCTCTATTCCCGGAGGAGTTCCGTAGTCTTCCGCCGTTGTCTCTGTTAGAATGAGCGCACGTATCTTGGGGCTCTTTGACTGAAGTGCCCCCATCAAGAGCATCTGTTCTATGGGTGTGGATACTAAACGCTTCATGGTGCTATATCCGCCACTTTAAACACCATTTGTGGGTACACGCCGATGTTGGTGGTGGTCCATTGATATGGGTTTGCTGTGTCTGCTATTACAAGGATTTTGAAGGACGACCGGAATCTTAGTATAATATCGCGGGTAGCCTGCACTCGTTCTTGAGTAGCTTTTCCCAGGACGTTATGGATCAGCACCATTTCGGGGAACTGTTCCAGAAACGTTACTGGTTGGGCAGCATTGAACGCAGCAACTGTGTGGTCTGCTTTCGCAAACTTTGTCAAAAAAAGGTAGCCTAAATACATGGCCCCAGTATCTGTGGGGCCAGAGGTAATCGTAATGAAGGGCCTGTTTCTTGGTGGGTGCTTTAAGTACGACCTAAGAAACTGCCGCTGGGCTGTTGGTGAGATCTTCTTTTTACCCACAGTGACCGTCTTGAAGTTTACTTGCTTAGGGTCTGGATTCCAAAATTGGGGAGGTGCTCCTATTCTACATAGTTTCCTGTCCCACACATCTTTTATCAGAAACCTATCGAGATTGCTCCCCTTAGGCCACGGCTTGGTGCTCATAGGACGCCTTCCTCAGCGTTTTGTCCAGATGTTCATCCCGAGCATGTTAGACGTCTCCAGTCCTACGTGCTCGACTTTCCATCCATTCTCTTTACAGAGCGCAAGCCGATTCTTGTAGGCTCCGTCTAGCTGTCCACCAGAATCCACGTAGTCTCTGATGATGGGAGCCCGCTTTCCCTCTAGCCAGCGGCGTGCACGTCCGTACACCTGTTTAGTAGTGGTCTTAGAGCTAGACGGCGTGACGAAGTGTAGGCAGTCTACATTAGGTAGGTTCACCAGTGCGTTGAGCACTTTGCCTGCGCAGAGCACTTGACACTTTCCGCCCTTTACTTTCTCGTAGATACGATCACGCACCTTTTGAGGGGTGTCTCCAGTGACAAGCTCTGTATCGTACAGTCCGTCCTTCTTTAATTGTAGATAGATTTTGTGGAGGATGTTCTTTCTTTCTGAAACTACAGCGATGACCCGTTTGTCATCTATGTCCTCTTGTATGTATTTCATAATAAGTTCAAGACGTTCTTCAGCACTCGCCAGATGCTGAAGTATCCTGTTCCACTTATAATGTCGTGGGAAGTTGCCTTGCTCCAACCATTCCGGGGCTTCCACTCCTGTGCTGATAAAGTGCACCGTAGGGATCATTTGTTGAGCAGACCCTTTAGCAACAACTGGACCCACCATGTCCATCACTAGTAGATGCATGTTGTCTTTTCGTTCGACAGTTGCTGTTAGTCCCATGATGCTGAAGGGGTTTAAGGTCTGGACTATCTTGGAGAACTCTGGGGCACCAAACTCGTGAACCTCGTCTATCATAAGAAATCCAAACGAGTTTTTGTTATCAAGTAGAAACTGTCTGCCCTTGTTTCTGAGAAACGACTGTACAGTAGCAATAGTGATGGGGAATAGCTTCTGTTTTCTGGTGGCTTTATACGATCCTATAAGCTTCTGCCCGTACTGTTTCTCAAGTTCGTTTATGTTGGTGTGTTCCCTAATCTCTTTTTCCCAATGTTCATTCCCGTCCGTACGTTTACTAAGGATGAACGCGGTCATCTTGAGCTTACAGATCGCGGCCATCCCTATGATGGTTTTACCGCTACCCGTGTCACCTTCTACGATACCGTATCCTCTTTTGAGGAACTCTACCACACACCTCCGTTGGTCTGGCCATCTGTGGTCAGCCAGAACGTGGCTTCCCATCGACAGCGGATACCCTAGTGGATTTAGAGGCCGTAGGTCTCGGTAACCCCGTTTAAGTATAAACCTTAGTTTTCCTAAGTTGCCTCTTGGCAGTGCGATGTACGGATCGCCATTTGGTGAGAACACTTCTCGATACGTTTTCAGTATCTTGTGCTCGTCGTGTGACACTTTGACGGGGTTGTCCCACCTGTCGAGAACTACTTCTCCAAACTCATTCTCTTTGAATTCGTATACCTTCTCGTCCCACTCATAGTGCCATCTGGTCAGATCTTTGTTGGAGAGAAGTTCGGAGGGGACAAGCAGCCGGTTGGACAGTATGATAGGCGTTGGCATTTTGTTTAGGACTACCGCTTACTAATCGTTGATTCCTTCGACAAGAGCGTACTGGTCCAGTATCACAGGAAGCACCTCTGGGTTTATCTTTACATCTTGGGGGTCCTCGACCACTTCGTACTTCTGGGTAACATTGGACCACAAGTGTACCCGTCTTATATAGAATATGTCCTGCCCTGGATGTAGGTGGCACGTAATGCGTACTGTGCAGAATTTTCTTATAACTATTATAACTGCGTCCCACTCTAGTATACCGGACGCTAGTTTATGGAAGTTACTTCTGCTCATAACGCAGAACAGGTTTTGGAGTTTCGCCTGTTCTGGTGTTTTTCGATACACGTCGTCGGGGATGGGGACAACATCGAATATTGGGGATACAGCTAGCGCGATGGGGATTACGTAGCGGCGCTCATACGGCTGTAGCCTGTCGGTTTGTTGTGATGGCGGGTCAACGTGGTAGAATACCCCTGCTGGAGGGGCTTTAAGTATGGGCGCTCCTGCAGGCGGCTCGTAGATGAACCCTTCTGGGTCGTTTCTTTCAGTAGCCAGATCTTGGAACCCTTCTGGCATACTTTCAAAACCGGGCGGCATACTAATTTTATCGCTCATACTCAACCTACTTCCTTGAAGGGTAGATGTGTACCTCTGTTGCTTTGTTGACGACGTTTCCTTCTGTGTCTACAACGTCGTCGTCTTCGTATCCGTCTGAGGTAAACAAGTCGTTTTTACCGGCACCTACCACCGAGATCTCCCCAAAAAACGCAACAGAGGTTTTGTCTTTTTGGATATCCTTCAACAACATTTCGCCTTTGCTGTCAAAACCTATTGCCAGCACTCTCCAAAATCCATGGCCAGCGTCATCGATATCCCATGCTAGTGCAAGAGCATGATCCCCACCATTATGGAATATATACGAGGACTTGCTTTCGGCATCGTAAGACATAACCTTACTGCGTTTACTTGCGAAGTTTACCTTTAATTCCTGTTTAGTCTTCTTTGGCATCTTCAGCTTGCTCCTTCGAGGCGCGTGCTTCCTCTGCCATTCTTTTTTGGTTTTCAGAAGACTCTCGTCGGGCCTGCTCTAGCTTATCGACTTTGTCTTGAAGATCATCTCCAACTACTTCATCCCAATCTTTTATCTTTACCCAGGCTGTTTTACCGCTGAGGTGACATAGGCCGGGCGCTTTCAAGATGTGCGCTTTGCAGTTGCCCCCTTGTGTAATCCTAAGCCCAAGAATAGGGGCGATGTTTTTCCCCATAAGAGGGCCTTCTGGGGCGTCAACCGTTCCTATTTCTCCGTAAAACCCTGTGTAGTCTTCTAGCAAGATGTTGAACTTAACAGCGAAATCTTTTCTGGTTGCCAGCGGGCCAAGGAACCTTTTGGCAACGTCGTCCATGTCATTCTTATCTTCTATTAACACGAACTCTATAAGACTCGGTAAAGTGCTAATTGCGCTACCTGTTGGCGTTTTTGGAGGTTCAGTTTTACTCATTGATTTGCTCCTCACCAACGTCCACTACTCCGTCTAACGGGCCTTCATTGTCCGCAACTAACGCGTCTTTGCTATCGGCAATAATATCGGCCATCATCTCCCTCATTTCATCATCATCCATGTCACCTAGCTCACCAGCTTCTTTCGCCTTTCTTAACGCTTCCATAATACCTTTTTCGGACATGTCTGGAGCCAGGTCTGGAGCGTACATCTGTTGCTCCCTTTCCTTTTGTTCTTCTATTACTGCTTCTATTTCTTTTGGTGTGGCCGGTGTTATCTTCTTATTTTCTAACGATACAGTATTTCCGTCAGTAAGGGCTCTAACATCAAGTTCATGGAACTGAAGGGATACCGTTGGGAAGCCCTCGTCTACGTTCTCTAACTCGGCTTTTTGCACCGTCATCACCATCGCATCGACGGCGTCCATTTCTATTGGTTTTTCCTCTTCGGGGACATCAACATGGACCATTAGGACTATAGAGTACCGGCCAATAGGCCATTTTTCTATTTTGAAACCGTCCAGTATACCGTATTGCAGGAACTCAGGTGAGGCGAGTGGGGGAGAATAATAGGGGCCTTCTACTATGTTATAGTTGGTTCCTTCCTGCTCGTCTGCGATGTCGTCCTCTTCAATTCTGTCGATAGCCAAGTGCATTGTGAATGCGAAGTCGTAAACCGATTTTAGGGTGTATTGCTCTGGTGCAACCCAACCTATTACAGATACACCGTTTTTGAGCGCTTTACCCAGGTCTACGTAGTCTGGTACTTCCAGTTCTTCCACGTCAAGACGACTGCTTATCTTTTTGGTGACTTCATTCCCTGTTAATTCTCCCTCTGCGTCTGTTTCTTGGAGAGTAAGGAGGTCACCAACGTCCATTTGTTGTCCAGGGACGCGAAGGAGTACGTCGAACGATTTAATCCCTCTTTTAACTTCGTCGTACTCTTCTGCTTTTAGCTGACGCTTGAGTATCTGGTATTTGTCTTTCATGGTATCCTCGTTTTAGCAGAAGCGGTGTCCACAGAGTACGCAGTGTGAACAGTGTCCTGGTATCTCCATCAGTCCCGCGCTCTTGCACTCTGGGCATATCTCGAACGACAAACCTCCAGCAGAAGCCTCGATCACTTCGGCTTCTTTAGCGCGGTCTGCTGTTCCCTCGTCTTCTTTACTACCAGTTGTACCTTCTGGTAGAAGTACCTCTAGCAGCGCTGCTCTAATTTTGTCGTCCTTGACCAGTTCGATCACATTAAGAATTTCTTGTCTTCCTAATGGAATCCACGACAACGGGAGATCTCCTGCTAGGTAGTGCTGGAGAGTTTTTGCGATACCGTCTGGTAGCGAAATCACTAGGTCTGGGCCAAGGCCGACCGAACCTCGTCCTGGGATTCTATGCAGTTGGTCTCTAACGATTTCTAATCGTGTTGACTGCGGCACTGCGCGACCATCCGGCCAGCGTAGAATGATAGATATAAGTCTGGAGATTGCTTGCGTGTCCGCAGCAACATCCCCCTTTCCAGACATGATGAAAATATCGTAGGGTTCCCCTGTTTCTGGGTGGAACCTGATCGACGTATGCACAGAGCCTACCGGGGTTTCTTCACTTACGATGGGGCCAAGTCCTGCCTTGACCTTTGGCCTTAGAATACCCCCAACAGGGTTCATGTACGTGTCTACCACCTCTACCTGCACATTGCCGTCTTTGCTTTCTGCGTGGTAGAGTACCTGCTTGTCTCTGGACCCGTCGCGGTAGACGGTGCCGCCTTTACAGCCTGATCGGTAGAGGGCTTTGTAGGCATCGCTTACGTCATCAACTGTGGCATCATTAGGAAGGTTGACTGTTTTACTGATAGAAGAATCCACCCACCGTTGTGCAGCCGCAATAATTCTTACGTGCCCCTTCGGTTTGATTTCGTTTGTTGTCACGAAATACTCAGGTAGATCATCCCCGAATTTTGCCTGCAGGTCTCCTAGTACGTTGGCTTCCTCGTCTGCAAGTCCTATGCGACTGCGTGCTACCCACTCTGCCATGAAATACGGCTCGATTCCGGTGGTAGTGCCGAGCATCGTCCCGACAGACCCTGTAGGTGCTACCGTATTTATTGTCACATTTCGCAGCCCGCTTTTTCTTACGGCGGCTTTAACTTCCTCTACGTGTTTAGACAGGAACCCTGATTGTAGAATCTTGTCTGCATCGAACATGGGGAAAGGCCCGCGTTCTTCAGCCAGTTTTGCAGACTCTAGGTAGCTGAACGTACTTAGCTTCTTGAATATCTTTTGTGTTAACTTCGCGGAGTCATCAGACCCATACCGCACGCCTAAGCGTACTAACAACTCACCAAGACCCAGAATTCCAAGGCCGATGCGGCGTTCACTGGTTTGCCTATCTTTTATGGCAGCATCGTGGTATCTGTTGAGATCGGTTACATTATCGAGAAACCTGACTCCCATACGGGCGGTTTCTTCTAGTAGGCCAAAATCGAGGCATTCGAGCGCCTCTTCTGCTGTTCGGCTTTTTGCCGGATAATTCTCAACGTCTTTTTTAAGTATCTTCGGTAGGTTAACATGTGCCAGATTACACACGCTATTGGATGGTAGAACCTGCTCTGCGCAGGGGTTACTGCTGATTAGTGGGGCGTAGTAGTAAGAGTTAGAGAGCTTGTTAGAGCGTTCGATGAAAAGCACTCCAGGCTCTCCAGATTCCCAAGCATGCTCAATGATAGTTCGCCACAGGGTGCGTGCTCTTACCGTTTTGTAGATGACTACCTGCCGACCCGCTTCTTTCCATTGTTGCAGGTCCCCGTCCCAATCTGTGTCGTAGTTAGGGTCGTCAAGATCAGGAAAAACCAGGTTCCAGTCTCTGTCGTTTTCCACTGCTTCCATGAAATCGTCGGAAACTAGTACGCTGACATTCGAGTTGCACAGAAGCTCTTTACTTCTGGACATCGGCGTGCCGTCAATCTCAAACGTCTCCCGCGCCGCTTTTGCATGAATGAACTCTTCTATGTCAGGGTGCCAACACCAGAGTGTCTGCATTGACGCACCGCGTCGTGACCCTCCTTGTTCGACAGTCCCTGTGATTTGAGAGAACTGCTCTCCCCATGTCACCGCGCCAGAGGATCGCCCATTCACCTTTTTGACGATAGCTCCTCTAGGGCGAAGTATCGACAAGTCCCAACCAATGCCACCTCCCCGTGAGAACGTATCGAAAATACGGTACCAGTGGTCTGCTATCCCACGGCGGCTGTCTTCTGGGATCCTAAACACGTAACAATTGAAGAGAGTTAAGTCATAATCGCCACGGCCAAGTCCTGAGAGAATTCTCCCTGCAGGTACGAAGCGTTCGTCAACCATGGCATCATATATTTTGTTTTTAAACTCTACGTCTCCCATAGCGGCAGCTTTTGCTACTCTGGTGCAGATGTCCTCGTATGTTTTTTCTACAAGAACTTCTATTTTGTGCCGTTCTAGTTCCTCTACTACTTCCCATTCTTCCTCTGGTATATTTTTGTCTTGGAGTGCTACTGTGTACATCGTCTGCGATATATTGTTCACCTCGTCGCGTACCACCCCAACTTCTCTTGATTCTACAACTTCCCCGTCCCGCTTGAACTTCCTTTCCATGGACACTATCACCAGATCCCCAACTTCCACCTCAGCAGTTGTATCCTTCACAGCGTAGCGGTCTAGCTTAATTCGTTCCTGGTAGTCACGGAAAGAGCGCATTAATAGCTCCTTTTAGGGACAGCTTTCCCTACTGTTCTTCCACAGAATCAGCAGCCTCAACTGTGGGCAATCATTGATTTTAGATGGGCTCTGCAAACAGCTAGGCCATGTATCCACTGCTAGCCAAGTTCGGTAACCTACACCTGGTTTACAAGACGTACACCAGTATCGTAGGTTAGCGCCTGGTTCCGCAGCTAGTACACACCTTCGTGTCTTTGGCAGGGTGGTTTACAGATCCGGTTCTGAACTGTGCGTCCTTCATACCGGACCCGCAAGAGGGACAATCGTCCTCATTGTGGCAGGGTTGTTGATGGGAGTCGTTGTGTCCAGTTTCTTCTTCTGGGCGCTTGTCGTTGGGGGTATCCATCTTATGAACCAATCCGTTTGAAATGCTTCGACGCGGCGTGCGGTACGACTACAACACCGTCTACCGCTTCTCCGTCTCTTTCGAGGGAAAGTTTGCAGTAAACTTTGCTAAAATCGTCGTCAACTGAACGTACTTTGTTCACGTCAGTCATAAACACTAAGTTTGGTGTGCTTACAGGTTCGGCAGGTGCTGTGTTTTCTGCCATTTCCTTCGCTTGTGCAAGCTCTTCTGTCAGCTTAGCGTTATCAGCGAGCGCCTTTTTGTGTTCCCCCTTGAGGGCTTTAGCACCTTTTTTGAGAATAGTATTCTCTTCTACGAGCTTTGGGTCTGCTTCGCTTGGTGCTACGTTTGCTGTTGCCGCTTCTTCTGCCACGGCCAAGCTCTCTTTAAGCGCTGCGTTTTCGTCTGCAAGCTTTTTGTCGACTTCTGATTTGGCTGCTGCACTGGCTTCCGCTACAGCGCT
>PJEL010002911.1_pt1 | contig 15145 bp, 11 predicted proteins | sample 1853271 | NCBI WGS metagenome assembly PJEL01 (sample SAMN08108733, study PRJNA415343) | Invertebrate metagenome, whole genome shotgun sequencing project. | host: Globobulimina | place: Sweden: Gullmar Fjord | collected 2015-08 | reverse complement strand
CACCTAGACCGTAGTTGCCATCTTCGTTTGCGCCTTTAATCCATTGAGTACCTAACTGACCAAGACGGTAGTTCAAGCTTACATAGATGAAAGGCTTACCATCGTCGCTTCCTTGAGCAACCACGGTATCACCGTGCACAAGTGCTTCAGAACCTGAGCCATATTCAAAGTCACCGCCGTGGATGAATACATAAACCGGTAGATCTGCATCAGCATCTAAGTCTACTGGACGCCAAATGTTAAGGTTCAAACAGTCTTCAGATTGTGTCTGTGAAACGGTCTTCAATTGAGGGCAAGCATCACCAAACGCAGTCGCATCAATGTCAGTCCCAAGATCGATAAGTTCACTGTGCTCAAAGCGCTCTGCCTCAGCAAATTTAATACCTTTAAAAGACTCAACAGAAGTCAGTTTGTTGTCTTCGGTATTTGAAGTAATAACCAGTTCTTCTTTGGTCGCTTTAATCGTTACGTCACCGATTTGAGCGGTAAAAGGTTCAACAGGTGCCGGAACTAGCGGTTCTGGTTTGTCTGGCAATGGAACTGTAGGGGCAGTATCAGTATCGCAACCTGCTAACGCAGCAGCAATAGTAAGGGCGATCATAGAGCGGTATGCAATAGTCATAAAATGAGTTTCCACAATAGTATTCGGCGTAGTCTGTTTAATCGTCATCTACGTAGATAACAGAGCTACAAAACTTCTTATCAAGAACAACTTAGTTTTAAGGTTAGGCTGGTATCCCAAGATCAGTGACTAGAATCGGTAGCCAAGATTCAGCGTTACAGCCGAACGAGTTTCACCTTTGTTGTACAACACGGTCATGTTGTAATGCTTGCCGATCTGTTTGTTAACCCCTGTTAGGAATGCCCACTGATCGATGTCGACACCAACGTCATAATCAAATTCGATGTCATCAGTTTTTACAGTGCCTTGCATACGAGAATTTAAACCTTGGTATTCAGCGCCAACGAAAAACTGAGCTCGATAATCGACTAATTGATAACCCAACATAGGTTGAACCGTAACAATGCCATCGCCCCAATCATCCATTCCTTTCAGGCGTGTTTGTGAATAGGTACCTGTGACTGAGGCAAAGAACTCTTTGTAACCAACAGATAATGTGGTGCCCGCACCGCGTAAGTCATATTCAAGATGAAGTGGTACATTCAAACGGCCACTGTTACATAAGGCAGAGACACCTTCGCAAAGTGCGTTACCTAGCCCAGGTAATTTGTCATTGAGTTTGTCTTTTAGGTATTCACCTGCTGCGCCGGTATAAGCCGCATCCACATTCGCATCAACGTTTACCTTTCCTACATATCCGAATACATTCCAGAATGGCAGGATATTAACGTCACCACGTATAGAAAGACTCTCAGCCTTAACCGTCGCAACGCTATCTTCAGGATCAAATAAGTCGTTCAAGCGAACACCACCAATCACGTAATCAGTCATTGGAATGTCCATGTCTTGGTTGCGATAAGCCACTGATACGCCGAATGGAAGAGGTAAATCAATGCCTTGACGTCGTACCATGTCACCCATTAACGGAAAAACTCGGTCTAGCTTGACGCTCGCTTCTAACATTCTTGGGTCTGATACTTCTTGAAGCCTCGCTTCGTTGACCACTTGTACGCCGTTATCCTCTTCATAAAACGCGACTGGTTCGATGATGCTCGTCATCTTCATTGGCTTGTTCTTGGTTGTACCAACCACTTCAGTTGTTTTATTTGCGATGACTAACTTATCCGTCGGTAAAGTGTGAAACTCAATCTCTTGCTTATAGCTTTCTACCTTGTAGGTATGGTGTTTGAACGGCTTGTCATTGCTGATCAGCATTCGTTTTGGTTCACCGTCGACTAACTCAATGTCGACATTCAAAAAACGGAAATATGCGATATCTTGAGGGAGTCCATACTTCGAATAATCGAAGCTGATGATTACTTTGTTATCGTCGATTTCTTTTACTCGAACCGAAGATGAATCAAAGCTTTCTGCATAGTGACGTAAGCGATATTCGGTACGTGTGAAGGCTTCTATTTCATCGAGTAGGTTTTCGTTATCATCCAGCTCATCTGGGTTATATTTGATACGAAGGTCGATGTTGCCTTTAGTGTCGGTGTTCTTGACGAGGTAGACGCTTGAGTCACGAACATCATCACCAACTTGCAGTGTACGATGTGCGTGTTCAACTAGGTGCTGACCTTGTACTAGTGAGCTTATTGCTAGCTTTGGCAAGTCATGACTTATGCCATATTTGTCAAACAGTACTCGACCTTGCTCTTTGACTTCGGTGTAAGTCTTGGTTTTTGCTGCTGACGCAAAAGTGGGAGTAATAAGTAATAGGGCGCTCGCTAACACAGAAAGAGTATGGGTCTTACAGGCGCTGGTGCGTATTTCAAAAAAACTCATGACGGTTTCCACGCTGAGTGGCCTCAAACCTTCGAGACTCAAACAGTCGATGTAATACTGAACGTCGTGTTCAGTTGTTATGTATTTATCCGTTAGGATTGCTAGTGTGAATGTCGCGACTAAAAATGCATTGCGTCAATCAATGAGAGGATTTTAAGAGGAGGTGGCAGCTCGCGTTAATCGCGTTTGATGGACGCTATCCTACTTTAATGAATAACTACTCTAACATTCTGATTTATATGATTTATATAAGATAAAAAACGGCCTGCTAAGTAAAATACTGGGCAGGCCGTATTGTTGAAGTGGTTTATGTATTGAGCTTTAAGCGGTGACCTTCACCCTAAATAGATCAGTAAACAGCTTGGCTATCATTAAAATGATTAAGATATTAACCAACATTAATAGCGGTGTTTCAATTTGGTAAACGGGCGTAAGGTTGAGAGCTCCAGATGTCAGTACGACTAACAAATTAACACCTAGTATTCGATGCACCATGAGTTTAGGCGTGGCGAACACTTTCCATATCACCATAATGTTAAGGAAGTAGAATAGACCGAGCGCCCATAACTCCGTCATTGAGGGCATCACAAAGATGTACTGCAACAGAATCACCGATCCTGTGCCCAAAACACCATAGAAGGCATCCTTAATAACGCTTGGTGGCATTGTCGGCACCATAGAAGAGAATACACCGGCTAACATAGGAAAGATAAACCCGCCCGGCACTGGAAGATAAATCCAAATCAATAGTGATGTGATAAACATCGACACGCCTTGCAGCACTTTGCGCCCATCTTCATTCAAATGTTCAACAAACGTGCGATGAGCATGATGCCAAGAAACTTCTTTATGATCGCCCATTACATTGAGTTCGCCTTCAACAAGAGATTGTTCTGGTGTTAAGACATCGAACGTCTTCAAGTTCTTAATAATAACCGACCACTGGATACCCAAGTTAGGTTCACTGTTACTTTGTTTGATTAATGCATCTTGGAGATGCGCCATTTCATCGATACGCAAACGCCATGTTTGGATGTTCTCTTTAAGATGATAACTTCCGGTCAGTGGTAAATCTAAAAGTTGATACAGCTTATCAATATTTGCGGTGTTGCTTTCAAGTGCGGCAATATCGATGTCGTCTGATTTTTCCATTGCATCTAACAACGCTTGTTTACTTGTTTCGAAACGTTGTACAAAGTTGAGCTCAGTATTCACAGGCCACACGATGCGATACACAAAAGAGAAGACCACAACTCCTAGTAGTGTCTCTTGAAGCCTAAGAACAGCAAAGTGAAAGGTGGTTTGGCTATCAAACCCGCCCATGCATGAAACAATTGAACACACGGCAAATCCAATTGAAAAGATATAACCGTACTTCTCGTCGCTCGACATGAAGATACACACCCCAAGGAACAGCGTAAAAAATGCTAGAAACAAGAAACGATCTTGAGAAAACATGGCGATAAGGAAAAAGGCATAACCGGTCCCTAACAAGGTTCCCATTAACCGGTTATGGCCTTTGTTTATTGAATGGGCGAAGCTTTCGTTCAATGTCATCACTGCAACGGCTATCGCAGCCCAATAGGGTTTTTCCCAGCCAAGCCACAACGCTAGGCAGATTGCGATAACGATAGACAGTGCGGCTTTAATCGCGTCTTTAGTCGATGCAGTGAACATTAGAACCACCTAGCTATTTTTGATTATTTTAATCGAGGCAGTCATACCAACACGCAGTTGTACATCCTCAGGTATTTTGTCTAACTTAACTTTGATAGGAATGCGTTGAGCGAGACGTATCCATTGGAAATTTGGATTCACATTTGGCAATAAATCATTACCAGTGCTGCCGTCTTGCTTGGCAATACCAAAGCCAATACTTTTGATATGTCCTTCTAGTTGAACATTGTTGTGCATCATTAAGGTCACATAGGCAGTGTCCTGAACGTCGACGCCGACTAAATCAGTCTCTTTGAAATAACCTTCAATCCAAAAGCTATCTTCATCAATTAGCGCAACCACAGGTGAATTTGCGACGACTTGAGAACCCACGCGTAGGGTCAGGTTAGTAATATAGCCGTTAGTAGGTGCATATACCTTGGTGTACTCAAGGTTAAGATGTGCTTCTTCTACGTTAGCTTTTGCCAGTTCGACATTCGCGGCGCTTGTTTCTACCGCGTTGTTTAAGTTGTTTAGAGTAAGCACGGGCACGGCACCGGGCGTTCTTTTCTCTAAATTCAAGGCGCGTTGTTCTTCATTTTTGGCTTTGGCGAGTAGGGCAAACGCTTGTTTTTGTGTGGCAAGTGCTTTTCTGTAGGTCGCCTTGTAAATACTCGGATCGATTTCAAAAAGAAGATCGCCTTTTTTCACTTTAGAGTTGTCTTCGACATGTACTTCAATCACTTGACCCGTTACTCGAGGTGTAATCGAGACAATATAAGCACTCACTTGCCCGTCTCTGGTCCACGGGTTACTTGAGTACGACTGGTAATAGCTATAAACCACAGTTCCCGCAGCAGCCAATAATAAAAGTGTGATGAGATAACGTTTGATCAAAGTAAGTGCCTCAAAAAATGGTAATAAAATGGCCGATAGCGCCAGTAAAAATCACGATCAAGCTCAGTTCTGCTATTGCAGGAAAGGCGACGTACTTATGAAGGCCAAACCTGGTAGCGATTGACCCTGTTAGCATTGTCAATATGTAAGCCAGTGCGATAACCAATAACAGCGGTGGGAAGTAGACTTCACCCCACACAAGTTCATGTGGCATTGTGTTCATGGTTCTTTTCTCTATTTGTTTGATGAATACAAAGATAACGGAATTCGATTTATTGTGATAATCGCGTATAGAGGACCGGATCCATCAAAAAATCGACTTTACTAGGTAGCTATGCCAGCCATGTCTTTCTTTAGTATCGCAAGCCATTAGAACAAGGCCAGGTAGGTTACCGTTCAGGGTTTAAAAACAATTAATCGCAATTTATTTCGAAAATAACTCATTTCTGCTGGTGCCAGATGAATGCAGTTAAAACAACGACTTTAGAAGTAAATTACGCTTTAAGAGTTATCCAAATAGTCAAAGTGATGATCTGATCCATCAAATGAGATTACATATTAAAACCTTTTGTTCTTAATATTCGGTTCGAAGCAACGAGATGCTTTATTTATTTTTAATAATCCAACAAGTATCATTATTAAGTTATTCGTTAGATTATTTACTCCTTATATTTAGTAACAAGAGTAAATTTGTCATGGACATTATTTCTAATCTGTTTGACATGGCACCATTTGTCGCACTATTTATTACACTCTCATTGGGTTATATGGTTGGTAAAATTACTATCGGCCGATTTGTTTTAGGCGGGGTAGCCGGAACATTATTAATGGGTGTAATTATTGGGCAATTTGGTGTTCAGATTGATCCCGGCGTAAAAAGTATTTTCTTTGCGCTCTTTATTTATGCTGTGGGTTATCAAGGCGGCGCGCAATTTTTTAAAGCCCTTAACTTCAGAACCATTAACATTCTGCTCTCTGCGGTTGTTATGACGGTTTCAGGCTTATTGTGTGTGCTTGCTGCCGCGTGGTTATTTGATCTAGATAGAGGTACAGCTGCAGGTCTAGCGGCTGGTGGCTTAACTCAATCCGCGATCATTGGTACTGCAGGCGATGCGATTGCACGTTTAGGCGGCGTATCTGAAGAGGCCAAACACCTGATGCAAACAAACGTAGCGGTTGGTTACGCGGTAACATACATCTTTGGTTCTTTAGGACCAATCTTGATGGTGACTTGGGTATTCCCAACACTGATGAAATGGGACATTCGAGCTGAAGCGATAGCCCTAGAAGAGAAAAACTCTAACGGCAAACGCGATTTAGCAGAAGGCGAATTTAACGCAGTCACCGCTCTAGTGACACGTGCTTTTAAAGTAACTCACGACGATAAATTGGTTGGGAAAACGCTAGCACAACTGAATCAATCATCACTTGCTGCGTGTATCGAACTTATTGAGCGCGATGGAAAAGAGCTAAGTGCAGACAAGTTCACTGCGCTTAAAGCCGGCGACCTTGTTGTGGTTACCGGCCGTAGAAATGCGGTTCATGAGCTACAGAGCAAGGCACAAAGCAATGAAGTAGCATTACCGGAAAGCTATGAAGTTATTGAAGAAAATCGTCAACTTATCGCTGATAACCGCAAGCTAATAGGTCGCTCGCTAAAAGAAATCAAAGACAGCTCAAACGAACGCTCATTCCGTGGCGTGTATGTGACAGACTACATGCGTGCAGGTACTTCAGTGGCGATTACTGAAGACCTTATTGTTGAGAAGAACGATGTTATCCAGCTAACGGGTACCGCTCAAGACATTAACCGAGTTGAAAAATACATCGGTAAGCGCATGGGTTCTGCGACTATGACTGACTTCATCGTACTGGGTTTCGGTATGGTGTTGGGCCTTCTTATTGGCTTAATTAGCTTCAAGATTGCAGGCATTCCCGTCACGATTGGTTCTGGTGCAGGTTGTTTGATCTCTGGTTTACTTGTTGGTTGGTTACGTAGCCGAAACCCACATGTGGCTCAGTTCCCAGTGGGTGCAGCAAACTTCATTCGTGACTTTGGTCTAGCGGCATTTGTAGGTATTGTTGGCCTACAAGCAGGCCCTCAAGCGGTTGATACCATCAAAGAACACGGAATGTCACTTCTGTTCTTGGGTATGGCAGTCACCATCATTCCACAGATTATTTCATTCTTCTTCTCGTACTTTGTGTTGAAGATCAAGAACCCAGTAGAAGCTTTAGGTTGTGTGACTGGTGGTCGAAGTGCAAACCCAGCATTCGCAGCATTGATGGAGAAAACAGGCAATGCAACGCCAGTATTTTCGTTCACCGTGACTTACGCTGTAGCCAACGTGTTACTGACTCTATGGGGACCAATTATCGTCGGCATTATTACCGTTAATGCGGGTATGTAATTGAACCTAAGAATTCATTACAGATTTAAAAGAGACTAAAAAATTATCACCTTATTAAAAGACCTGCCCAATAACGAAATAGGGTAGGCCTGAATAATCACACTTAAGTAAAACACATCATTCTAATTGAAAGTGTTTAAGATTAAATTATTAGGTAAATATCATGACTACACAAAATACAACTATCGACTTTTCTAAATTCGCTGATTTAAGCCCGTTTGAATTAAAAGACAAATTAATTGAAGTTGCGCAAACAGTGCCAGACCGTACTTTATTAGATGCAGGTCGTGGTAATCCAAACTTCCTAGCAACATTGCCACGTAAAGCATTTATTCGCTTGGGTGAATTCGCAGTAATGGAAGCGGAGCGCACATACTCTTACTTAGACGGAAGTTTTGGCGGCATTCCAGATGGTGTTGGTATTGTTGAGCGCTTTGATTCTTACGCAAACAACAATCAACAGAACCCAGGTGTTCAATTCATTGAAAAAGCTCTGAGCTACGCAAAAGATCGCTTAGGTATCGAGAAGCAAGTGTTCTTAAATGAGCTAGTGAATGCGTATTTAGCGTGTAACTACCCAGTACCACCACGAATGCTGACGAATGTCGAAAGCGTTGTAAAACAATACATTGCAGAAGAGATGTACGGTCCTATGCCAATGACGACAGATTTCGATCTGTTTGCAACGGAAGGTGGTACGGCATCAATGACGTACACATTCCAAACCATGTTTCACAACGGTCTACTAAAGAAAGGCGATAAGGTTGCGTTAATCACACCAATCTTCACACCTTACCTAGAAATCCCTGAGCTTTCAGAATACGAACTTGAGATTGTAGAACTTCGTTTAGATGAGACAACATGGCAGCTACCTATGTCTGAAATCGAGAAGCTTGAAGACAAAGACATCAAACTGCTATGTGTGGTAAACCCAGCAAACCCTGCATCAGTGAAGTTCTCTGATGAGACTCTGAATAACCTTTCAGACTTCGTTAACACACAACGTAGTGATCTGTTCATTATCACCGATGATGTATACGGTACATTCGCAGACGATTTCGTTTCACTGTTTGCCAAACTTCCATACAACACGCTTTGTGTTTACTCATTCTCTAAGTACTTCGGTGCGACAGGCTGGCGCCTTGGCTCGATTGCGATTCAGCACAACAACGTGTTCGATGATGCAATGCGGAGCCAACCAGAAACTCGTCAGCTGGAACTGGATGATCGCTACAAGACGCTAGACCCGGAACCACGCGGCATTAAGTTCATTGACCGTATCGTTGCAGACAGCCGAAGTGTTGCATTAAACCACACTGCCGGTCTTTCACTACCACAACAAGTTCAAATGGCGCTGTTCTCATTGAACTGCCTAATGGACTCAGAGCAAAACTACAAAGAAGCGTGCAAACGTATTATTCGCGAGCGTTACAAAACTTTGTACAAAAATATGGGTATTGAAATTGAAGAAAACAAAGACCGTGTGGACTACTACACATTGCTTGAGCTCGACACTTTGGGTGGCAAATTGTATGGCCCAGCTTTCGTTGAATGGTTCAAAGCGAACGAGAAGGGTAAAGACTTCCTGTTCCGCCTTGCACACGAAACTGGCGTTATCTTGCTTCCTGGCAAAGGCTTCGATGTAGTACACGCTTCTGTTCGTGTGTCACTGGCTAACTTGACTCACCACGAGTACGAACTGATTGGCCGCGCAACACGCAAGGTGTTAGACGAACACTTCGCTGAGTTTCAAGGCGAATAAGTTTTAGTCAAACTTAAAACTGAAGACTCGATTTTAAGTCAATGACGTTCAACTCACTAAGAATAAGCCTCGGCGATGTCGAGGCTATTCCGACCAAATAAGCACAGTGGTTAGAAGGCAAAAACTGCCTATCTTGACGTTCCGTTGTGTTTATTTAGTCGTCTTACCCTAGTAATCCAAAATCTAATTAAAATTGAAAAAAGAGCGGCGTATGAAAAGCATTATTTCTATTCAATCTCACGTGGTTTATGGGCATGCAGGCAACAGCTCTGTGGTTTTTCCAATCCAAAGAATGGGGCTCGATGTGTGGCCAATCCATACTGTACAGTTCTCTAATCACACTCAATATGAACAAGGTTGGACGGGGCAAACATTTAGTTCGGACGATATTCGAAACTTAGTTCGAGGCTTAGACAACATCAGTGCGTTGAAAGATTGTGGGGCGGTCTTATCGGGCTATCAGGGAAGTGCAGACCAATGCAAAGCGGTTGCCGAGGCGGTGAACCTCATCAAAGAAAAGAACCACAGTGCGCTCTATATTTGTGACCCTGTAATGGGAGACCCGGACAAAGGTTGCATTGTTGATGTAGGCGTTAAAGCGGCTATTGCTAAGCATTTGCTACCTATAGCTGATGTGATCGTACCAAACCAATTTGAGCTGAGTGAATTGACCGACACCAAAATTCACTCGCTTTATGATGCGGTTACAGCCTGTAAGAAAGCTCTGGAGCTTGGGCCAAAAATTGTGCTAGTGAAACATCTACACTCATTACCGGACGACGCATTCAGTATGATCCTCGCAACGAAAAAAGCATGCTATTTAGCTCAACGACCGAACATCGAATTTGATAAACAACCGGTTGGTGTTGGCGATCTTATTTCGGGCTTATTTACTGCAGGATTAATGAAAAAAATGTCTCCGGTGGCTGCACTCCGTCACGCAAACAACGCCGTCTACGGTGTATTGGAGCTGACTAAGAGCTATGGCACTTGGGAACTACAAACGATTAATGCTCAATATGAATTTGTTGAGCCTACTCACGACTTCAACGTAGTTAAAATAGGCTAGAGCGTTTAACTCCAACAGTGTTTAAGACGAAGGCTAACAGGGTGACTATTCGATGGATAGCGTCCTACAAACGAGATTACGAGTTAAGCCCGATTCTAGCTATATTACGACCACAAAGAGATGGACTTCACTTTATCCTATTTATTAACTTCTCTGCTTTTTAATTTTATTAAACAGAGTCTCTGAATCACGTTAGAGAAAATTAAATGAGCCTAAATATGAACCGTCTAATCTCTTCGGGTCTTACCGTTGCTTTGTCATTTCTAGTAGTGGCTTGTAGTTCACCTCACACACTGGATGTACGCGTAAACAAAGACAATTACAAAGACGTCATTGTAGAAGATGCATCATCAGTAGAAGAGCCACTGCGTATTTGGGCGAGTGAGGCGCCAGACTTCTTATACTCTGCAGACGATCAAACCACGCCGATTACCGTATCAGGCGATCAACTGAACATCTTGGCATTGTCAGGAGGTGGCGCAAACGGAGCTTTTGGTGCGGGTATCTTAATAGGGCTTGAAGAATCAGGCCAACTGAAGGACTACTCGATAGTGACTGGCATCAGCGCAGGAGCATTAATGGCACCGTTTGTGTTTATCGGGGGAGATGCGTTTTCGAAGATGAAAGAAGTAATGTTGAACATCAATGATAAATCAGTGCTTGGAAAAAAGAACTTTTTAAATACTGTCTTTAAAGATGCGTTTACCGATGGAGAACATTTGTACCAGTTTATTGCTGAGGCTTTCCCTGAACCGATGATTGAGCAAATTGCAACGCAACATCGCAGCGGCAAACGTCTGTTTATTGGCACCACACATTTTGATTCTGGCGAGCTTGTCATTTGGAATGTGGGCGCAATAGCAAACAGTGAAATGCCAAATAAGTCTGAACTCATTTATAAGGTCTTGGCGGCAAGCGCTTCCATTCCCGGAGTATTCCCACCGCAGTTTATCAATGTGGAACATGAAGGTGTAATTTTTGAAGAGTTGCATGTCGATGGCGGTTTAGCGACTCAAGTGTTCTTCAATCCATCTAACTTCGATTATCAACAGATCTCAGATTCACTTGGGTTAGAGACATCACCACAACTCGATATTATTCGAAATGGCTCGCTGAAAGCACCGTATCACTCACTCAGAGATAAGGGGCTCGATTTGGTAGCAAAGAGCGTATCAAGCCTGACTCTTGCTCAAACACGTGGTGACCTATATCGAATGAAATACATCTGCGAAATCAATAATATCGATATGCAATTTACTTATATGGAACAAGACTTTAGTTATGCAAAACGCACCAAAGACATGTTTGATGAACATTACCTATTAACCATATACAAATATGGTTATCACAAAGCAACACGCGGGAAACCTTGGGTAACCGAATTACCTTAGTTAGGGATATTAGAAAATGAGAAAAACAACATTAGCGATACTTTTAATGACAACGTCTACCTGTGTAATGGCCCAAAACGCGACCTTAATGGAACAACAGAAAGTCGATAATGACATGCTACAACTGGCCGACGTTCAGCAAGAAGCGGCGTTGATCATGGTTGAAGAAAATTCAGACTATGTGGCGATTGATTACATTGGTCTGTGGGTTGAAGTGAACAATTACGTTACACACAAAGAAGCCAAGCAACGCCAGCTTCAAAAAAACACCAAAAAATACATTTACTCGCAAACGGGTGAAACTCTAGAGTCCATTGAGCAGCGTATTGCTGAACATATTCAAGCGGATCAACCTAGATATTTTAGTGTCGATGTTTACCGCAATTACCACGGGGATTCAGGCAACTTTAACTACTTGGCACGAATTATCGAGTACATTTAAGTATTCGTTATACGTCAATGATAGAACCTACTGACTTAAGTAGGTTTTTTTTAAAACCAGACAAATTCATTTCACTATTATTATTCTGACAAAGTAGATATTTCGTCCACCTGTGATAATTTAAATACATAACAACTAAAAGTAAGCACAACAAAATGAATTTCAGCATTGAACAACTTCTCGCGTTTGTGACTGTCTATGACCAACTGTCTTTTAGCAAGGCTGCGGTTAAGCTTAACAAGCACAGAACAACAATCGGCCAGGTTATTACTAACCTTGAAGACCAACTCGCGGTAAGTCTATTTGAAAGGATTGGAAGATCGGTTAAGCCAACAGAAGATGGGCACCATCTCTATCACTATGCTAAGCAAACGATTGAACAAGCACGCACTTTCGACAAGGTAGCCTTGAGCTTGTCTTATGGCGGTTTGGAAAACATTACTTTTGCTTATTCAAGTGTGATACCTCATCAAATCCTTGTGGATATTCGAAAGAAGTTGCGTCGTGATTTCCCGATGATGCGAGTGAATTTTCTTGTACGAAATAAAAAAGACATTAAGCAAGGCCTTCAGAGCGGTGAGTATCATTTTGGATTGGTCAACGTGCATGACAGTCGTGGAATACACAGTTTTGATGCCACCTTTTTAGGCCATATAGAATTTTTTCCTTTCGTTCAACAAAATGGTGAGTTTTCATCTTTGGCAAAAGAAGATGTACTTTTAGCGCTAAGAAATGCCAAGCAGTTTGTCTTAAAATCCTTCATTGAAGAAGGAATGTCCGAAAAAATAACCGTTAGTTCTGACAATGAAGAAGTCGACCAATTAGCGCTAGTTATCAAAATGGTTGAAGCAGGTCTAGGATGGGCACTTCTACCAAAAACGTTCGCTCATTCTGAATTTTCGCATTACGACATCGAACCTATACAATCGTCTGAAATGGAACAAGGATTTAAATTTGGCTTTGCACTATGGTGCCCTCATTCTAAACAAATTAGCGAAGTTAAGTCATCAGTATTATCAGTTATCAAAGAAAACGTAGAGCGATTGCTAAAGCGAGATTAATGAACCAATAACACTGTTTACTTGTTCACAGAGGCTCATTTATATGAGCCTTTTTCGTATTTGTCATCTTTAGAATGATTTGATTTTGTAGGGCTAGATCCTCCATATGAGAGTAGGGCAATGCCACAGTTTGACCTACTCTAACCCAGTCGATTAAGGACCCCCTTTATTGGCAATAAGTGTTTAATTTCTATGTTTATTGTAAGGAAGCAAACTTTCGGCCGGGTAATTACCCGGCCTTTTTATTGAGGCCAATCTTATGAATCGCTGCGGCGGCTTTGCTCTTTTTTCTTGCTCTTTGCTTACGATAACACCTTCCTTTGCATCGTTTTATGATCCTGTTGATAGTCAATTTGATATGGGACATCACATTGCAGAAAATGCAACGGGGTTTTTACCTATACCTATACTAATTACCGAGCCTGCGGTTGGTTATGGTGGTGGTGTTGCTGGGTTGTTTTTACACGAGGGCGAAGAAGAAAAACGAATCCGTAAAGAAGCAGCGTTAAAGGCTATTGATGGTGGTGCGCAACTTGTTCCATCTGCGATGAGTGTTGTTGGTGCTTTAGGAACAGAAAATGAAACCTGGTTTGTTTTTGGTGGCCACAGACGTTCATGGATGAATGATTCAATTCGTTATACCGGTGGCGGTGGTTTCGGTGTTGCGAATATCGATTTATATAAGCAACTTTCTTTTGGTGGCAAAGAATTAGACTTGAAATTTGGCACATCAACGTCGGTCGCGGTACTTTCACAAAAGGTGCAATTTAGAATCGGTGATACACCTTGGATGATAGGTTTGAAACAGTTATTCGCCAAGTCTAAAGTTGAATCTGATAATCGTTTGGTCGACAAACTCATGGAGTTTACCCTAGGCACTGAATCAGTGACATCTGGTTTAGGTATTGAAGCTGAGTTCGATACAAGGAACAATTTGTTTTATCCAACAAAAGGATATCGATTTTCTGCAGACTACATGGTATTTGACGAGGTGATTGGTAGTGATTCAAACTATCGAAACTTAAATATTGAAGGGGAAGGTTACATTCCAGTGTCAGAAAAGTGGACACTTGGGTTAGCGGGTAACTATCAAAATTATGAGCAAGGTGATGGATTTGTGTCTCCCACAGCTAAGCCCTATGTTGAATTAAGAGGTGTGTCTTCATTTCGCTATCAAGGGGATGAAGTTGAAACCCTTCAAGGGCAGCTGAGTTACAGTATCAATCATCGTTGGAAAGTATCAGGCTTCTATGGTTCAGGAAAAGCAACGGAGCGAGCTGATCAAAGTAACAAGGTGAATGCGGGTGGAGTGGGCTTCAGATATCAAATTGCGAGACGTTATGGTTTACACCTTGGTATGGACTACGCGCAAAGCCATGAAGAACGCGCTATCTACTTTAATATAGGCAGTGGTTTCTAGAACTACTAAATCGGTTTGATTTTTTCTAATAAAAAAGGCGCTAATTATTCATTAGCGCCTTTTTAGATTTTGTTCAGCTAAAAGAATAATTACTTTTTACGGCAGAACTCAGCGATTACGTACATTGATTGACCGCCGTTTGTTTTACCAGAAACAAGCTTAGGATCGTCACCAACGCTGATACCACGGATAACAGTACCTTGCTTAATCACTTGGTTAGTACCTTTGATTGGCAGATCTTTAATTACTGTTACGTCGTCACCTTTTTTTAGTTCAACGCCGTTCACATCAAGAGGCTTGTCATCAGCAGACATACCGATTTGTGCCCAAACTGATGTTTCTTCTTCAAGGTACATCATATCTAGCGCGTCTTGAGCCCAGCTTTCAGAGTTCAGACGTGTTAGTTGACGCCACGCCATTACTTGAACTGGCGCTTCTTGGCTCCACATGCTGTCGCTTAGGCAACGCCAGTGGTTGATGTCTTTAGGATCGTCAATCTCACCAAGGCATTTGTCACATACCATGATGCCGTGATCCACTGTTACGTGGCTGTGTGGCGGCACTGCGTATGCAGTAAGAGAAGAATCAGAACCACATAGTTCACATTTAGATTGGCAGCGTTCTAG
>PJEL010002910.1_pt1 | contig 15147 bp, 12 predicted proteins | sample 1853271 | NCBI WGS metagenome assembly PJEL01 (sample SAMN08108733, study PRJNA415343) | Invertebrate metagenome, whole genome shotgun sequencing project. | host: Globobulimina | place: Sweden: Gullmar Fjord | collected 2015-08 | reverse complement strand
GCTGTCGAGTAGATGTGGTTGGGATTACCACAGCTATTGCTACTGCCCCCATCGCCGAAATTCCAGGCACAGGTGTCATAGTCGCCGCTGGAGAGGTTGATGAAGTCTACCGTCAGGGGGGCCACTCCGCTGGTGGGAACGCCGCCGAAGTTGACCTGTACCGGCTCATAGACGGTGTAGGCGGTGATGTAATTGGTTTGGGTCAGGGTGTCGCTGCCGCCCAATCCAGTGGCAGTCAGGCTGACGGTGTAGACCCCCGCCGTTGTATAGATGTGGCCGGGAGGAGTACAACTATTGCTGCTGCCACCATCACCGAATGTCCAGGCACAAGTGTCATAGTCGCCACTGGATAGGTTGGTGAAGTTGACCGTCAGGGGGGCCACTCCGCTGGTGGGGACGCCGCTGAAGTTGACCTGTACAGACTCGTAGACGGTGATGTAGTTGGTTCGAGTCAGAGTGTCGTTGCTGCCTAATCCAGTGGCAGTCAGAATGACGGTGTAGACCCCTGCTGTCGAGTAGATGTGGTTGGGATTACCACAGCTATTGCTGCTGCCGCCATCACCGAAATTCCAGGCACAAGTGTCGTAGTTGCCGCTGGAGAGGTTGGTGAAGTTGACCGTCAGGGGGGCCATTCCGCTGGTGGGAACGCCGCTGAAATCAGCCACCGACGGGTCATATAATGGATTGACTGTCACTGTAACAGTTGCTAAGGTGGAGGGCAGGTTGTCGAGATCTCTGATCAGGTACCAGAATGGGTCATCACCGCTGAAGCTTGCGGTCGGCGTATAGGTTACTGTACCGTCTAGATTTGGAATTGCGCTGCCATTGACAGTTGAAGATATTATTTCTATGGAAGTCAGATCTAATGCGGCCCCACCAGGAACAGGGGTGTCATTGGCGCTAACATCGATAGTAACTGCTGTTCCCTCGTTGGTTGACGCCGTGTCATCGTTGGCCACAGGCAGGATGACGGGACCACGCACAGCCATGACAGAATAAGTGTGTGGGGCACCGCCTTCGGGGTAGGCGTTAACCCCCATATGTAAACCCGATACAAATAAAAATATATGCACGTAATTTGAATCCGTAGGAGACGTAGTACTTGTCCAGTAAAATGACTGTAGATTAGTAAAGGGACTTGGTGATGAACCGCCAAGTATCCATCGTATCCCTTCTGCCCAGTACAAATGACCAAACTCTGTGTCAGGACACTTGATAGGTATGGGGCCAAGGTGGCATCTAGTACCATCAGCAGCCCTCAGGGCGGTGGGCATCCGCCAATCGGTGTAGCTAGCAGCATTACACAGAGGGTATGTGAGGTTGAGGGGGTCATTCATACCGGCAATAAATTCCTGAGCATGCCCAAAGGTTACTTTCCCATCTTCCGCTACGCCATCACCTAGGCGACCGTCAAAATCTGGATAATGTGTCGCTATACAGTTTGCATCCTTTAGCCACATTAGACCGGTATCTAAATCTGTTACTGTTCCATCCCCATTATCAACGACAGCGGAGATGGCGGCGGCGAAGGCCGGAAGAGCTACAAGGGCCAGGATAAGCGCCAACAGGACACACAACAGAGTGCGCCAGAAGGGCAAGGTTTTTAGTTTTTGAAGATAAGATGTCGGCATAATAATTTTTCCTTTCTGAGCGGACTGATAAATTCAATTTCTCGGTTACAGTGCGCTATGGCATCTGCCCAGGTGGGCCAGCAGCCGAATTTGGTATAGAACGTGCATTGGTAATAGAGACTATCCTTGCTGTGTGGAGAGAATAGGGGGTGTTCAGTAAGACACTCGGGACAAACACCCAACTTCAACTCTAATAAATTAAATGGTTGTACTTGAAACTCCATAACTATCTCCCCGATCTCGAAGACCTTTTCTCTTTTTCCGGTTAGCCGGCCAGGTCTATAATTTTTTGTTGTTCCGTTACTGCTTCCAATGGGTTAGGCTTGCTGTGAGCAGTATATGCGGACCAAGTAGGAGCATTGGTCAGAATTTTCTTTAATCGGTAGATTTCCGCGTAAAGGGGGTCCATTGTTCGTGCAGGTGCAATTTGCCGGCGTCCCAGAGTTAGCCAGCCGATAAAGTCTATTAGTTTTTCAATAACAATATGACTGTGTAATTTTGTATCCATAAGTGCCTTCTCTAATGATATCCTGACGTATTATTCTCCCTTTACGTGCGGCGTTTCGTCTTCATCCTTCAATTTGTATCGGTGCCTTTTTTTAGCGTTTTTTGAATAGCCGAGTCAATTTCAGGGATGTTCGGTGGTTTGGCAAAAAACCTGTCCACTCCGACCTGCTTACATAAATCTCGTGTTTTCGCATCTGTCCAGGCCGATAAAACAAAGATAGGAATCTGCGCTGTATCGGGGTCACTGCGTAAGATTTGGATGGCTTCAGGGCCATCCATCACCGGCATACGTAAATCTGTTAAAATTACATTCGGTTGCCAGCTTTTAGCTTTCTCTACGCCCAGTTTGCCATTATCCGCGCATACCGTTTCGTAGCCCAACAGTGTCAACATTCCAGATATAACATACTGAATATTTTTGTCATCTTCAATGTAAAGCACCTTGATTGGCGAAGAACCGTTGTGGGCCATAATACCCTCCATTTACGCGCAATAATATAGGTATCACAAAGCGATCATCCAGATGGACAGCCCGACCAAGACGGCTGCTAAGGCCACTAGCCATACCAGCCCCCACAAATCAGGGTACGGTTCGGGTTGCTTAATCAAGCTATTCCTCATCATTTTTCTTTCAAGAAACAGTTAGATAGAATTTAATTGCCTCTCAATTCGAGATAAATCATCCCGCCGATTGTGCTAAGCAACGCGGAAAGGAGGGCACCGATGAGGCCATACACCACAAGCGCCCCAAATACTCGACTGGTTAAAGCAACGGTACCAGGGGTAACGTAGCTTCCCCAACTGGCAAATTGCTCAGGGGTAAAATGATGGACTATGCCTTGCCCAAAATCGATCATCAACACCCCCATTGCCGCCATAAACATTGCGGCGACAGCGCCACAAATACCGGCCCAAAACCCGGCCATCCAGCCGACTTCGCCGGCTTGTTGGCTGTATGTGACCTGATCACCGGCATAGATAGCAGCCAGCAGTCCTGTGGCCAGGCAAACTATGACAAAGGTCGGCATGACTAACAAGGCCGGAAATATAAAGGGAAGGTTCACTGAGGGTGAAATGAGGCTGATAAATATCAAAACCACCAGGCCAAAGCCACCGACCTGGCCGGCTTTAAGGCTGGAGACAACGATTGAGCTGTGATGTCGGCCTTTTCTACTGTTTCGCTGCCTCCTAGATGGAGCACATTGAACTTGCCTGCGTCTTTGTATGGGTACTGCCATCTTGCCCTCCTTTGCTTATTCAATTGCTCCCGTCGGACCGCAGTCCAGCGACCTGGTTACACTTCACGTGGAGATTGTGACCAAAAGAACCGCCTCAACCCTTTAGATTATGATACTCAGTAGATCCAATTTGTTTCGCTCCAAGTCGGTTTACAACCGGCGTTCGGGGGTTACAAACCCCCTCTGAGTGCGAAATTTGGATCTACTGATACTCATTGTTCCCCACGGCTCGCAGCCCGTACCGGGTGACGTCCCTGGTTAAGCTTGGCGCGGAGTGCCGCTAACCATCCGGTTGAGAAACGACGCCCAGGTCGAAATCCTCGACGCTTTGAATACCGAAAACGAGCAGTGAAAAAGGTGTCTGCCCGCCGGCGGGCACAACCGCGTTTGTCCAGGAGGCTTGGCTGCCCTGCACGTTGATAACCCGGCCCAGACTGTCGGTGACGGTGCCGGTCAGTCCTACAATTTTTTGCGAGGAGTTGGTGTTGTTGGCGATGTTGCCGGATATCATTACGCCCCTCCTTTGAAAGGGCCTGAACTGAACGTCGGTAAACGACCAGCCACTCGTTGCCGGCGGTGGTGTAGCCATCGGGGTGGGTGTGGGAGTTCCGGCCGATCCTGATCTCTGCCCTGTGCTGGGGGGCGCTGTCGCCGTCACGCGAACCGGCGCTGCGGTGGGGACCAAGATCGAGTTAAACTCTCTAAATTTGACAAAAAACCATTCCTTATTGTCTGGGTCGGTCTCTATCGGTACATCGGGCGAGAGGCGCGTGCCCCATTCATCTTCCAGGTGCAGGAGCCAAGCGCCCTTCAGAATACCGCCGGGCGGCTCGAACTTGACACTGCCGCTTTTGATCACCTCACCGGGCGCGGAATAGCCCTCCAGGAACCATTTTGAGAGCGGGCTCTCGTGATAGTAGCCGCCCGGTTCAAAGTGACCCACCACCTTCACCCCCCCAATCGGTATTTCTTGCTCGGTCACAATGGCCACGTACCCGATTAAGAAAGAATTAGAGGTGAAGTCTTTGAAAATTTCCGCCACTTGGAAATCGAAGGCAGGCTCAGGGGTAAAGGTGGTTGTGGGCGTGGCTGTGGGCGGAGCCGGGGTGAAGGTGCTGGTCGGTGAGGACGTGGCGGTTGGTGGGGGGGTGGGCGTGGCGGTAGGAGGGGGAAGGGTGTTGGTCGGTAGGGGAGGGATGGGCGTAGCTGTAGCCGTCGGCGTCGGGGGAGGGGTAAAGGTCGGCAACGGGGTCGGAGAGGGGGTGGGGGTTAAAGTGGGCAACTGTCTACGTATGCGCGGTTCCACCCTCTCAGCGCCGGCAACTTCTTGCTGGCGCTCGGTCACAGCGGCCCCGTACCCGGTTAACATAGAAATAGACGTGAAGTTTTGGTAGATTTCTTCCACCTGGGAATCGACGAAACTGGAATCAGGCGTAAAGGTGAGGTTGGGCGTCGCTGTAGGTGGAATCGGGCCAAAGGTACTGATCGGTGAAGGCGTGGCGGTTGGCAAGGAAGTGTTTGTGACGGGTGCTGAGGAGATGGGGGTGGGGGTTGGTAGGGAAGTGTTCGTGACAGGCGCTGAGGAGATGGGGGTTGGGGTTGGCAGCGAAGTGTTCGTGACGGACGCTGAGGAGATGGGGGTGGGGGTTGGCAGGGAAGTGTCCGTGACGGGCACTGAGGAGATGGGGGTGGGGGTTGGCAACGAAATGTTTGTGACGGGCACTGAGGAGATGGGGGTGGGGGTTGGCAGCGAAGTGTTCATGATGGGCGCTGGAGAAATGGGCATGGCGGTTGGCAGGGAAGCGTTCGTGACGGGCACCGGCGGGATAGGGGTAGCGGGAGGGATAAAGGCTGGTAGTGGAGTTGGAGCGTGATCAACGGTGGGCGTTAACGTCGGCAACTGCCTACGCACGCGCGGTTGCATCCCCATGGTGTCGGCCACTGCTTGCCGGCGAGTCGTCAACGCTTCCGGTTTGGCCAGTTGCCGGGCCAGCGAACAGCCCAATGAACTGAACAGGCTGATGATGACCACCATCATTAGCCAGCGCTTTGAAATGTATCGTTTCTCCTTGCTTCTTTGATACTGCATTTTTATCCCTGACAGTGAACAGTGAGCTTACTAACCAAACTGATTACTGATTACTGTTTATTACCAACTGTGTACTTGTTTCCTGGCCGTAATTACCTTGACAATGTCACATTTAACATTTGTGTAATTTTGTAGGGGCAATCCCTTGTGCCCGCCCGGTTTGGGCCGGCGCAGGGCGCTGTCCCTCTGTTTAAGGTGACATTGGCAAAATAGTTACCCAGTTCCAGACCCTAAAGGTTTGGGATTACACCGTAATCCGGAAACCTTTAGGGTCTTCATTACTGCTTGGGCCGTAGCCCCGGCTCGCTCAGAGACGCGCTCGCCCGAAGACGAGCCGGGGTTGCTTTCCAGTTTTTTACCGCTTACGGCACGGTAATGGGATTCACTGTGTTGTCCTGCGGGTGGTAAACCAGCGCCGCGGATACGGTATCCAGTGAGATTGCAACGGATGAAGTGTTTTCCATGTACTTCGTCGTTGCTGTACAGGTTCCAGATGCATCGGTCGTGCAACTGAAGGTCTTGGACGTTGGCACACCTTCCTTGTCCCATGTGTAGATCATAGTAACCAGGGCACCGTCAACGTCATTGCCAAGGTCATCGGCAATGCCGACCGTTACTTCGGCAGCGAGCTTGCCTTCTTTGTATTTCGGCGTGCCAGTCAGACTCGAAGCATGTACGGACGTAGGAGATTCAACCGCGTTTGTCTCGTCATCGTCCGTGGCGTCTGTACAGCCTGGATCGGCCAAGTCGATGAACGTGTCGCCATCGTTGTCGATGCCGTCATCACACTGTGCAAGCGGTGCGTTGAATTCATCATTGTCCGTGGCGTCCGTACAGCCTGGATCGTCAAGGTCAAAGAGTCCATCACCATCGTTGTCAAGGCCATCCGAGCAAGCATAGACCGGCGGTGGGTCTGTCTCATCGTTATCCGTGGCGGAGTCGCAGCCTGGATCGTCCGGGAAGTCGGTGACACCGTCGCCATCGTTGTCAAGGCCATCCAAGCAGAGATAGACCGGAGGTGGTGGGTCGATTTCATCAACGTCCGTAGTCGATAAACAACCGGGATCGGCCGGGAAGTCGATGAGTCCGTCCCCATCGTTGTCGATGAAGTCCGAACACACCGGAAGTGGTGCGTTGAACTCATCGGGGTCCGTGGCGGATGCACATCCCGGGTCAGCCGGGAAGTCGAAGAGCGTGTCGCCATCGTTGTCGAGGCCGTCAGAGCAGACATAGATCGGATCGGTCTCGTCGTCATCACTGACGGTGTCACAGCCAGGATCAAGCATGTCGACAAGTCCGTCGCCATCATTGTCGAGAGTGTCCGAGCAGGCAAAGGTCGGCTCAGGCGGGATATCTGTCTCATCTTGATCGGTGGCTGAGAAACACCCTGGGTCAGCCGGGAAGTCGATGAGTCCGTCACCATCGTTGTCGATGCCGTCGGAGCACTGATAGGTCGGCGGAGGTGCGTCGAATTCATCATTGTCCGTGGCTGAGAAACATCCTGGGTCAGCCGGGAAGTCGATGAGTCCGTCACCATCGTTGTCGATGCTGTCACCGCATGCCGCTGCCGGAGGTGGCGGAGGAGGAACGAAGTCCGGATCATAGAGGGTAACGCTGGTCTGGCAGGCGCCGGCCAGGAAGCCACCCGGAGTGGGGTTATACACATACCAAGGATCAGCAGCTACGATGTTGTCCACAGTGAAGATAACACTATCCCCTGCTCCCTCGAACTTCTCGAAGCTCATGGTGCATTCGCCGGCGTTGTTGGTGAAGCAATCCTCACCACCTTGACCATCAACGCTGCCGGAAACTCGAGCGCCAACGATTGACATAAATCCATCACTTACCGTAATGGTGACATTGCCGCCGTATGGTTCGGAATTGAACGTCACCCCAGACACGCCGATGGCACACATATCAGCCGCCACGGAACCGTCGATAGGTGTCAGAGGCGTCCAGGCGAACTCGAGCAGGAAACCGCCCTGTACCATACCTGCGCCTAATTCCATGGTCTCAAAGCGCGGGTCAAAGCCCCGGATCTTATCGTTACCGGCAAAGACAATACCGCTGGCATCAGGAAGCGCGATGGTCGGGTCTTTGGTAAAGTTAGGATCGTTGCCGGCATAGCGGAACATACCCGGCGCAAAATACCGATCCATTTCGGGAGGCTGGAGGGTATCCGTTGCCGACGAACAGGCAAACGGGTCTGTCGGGTAAGATCCCGGAACATGGACAGCATTGTTGGCTGTGTTGCACCAAGCATCGGTCTGGTACATGACACCGAGCAGGTAATTGAACTGGTCGTAGACGCCCACCGGAGACCCGACGATATTCATCGCCTCATCAAACATGGTGCTTAGAGGATTCGGATCGAGATCGCCGTTGCCACTGAAGACACCGCCCTCAATCAAACCGGCCATAGGTATACTGGCCAGTGGTGCGCCGAGAGGGTCGGTTGGCGTTGAGGTCACGCCCAGGTCGATACGGCTGTTGAATCCGTCGGTCACGGTGACCAGGGTCAGGCCGTCCGCTATATCAGGAGAATGCTTGAAACCTGGCTGGGGAGCGACCCTGACACAGTAGGCACCGGGGACCACGTCTCTGAACTCGTAAAAGCCGTGCGCCGGCGCCGGTGTGCCTGTTGTTTGTGAACAGGTAGGACATACCACGGGATCGCCAAAGACACCGCCGATCTCATTGGGCGGCCAGGTGCCAAAGGGAACCCAACCCATGATTGCGGCGTCTGCCCCATTGGTTTCACCCGTGATTGCGGTGGCCACCGGTAGCGGAGGTGAAGCCACTGTCAAATCCGGGCATGCCCCTGCGGCTGTTTCATATAGCTCAACGGTTTCACCGCCATTGGAGGTCTCTGCCGCTTCGTCCCAGATGCCGTCTGCTACCCAGGAGCCAGTCGTTAAGGTGTCAAAAAAGACCACACCCAAAAGGTTGCCGACGCCAGCGGGGATCGTCTCAACCTGAAGGTCGACAAAGTAGTTGAGGGTCCACCACTGAACGCTGCGGCTCATGGCGTTGTGGGTTGCATTTGTGATTTCTTCTCCTAACGGGGTCTCTCTCTGGAAGTTTTCGCTTATGATCTTGCCGCGGATGGGGTCGCCGTCTTGCAGATCGACATAGAATTTCCCCAGGCCGCCAGTTTCCGGCAGATTATACACCTCGAACCAGCCGGTCGCCGGATTGGTGTTTACCTGGTTCTGAGTGGCTCCGCCAAGATACTGGACCTTTACTGTGGCATCCACCGGAGCGCCATTGTTCAGCACGAAACCGGCACCACGGGCCTTAAAGCGTGGGTTCAAAATCGAAATTGGCAGATTGTTACCCGGAATTACGTTCACCCCGGTGCCCACCGTGGGCACATTGACCAGATCCTTGTCAAAGGTAAAAATCTCGTACGAGCCGGGCGGGACATTTGTAAAGCTCCACTCGCCCCCGTTGGGGCTGTTATACAATGAAGGCTGCGTCGCCTCAGTAGTAGCCACCAGTTTTGGAACACCCCCGAATGTTGAATAAAGGGCAACGATAGCGTCACCTACCCTGCCATTGGGGATATAATCCCTTCCGAGAGGTGGACAGATGTTGCCGGGCTGGGTTACGCACCCCCCCCAGCCGCCCGAATTCAAATTGACATCCCATGGAGTTCCGTCCTCATAACGAGCGTTGGTGGGTGGCACCCGGCCGCCGCCAATCTGCGGAAAGGGTTCTTCCGGGTCGTTACCGTCGGCATCCAGAAGGGTGCCGGATATCGTGCCGTTGGTCGTCGGGTTGAGGCCACCGGCATCATTCCCTAACTTCTCTATGTAAGCGTGCCAGGTTAGATAGAAACCCATTTCAGTCCCGGGGTCGCCAGGCCACAGAAATACATCCCAGGAGTGGCCGCCTTCTTCGGTAGAAGTCTGGTACCAGGGGCAGGATGTAGCTGCATTACCATATCCGTAGGGTCCCTCTACACTACGGTCCAACGAGCAATTGGCTGCACCTGTGTGAGTCAGCGCCAGCGGAATATGCGGGTTGTCAGCCTGGGTCACCGTTGATGGGTCAGAAATGACCTCATAGTTCTGGCCACCGGGCAGGCCCTCGAAGTAGACAAAGCCATAGGCCATTGAGCCCAGGAAAGGCAGGCCGTCTTTGGTCACAAACCCACCCTGACTGAAGGCCAGTTCTCCGGTTTTCTGTGTCCATGTATTGCCGGCTGCGTCGCTCACAGTTACGGTTACGCCGTTGAGGCCCGGGTCAATAACGGGCCCGTTGTCGCCACCGTTGGTGAAGTTGTCGTAAAAGACGTAGTGCAGCAGATTCGCCGTGTCCTTGGTGCCCGCACCGGTTGCGTCGACATTGTTCAACGCCGGCAAATAGGCATCCTGGGGGCCTGTCGCTTCGGCACCTGCAGGAGTATCAACCTGTCCGGCAATTCCACCACCCTGTTTGGGATGGGTGAACGCGCCTAGACTCTCATTCCAGGTAAACTCCCTGCTGGTCAGATCGTAGCCTTTCGCGCTGAACATAACAACCAGGTCTTCTGCGTCGGGGGTTCCGTCAGCGCCAGCCGCTCCAGTCGCGTTATCGACATCATCAGGAATGGTCGCCTCCCAGCAGTTGCCGTCTGCGCCTAAACCGGTGGTGCCATAGCCGATAACCGCCCCGCCGTTGTGTTGGTTCTGAACCATGACACTGGCGTTACTAATCGGTGGCGTGAGGGCAGAAGGGGCAAAAGTCGTAGACCAACTCCCTACCGGCTCTCCCAACGCATCCATGGTATAGGTCACGGTGCCGTGGCCTTGGTAGATACAGCCGCCGATGATCATTCCGCCTACGGCTGCGTTAAGGCTGCCTGGAACTAGATTTATGATGAGCATAGCTATTATAGATATCCATAAATATTTAGTTTTCATTTTGTTCTCCCATTGATTGTAATATTGTTGCTCTTTGGTATTTTTTCCGTCTTTTTACCTTCCTTTTTGAAAGGCGAATAAATCATCAACATTCAAATTTTCTCCCTCCTCCCAGGTGCAATATTGCCACTCTCCAACACTTTTTCACTTTTCCTTAAACCCTCTTTAGATGGTTCAATGGAGACAGAGTCATCTTCGCCCTTAGAATGCCCCTTGAGATTGAGCAAATCCACCCGACGGACACGCCAGTTGCGGCCTACTTGAAAGGCAGGAATCACCCCTCGTTTGCACCACCGCCAAACGGTCACTCGACTGACACGAAGGTAAGTTGCCACTTCCTGCACGGTCAATAGCTCGTTTTGCACAATACACCTCTCTTGTATGGGTTGACTTACTGTCCATTTACTGCTAAAATAGCAAAAGCCTTGAGTCAAATGCAAAGCGATGCAGGGCTACGCAGTAAAAGTGTAACCCGCTCGCATCCAGCATGTTTATTGGCCTAAACATGCCGGCATTAGCTTTGACCTAGTCTCTAATGAGCTAATCTTTAACGGATTAGCTCATTTTTTTGTTTCATTGGTAAACTGGAGCTTACATTCAGTATATTATATTTCCTATGACCTGGGTACTGGTAAGTAGCATATTTTTTAATATCACAGGTGGCTGATTTTTAATCTAGCCACCTGGCATGGTCTATATATGCCAGGTGGCATATATAACGGCAAGGCTTGCGTAGTTCAGGTTTGTGGTAACGATTTCAGCCGTTAATTGTCTACATTCACGTAGTAAAAAACAACTGAGGCCGTCACTGCAAACCCTATTTTATAGGTTTGTAATGATGACCTCAGTCGTTAATTGATTACATTATGGAGAGGCTAAAAACAAGACCCCATTCGATTCGGTGTTGTTCCGCACCGCACTCTTGCTGATGGTCAGGTCAAAGCCGGCGACCGTTATAGTAGCCGTAGCCACATCATTGTTCGATATCGAATCTTCGGTGATGATGCTGCTGATAACCGCCGTGTTGACCAGGGTTTGACCAACCGTGCCTGCATTGACCGTGGCCGTGTAGCTGAGCGTAGCCAGACCACCTTTAGTCAGTTCACCCAGATTCCACACGCTCTCAGCATAATCACCCGGCAAGGGCGACCCGTCCACTACCCCACCAAAGGTGAGACCCTCCGGCAGCGTATCACTGATCACCACCCCCGTAGCCGTATCCGGCCCGTTGTTGGTAACCACCACGGTGTAGGTAATGGTTCCGCCCGGTAGCACGGTTGTGCCCGGGACAACCGACTTGCTGACTTGCAGATCGGCCCCGCTCACGGTCACGGTGGCCACATCGCTATTGTTGAGTGGCCCCCTATCCCCCTGCGTGGCCGAACTGATGGCTGCCGTGTTGAGAATGGTTTGACCGGCGGTGCTGCTGTTGACCGTGGCTGTGATGGTCAAGGTGACTACATCATTCAGACTGAGCGATGGCAGTGTCCACAAAACCGCGTTACCGCTGTTGCCCGGCGTACCGCCCGTAGCCCAAGCGCCACCAAAGGTGAGCGTACCGGGCAAAATATCACTGACCACGCTACCCGCCGGGAACATATCCGGCCCGCCGTTGATGACAATCACCGTGTAGGTCACAGTATCCCCTGCGTTCACGGTAACGATGCTGCTGCCCGGCGCTGCGCCTGACGACCTGTAGACCAGTTTTCTCACCTGCAAATCGGCTTCCTGAACCGTGAAGGTGACTTGAGCCGAGTTGTCGGTGCTGTCGGTGTCACCCTCATCGGCAGCGCTGCTAACCGCCGTATTGGTAATAGTTTGGCTGGCAGTGTTGCTGTTGACCGTGCCCGTGATGGTCAGATGGACCACATCGCCCAGTTGATGGTGGCCTTTACCTCCAATTTGGAGCAGTTGGCCGCCCACGCTTAAGGGTACCCCCAGCTATCTGAGCAGAGGGCGATCACGCTTTGGCTGGGGGCACTTTGCAGACCAATTCCTTAGAGTTGGTGACAAGGCCAACAAAGTCCGAAATCGGTTAATATTGAACCCGATTTCAACAAAATATGACCAATTTTGGTCATATTCAAGTAAAAGTGAGGTCAAAATAGTCCTCACTAGAACATCTGTCCAAAATTTTGCCGTAGTTGTGAGAAGTAGTCAATTATGTTTATAACTTTATGTTAATGTACATCCAGAACTTTCACTCACAGCCCTAACGGACTATTTTTTCAAGACTCTCTATAGATGGTTGTTTCGTTCAGCATGGCAAAACAGACCAAGCCCTGAGCATAAGCCAGACCCGGTGTTAATAACCAACCGATCCCCACACAGGTCAGCAGAAATACCAAAACCAGGCGAAACGCTAACTGTCGCTTTGGAGCAGATTTGGTTGAGTGGCGGGGCAAGCTTCTTGTCGTTTCCATATTCCACTGGCCGGGTAAAGTGTATTTGTTTTTAATCTGGTTTTATTGCGCTACAACTTCATACCGGGTTAATCTAGCGTCTTCGCCAACCCACTCGCTCGACGGATTGGGGTGAAATGCGTCGGTTCTATTCCCAGGGCAATTGCATCTAATTATGTAAACAAGCCTTGTTAGCACTCTAGGGCTATGAGTGCTAACAAGGTCAGTTTGACAAAAACAACTAAAACTGACCCTCATTAGTAAGCATAGGGGAGTGACAATGTTCATCTGGCTATTAAATTGGCGGCAAAGAGTAGTTATCGTGGGATTTATTGCTTTGCTGCTGTTGTTGAGAAGCAGTGGTAATTGGCCTACAACAAGGTTATTATGGGGCAGTTGGTGGGTTGAGCAACAACAATTAAGGCAGAATACCAGCTGGCGAAGGGTGAAACGTAGGGTAAAATTACCAGGCTGGTATCTTCGTTTGCAAAGTTGGTATCTTCGTTGGTCAACGAGGTGTCAGCCTTGGCGAACTGTACCAAAAGGGGAGTGGGTGCTGCGGTTGGTGTGCTATTTGTTGGCTTGGTCTGCGGTGGGGTGGATGTGGCTATTACGCTGGGTCATCGCCTTGATGATGAGGGAGGAGAGTACGCCATACTTACAGGGAAATTGGGGTTGGGTCGGGTTCTTGCCCAATCATTCAGCCCCGGGTCCAGGTACAGTTGCAGGTTGTAGTGATGGCAGGTTGTGAGCCGGAAGAGGCCATCAGAGGTCAGGTTAAGCAACTACCAGCCCAAATCTGGTTGGATGAAACCGAAATAGAGCTTGAATTTGAGGAAAAGCAGGCTGAACCGAGAGCGGTTTTGGGACCGGTTTCAAGTAGGCATGGAGAGGAGGAGAGGCAGGGAGGGTCAAATCAGTCTGACCTCAGTCAGCCAGCGGTCAGCACAGCCCTGAAGAGCAAAAGCAAGCCGGTGGAAAAGCTGAGGCAGGAGAGTGTCACTGAAAGTAAGTTGCCCGCACCACTGTGTACCATAATGGACCACTTTTCAAAACTGGCTGACCCCAGAGTGGAGCGAACCAAAAAGCACCAGCTGTTTGATATCGTGGTCATTACCATCTGTGCGGTGATTGCAGACGCTGATACCTGGGTAGAGGTAGCCGATTTTGGTCGGGATAGAGAGAAGTGGTTTCAGACCTTTCTTGACTTACCCAATGGCATTCCCTCGCACGACACCTTTGGTCGAGTTTTTAGACACCTGGACCCGCAACAGTGGCAGACATGCTTTCTGAGCTGGATACAGGCCGTCAATCAGATGACCGGAGGGCAGATTGTACCGATTGATGGCAAAACATTACGTCGTTCCCACGACAAAACGTTGGGCAAGAAAGCTATCCATATGGTCAGTGCTTGGGCTTCTGAAAACCGGGTGGTTTTGGGCCAGGTCAAGGTGGATGAAAAGTCAAATGAAATCACGGCCATCCCGGCCTTGTTGGAAATGTTAGCCATTTCCGCTTGTATTGTGACCATTGATGCTATGGGTTGTCAGAAGGATATTGCCACCAAAGTTATTGACAAAGAGGCCCATTATGTTCTGGCTCTCAAAGACAATCAGCCTAAATTATATGAAGCCGTTCAAGCTCTTTTTGCCAAAGTTCAGCCGGGCAGTCTTGCTCCTCATACCTATCATAAAACTGAGGAGAAAAGTCACGGTCGGCCAGAAATTCGTGAGTGTTGGACCATTTCTGACCCCAATGTAATAGCTGATCTGCCGAATTTCTCGGCCTGGACAGCTTTACAAACGGTGGCAATGGTCAGAGCGAAACAGCAACGGGGCAATAAGACAATGACTGAGGACAGATTTTACATTTCCAGCTTACCCGGTGATGCAGAAAAATTACTCCAGGCCGTACGTACCCACTGGAGTATTGAAAATTCCTTGCATTGGGTTTTAGACATTGCCTTTGCTGAAGATGAGTGCCGGATACGCAAAGGGCACGGAACACAGAACTTTGCAGTTTTGAGACACCTGGCCTTGAATTTGCTCAAGCAAGAGACAACGGTCAAATCCGGTATCAAAGCCAAGCGAAAGAAGGCCAACCGAAGCGTGGATTACCTTCTTAAAGCCCTAGATGGGTTTACATAATAAGATGCGATTGCCCTGGCGCAGATTGACGCAGATAAAGTCGCTTTGCTGATTAAAAAGATGCCTTTATTCATCCTGGCCTGCTGTAACCAGACCCATTTGTATTGCCCGAACAGCAGCTTCAGTTCGACTTGAGACATTCAGCTTATTTAAAATATGGCTAACATGAATTTTTGCCGTGCCGCTACTTACACTTAAAACTTTGCCTATGTCTTTGTTGTTCAAA
>PJEL010002909.1_pt1 | contig 15152 bp, 14 predicted proteins | sample 1853271 | NCBI WGS metagenome assembly PJEL01 (sample SAMN08108733, study PRJNA415343) | Invertebrate metagenome, whole genome shotgun sequencing project. | host: Globobulimina | place: Sweden: Gullmar Fjord | collected 2015-08 | reverse complement strand
TGCATTGATTCTGCCAATCCGGAAGTGCTGCTATATTCTTTGTCGGCGCATCGTTTAAATGCACAATCCAGGCAAAAGGCTCCAGCGGCTCCATCAGGTCCATGACACGGAGCCATTTTTCCATGGATTTTTTACGAATGGCTTCATCTGTTGCCATACCTGAATATAAAACAAAAGACTCGGCTGCTGTATTATCATCAACACAAGATTTGATCCAAGAAGAACCTTTTTCTTTGCCTATGTATTCATCAACTAAGGCGATATCAAAAAGTTGCTGCGTTTTGATTATTTCTCTTGCACCGTCAATTGATGTACTACATACAACATCGAAAGTCTCATTTAAAGCTTCAGCGAGAAGTTCTAGGTAAGAGCCATCATCATCAATAATTAATACACGGGGTTTAGTCATATCGGGTCAACATCCTTATTAGTAACGCTCACAAGTGAACAATAAAATCCCTTACTTAAACATTAGTTCAAACAAAAAAAATTGCCTAATTTTTAGTTGTTACAGTATATGTTTCACTTTTGTTTCGGCCTGTATTTTTGGCCACATAAAGCGCTTTGTCTGCTTGTTGGATTAATAACCCAAAACTATTTGCATTGAATACGGTTGAAGACAGACCAATACTCACGGTCACATAAGGTGCAGCATCAGAAAATTCATGAATAATCCCAGCTTCTGCAAGCGCCTGTTTAATGCTTGCGGCCATCGTAATAGCCTTTTCAAGCGATGTATGTGGCAAGACTAAAATGAATTCCTCACCTCCATAACGTGCAATAAAGTCAGCTTCATTTTTTATCATACTACTTAATATTTCAGCTACTTTTGCCAGACACTCATCGCCTTTAGGGTGGCCATAGTTGTCGTTATACGATTTAAAGGAATCTATATCGATCATTAGCAAAGATAATTCACTGTCCATTCGAGTATTAGCCATCCATGCATCTGTAAGCTTACTCTCTAAAGAACGCCGATTATATAAACCCGTTAATGAATCGATACTACTAAGAACTTCAAGACGTTGGTTTGCATTATCTAATTCTTTTTTCATTTGAGAGATTCGTGACATGGCCCTAATTTTTGCACTTAATATCACTTCTTTTACCGGTTTTGTAAGGTAATCATCACCTCCTGCATCTATGCCTCTAGCAAGATAAGATTCACTTTCATTAGAGCTTAAAAAAATGATGGGTATCCATTTTTTATAAGTATCACGGATAATTTCGGTTAACTGAAAGCCATTTACATCGGGCATTTCAATATCCATCAGGATGAGATCTATATCATTTTTTTCCAATTGTTCAAGCGCTTGAATATGCCCATCTGCCAGTATTGGTGAATGTTGATTTTCTTGAATTATCGCGCTCACTACTTTTCGGATGAGATTATTGTCATCAACTACAAGAATATTCAAAGTTATTTCACCCTTTTAGCCAAATATAGGTCGCTTTAACTCGACTGGAGTTTTCATCATATTCAAGCGTGTCACATAGTTGAGAAATCAAAGCAATTCCCCGACCACACAGCGCTAATTCACTTTCTGACTTAGAAGCTTCTTTTTTGATAAATTGTGCATAATCAAAACTCTTACCACTATCTGAAATGACAATAACGACTTTTCCGCCTCTTTCTAAAGAATGATAATGAAGACTTATTCCTACATGCCCCGAATTTAAGCAATTTAATCTTTTTTCCCGTTCGTTATAATATTCTACAAAGCCTTCAGGGCTTGATTTTAGTTCAGATCCTAATTCCAATACCCCGTGATCTAATGCATTAATATACAGCTCTGTTAATATAGTATAGAGGCTCTGCCAATGTTCACCAGCTCCTTCAATAGACTGTAATTGATTCATTACCATAGGTATCGGATTTACACTTGCTAGTCGCTTACCTGTTAATAATAGATCCCACGTCCAACAAGGCTGTATATTTCCTGTATGAGTGTCAGTGGCATCATACAAATTAGCGACAGATGCTATGCCTAGGTCATCAGTGTTCTCCCAGCCACCACAAGGAATATCAATCAATGAAATATCATCATCTTGTGGTGTGTTTTGACAAAAACTATCTAATGTTTTTATAACCGTTTCAATAAGTTTCCCGTCTTTTATCCCTTGCTGTGCACTGCATTCAAATCGTTCAAAACCAAACATATCTCCTGATTCATTTCTTGCTTCAACAATACCATCACTGATTAGAATGACTCGGTCATTTTTATTGATAGATTTAATAATTAACTTTGTACCCGGAAGCAAATCCGGCAAGACCCCAATCGGAGGGTGACTAGATAATATTTTGTATTTTATCGCCGCGTTATCATCAAAAATATAACTTTCGGGTAAGCCTGCATTGAAAGCATAGATAGATTCTTTATTTGGTGAAATAGAGACAAAGCCAGCGGCTAAAAAAAGATCAGATGGTAATAATTGATACAATTGTTGATTAATTTGGACAATTATTTCTAATAATGAAAAACCTTTTTTGGTCATTGTTCTAAAAGTTTCTGATAATGGGATAGCACCAATTGATGCTCTCAACCCATGGCCAGTGAAGTCTCCTAACATTACATGAATATCACCATTTGGTGATATTGCAGAAAGTTGAATGTCACCGCTGAATAATGTCGCTGGTTTTTTTAAAATGCCTATTTTATCGAGAGCGTAATTTCTAGCCTCGATCACTCCAGACATTAGCTGCTCAGCTAGTTCTGCATCATTTTGTTGTTCTTGTTGTAGTTTTTTAACTTGACTGTATAAATCACTAATTCGTTGAATGGCTTTAATCTTCGCTTTAAAAACCTTAGGCGAAAATGGCCTGACTAAAATACCATCCCCACCTGCATCAATACTTTCAATAAAAGCTTGGTCTGTATTCATGCTAGTTACGAATATCAACGGTGCGAGGTTATCATTTGATAAACTTTTAATTTCTCTAGCTGCTTGATAGCCATTCATAATGGGCATGTTGATGTCCATCAATACAAGATCAGGTTGGTGTTTTATATACATAGCAACACCGCTAGCACCATCATTTGCACAAATAACTTGATAAGACTCTTCTTCTAGCAACACGCGCAAGACTTTACATTGCATAGCTGAGTCATCAACTACCAATGCTAATTTAGGTTCATCTACATCAAGCATCATATGCGTACCTAACTATTTTCTATTGTCATTAATCGGTGAAACTGTGCTATTTCTAGTATTTTATATACTGCAGCTGTAGGATTTTTAATAACAACGGTGCCGCCATGATTTTCTGCATGATCTTTTAATAATAAAATCATGCCTAAAGCCGAACTGTCCATGTAGGTTGTTTTAGCTAAATCCAAGTAATAAGTTGCCAACGGTATCTCAACATCAACATAGGCATCTCTAAACTTTTGATGAAGAGAAAAATCAAACCTATTTTCGATGGAAATGGATACACTTTTATTCTCTTCAGATACAATTTTTTTTATGGGCATAATTTTCTCCTGTTAAAATAGTTCTATATCGCCTTCATCCATTGTTATTTGAGAAACACTACGATTTTCTTCTTTGCGATTAGTATTCTCTTTAATATCACGGCATATACTCTGTAGTCTTTGGTGAGTTTCTAATAAACCATTATCGACATTATTTTTTAAACCACTTAAGCTGTTACTTATTACTTGCAAGTTCCCCACATTGGCTTTTAGTGACTCTAATGACTGATGAGTTAAATCTTCAAACTGTAAAGACCTCACACCGATGGCAGCAACATCATTTATCTTCGGCACAATAACCGACAATTCCTCTACGAACCTATTGGTATCCTTGTTCATATGTTCAACATTTTTCATCATTTCAGTAACCTGATCTTTTGCTTCTAATGTAGGTGTCATATCTGCAGAAGCTATCACCTCAACTGAAGTACGTAATTTACTGATAATTTCTTTTGCTTTACTAATTTCAAGACGAATACCGTTATTTAGCTCTGTAGAATTAACAGAAAGAGCACGAACTTCATTGGCAACAACCGCAAAGCCTCTGCCAGCATCTCCAGCTCTTGCTGCTTCAATAGCGGCATTTAATGCTAGAAGATTTGTTTGACTTGCTAAACTTTCTACCTGTTCTAACAATGAAAATATACCGTCAAATTGAGTAACCATTTCATCAGTAAAAGACATCGTCTCTAAACTTTGTTTGCTTGTATTGACTATTACATTGACAAAATCATCTAACGTAGACGCTGAGTTTTTAACAAAATCTTCTAATGTTGAACCTTTGTCATCACCAATATTTTTGCCATTTTCAATGACATTAACTACCAGTTTTTGTTGTTCAATGCTTAAAGATTGAAGTTCTTTAAAGGTAATGATTATTTCTTGTACCGCCTCTTGAACAATGTTGTTAACCCTATTAAGTTCGTTTTCAATAATTTCACTTTGTTGTGCAAGGCAGCTACTTAACTGTTCAAATGTCTCTACATTGGTGCAATGGCCTATATCTAATTTTTTATCTTTAATAGAGCTAATATTGCTTTGCCCAAGTGAAGGCTTTGCTACTTGCTTAGGCTTTAAAATAAAGATCAGCACAAAAATAATGATCACACCAAAGGCTGCTATGTACTGTAATTGAAAATAAAAAATATCCATGAGAATTAATAAAAGTAATACAGCAATTCCTTTTTGCCATAAATGTTCATTAATCAACATTACTCACCCCTTTCATTTGTTCTTTGTCTAAACTTGCAAAACTCAATAAGTTCTCGGCTATATTATTTAAACTGACTTGCGCGCAATGAGCGTTTAAAGCATAAGCTTGTCCCGGCATTCCCCAGATCAAGCTGCTTTGTTTATCTTGTATAATAGTTCGAGCACCAGCATTTTTTAGGTTTAACATCCCCTTTGCCCCGTCTTTTCCCATACCAGTTAATAACACAGCTTGTACATTTGAATGAAGTGGAACCAGTGAGTCAAACAATACATCGACCGCTGGTTTATGACGATTTACCGGTTCGGAATCACTAAGCGTACAAAATAGTGAACCACCTTTAAGGGCTATTTTTAGGTGCTGATCTCCTGGGGCGATATAAACATGCCCTTCTTTAATTTTTTGTCCATGTTGAGCTTCATGCACCGTTAATAAACAAATGCTATCTAGTCGTTCGGCAAACCTAGCGCTAAATGTTTTTGGAATATGTTGGGCAATAACCACAGGCGGTGAATTAGCAGGTAACGATAATAAAACTGACTTGATCGCTTCAGTTCCGCCAGTAGAAGCTCCAATAGCAATAATATGATTAGATCGTTTTACACCATCAAACTGTATGTCAGTTTTTACATTTTTATGTTCAGTCGCTTTAGATAATAAGTAATTTTTTTGATCAACAGAAACAGCCCCTTTTACTTTATCGATAAGCAAGCTATCAAAACTATCTTTTTGCTCGAGTATTTTTTCGACACTTGGTTTAGGAATGAAATCAATCGCACCAATATCAAGCGCTTCAAGCGTAATGTCTGCCCCCTTGGTTGTAAGTGTTGAGAGCATAACTACGGGGATCGGTCTAAGACGCATTAAATTTTTTAAAAAGGTAATGCCATCCATTTTAGGCATTTCAACATCAAGTGTTAATACATCAGGATTTAGCTTTTTAATTAGCGTTCGCGCTTCAAATGGGTCTTCAGCTTCGCCAACAACATCTATTTGTGGATCAGTACTCAGAGCTGCACGCACAATGCTACGTATTACAGAGGAGTCATCAACAATGAGTACTTTAATTTTATTCACCCGATAAACCTCCCATTAAAATAATTCAACATCACCATCAACAGGTGCCTTGTCTATTTGGGTTCTATAATCTTTCTCTCTTCTTACGATGGTATCGTTGTGAAGGTTATTTAGCCGCTTTACAAAGGCTCGCCCTGAAAAAGGTTCAAATAAAACTTTTCTAGGATAAATAGAACCAACGTCTGAACTTTCAATTGCGATATTCTCTGCTTGTAAATACGACATAACAAAATTAATATTTTTCTCGCCCACATCAGACATTTGTTTTAAAACTCTACCGCCACCAAAAATTTTGCATCGAAGGTTTTGTTTTTTACCACCGTTTTTTAAAATTAAATTTATCAAGTGCTCCATGGCAAAATTACCATAACGAGTTGCATCTGATGCTAAACCTCGCTGGCCCCAATCAACCTCGTGCGCTTCTTTATTGGTAAGTGGTAGCATAAAATGATTCATTCCTCCGACACCAGTTTTTGGATCCCAAACACATGCTGAAACACATGAACCTAAGGTTGTCGCTATAGCAACATGATCCATGGTCATATAAAATTCGCCGGGTAAAATTTTTGCAACAACTAGTTCGCGCTGCCGATCCCAATAGTGATTAACATGAACAAATTCTGGCAAACAATTATTCTTAAACTTGTCCACCTCAGTAAGTTGCTGAACACTCGCCGTCATCAATCAGCCTCCCTCAATAACTGAGCATTTGCAGGCTTCCTAAACATTGTTCGACCTATATTTTCGAAGTACTCCTGACTTTTGCCCAAATTTTCACTATGCCCTAAAATTAATAAACCACCGGGCTCTAACAATTGATAATATCGTTCAAAAAGTGTTTGTTGTGTTTCTTTATTAAAATAAATAATGACATTACGACAAAATATAATGTCGAAGCCCCCTTTCATCGGCCATTCCTTTAGTAAATTTAGTGATTTAAAAGTAATTAGCTTCTGCAGTTCGGGCACCACACGAACTTGCGATGAATTGTCTCCTGTACCGCGACGAAAATAAGTAGACTTATAGTGTTCAGGAATATCCTCAATACGCTTAATATCATAAATACCACTTTTACCTGAAGCTAAGACATTGGTGTCAATATCTGTAGCTAAAATCTTTGCATCCCAGCCAGATAAAATAGGTTTCATTGCTTCTAAAACAGTCATTGCAATACTATAAGGTTCTTCGCCAGTTGAGCTGGCACTAGACCATATACGTAACCTTTTATTCTGCTGCTTATTTTTTACAATTTTTGGAATTTCCTGCTCCAGCAAATATTCAAAATGATGATTCTCACGAAAAAAACTGGTTAAATTTGTGGTGATCGCATTAATAAAATAGCCTTTCTCTTGCTTTGGCGAAGCTCTCAAAATTTCACAATAACTAGAAAACGAAGGTAATTTTCGCTCTCTTGTAATACGGGTAAGCCGTCGATATACCATTTCTCGTTTAGATATATTTAAGACAATGCCCGTCTCTTCAAAAACAAATTTACAAATAAAATCAAAGTCTTTGTCTTTTAATTTATAAGAACTATCACGTTCAGAACTCATAGACATTCCTTTTTAAAACTCTTCCCAGTCCTGATCTGTTTCAACAGCCGCTATTTTTAAAGGGCTTTTGATCGGTGGCCTAGTGGTAACTCTTTGCGGTGCAGCTCTCTTTTGTGATGGTGCAAAGGATCTAATTTCAGCCTGTTCATTACTATCAAAAAAGGATACTTGTTCTAATAGCATTTGAGCTTGCTCTTCCATTGATTTACTCGATGCTGATGCCTGCTCTACTAACGCAGCATTTTGTTGGGTCATTTCATCCATTTGACTCACGGCAGCGCTAACTTCGCCAATACCCGCTGATTGCTCTTTGCCTGCGCTATCAATATCAGCGATCATGGTGCCAACTTCTTCAATAGATGAAACTAATTCAGAAAAAGTTTTTCCTGTTTCATCAACTAATTTAGTCCCTTGACCAACAGCTTCAACACTATCGTTAATTAGATGTTTAATTTCTTTTGCTGCCCCCGCGGAGCGTTGAGCTAAATTACGTACTTCTGCAGCAACAACGGCAAATCCTCTGCCTTGCTCACCCGCTCTTGCTGCTTCAACGGCAGCATTTAACGCTAATAGGTTAGTTTGAAAGGCAATTTCGTCGATAACACCAATAATGTCAGCAATTTTTTTACTCGATTTATTAATGTCACTCATGGCTGAAATAGCATTTTTAACAACATCACCGCCATTACTCGCTTTTTTTATAACGGAACTAGACAATTTGCTGGCTTCAGTCGTGTTTTCAGCATTTTGTTGCACAGTTCCAGTTAACTCTTCCATTGCTGAAGCTGTTTCTTCTAGACTTGATGCTTGAGATTCAGTTCTATGACTTAACTCATTATTTCCTTCAGCTATTTCTCTTGCTGAGTCAAAAACATTGGTTGAAGCCAAACGAATTTGTGTCACCATGCTATTAAGGTTATCAATGGAACCATTCATTGATTCTGCTAATGTTAAGAACTCACCACCATAATCACCATCCATGGTTTTAGAAAGATCACCTTTAGCTAAAGATTGCGCAACAGTAATAGCTTCAGAAATAGGCTCGATAATGGCATTCATTAAGGCATTAATATTATCACCAAGCGTTTTCATAAAACCTTCATAAGTACTTGTATCAATACGGGTATCTAACTCTCCTTTAATTGCCGCATTAATTAGACCATCAACCTGACTTTGCGTATCTTTTTGCTCAGTAAGGTCTAGCCACTGAACAGCGGTGCCGACATGATTTTTCTCGTCATCAAAGAGGGCAATAGCAATTAACTGAAAAGATAAACCCGCTACACTTATTTCTGCGGTGTAAGGAAGGTTTCTGGGGTCTGAAAGTAAATTTTGCTGATGCCTAGGGTTTCTATGAAAGTCATCAAAGCTTGAACCTATCATGGTATTAATACTAAACGTTGGTAGTACCGTTTGAAGTTGTCTTTCTCTTTTTCTTAGCATTTCAGTAACCGCTGGATTGGCGTAAACAATAATCCCTTCGCGATCGGCCATCATTAAGTTAGTTGTCATGCCTTCGACCGCAGAAGTTAGACGCCCGGCTTCTATCGATTTATTTCTTATCTCGGTTACATCTTGCCATTCCAAAGCATTGCCAACATATTCACCGTTATCATCAATTATTGCGGTAACATTTAATGATATTTTTATGCCACCGATTTGAATATCGGTTTGATAAGGTAAGTTATTACGGTCACTCAATAAATTACGTTGATGAGGGGCATGGCGGTGAAAATCATCAATACAAACCCCAATAATATAATCTTCGGTTGCCCTAAACTGAGGCCACCTTTTTTGAAACGTCAATTCATGCTTTTCGATAAGTTTCATTGTCGCTTTATTGACATAAGTTACAATAAAGTCTCTATCGATCATCATAAAAGCAACAGTAGATTGGTCTACAGCAGATTGAATAAATTGGCCTAAATCCGTATTGGTATCATTATCACTCATAAAAAACTCTTCGATTATCATTAATTTTAAGGGTTTAGATAACGTTTTACATGGCAAAAACGTTCCGTTGTTTTTAAACTAAATTGTAATTTTTATAACATAGAGTTACGCCTGCGAACTTTCATGTTCTAAAGGCTGTGCTTCTTCTTTTATATCTTCATTGTAAGCGGCATCAATGGTGTACAATTCATCTTCATTTAGTACGGTATTTGCATCAAGTAAAACAACCAGTTTTTCATCAACAGATGCTAGCCCCTTTAAAAAGCAAGCATCTATTTGATTGCCAAATGCAGGTGCTTCTCTAATTGCTGTTTTATCAAATTTATATACTTCAGAAACAGCATCAACAACAATACCAACCGCCATATTGCGTTTATTATTCTGATTTTTAAGAATAATAGTCACCGTTTGTTCATTGTATTCAAGGGGCTCTTTCCCAAAACGAACCCTTAAGTCAATAATAGGTATTATGGTGCCACGTAAGTTGATCACACCTTTGAGGTATGCTGGTTTATTGGGAAGCTCTGTTACCGCACTCCAAACCCTGATTTCTTGCACACATAAAATATCAATACCAAATTCAGTACCATCAAGTAAAAAGGTCAAATACTCTTGTTCGTTTGCCATTTCATCAATCCCAATAGAATTATGTTAATGCTTTTCGAGCACTTGTAACGCTTGGATATTCAATAACGTCACGACATTGTCACCTACATTTACCATGCCTTCGATATAACGTTGAGGTAGGCAACTACCAAAAGCTAAGGCTGGCTTTATCTCATTTTTTTCTGCATTCAAAACATCTGAAACAGCATCAACAACAAAACCAATCGTTTTGGAGTTTTCAATACCATCTATAGTCAAGACAATAACAACGGTTGTAGCTGTATTCTTAGCCAAGCCCAGGTTAAATTTAAGACGTAAGTCAATAATCGGCACGATGACACCACGCATATTTATCACCCCTTTCACATGTATTGGCGCATTTGGGATTTTTGTAGGAATTTCCCAGCTACGAATTTCTTCGACGCATAATATATCAACCGCATATTGCTCTTGAGAAAGCATAAAGGTTAGGTACTGGTCGCCATCGGTAATAAAATCAAGACCCGCTAAGGTATGCTCACCTTGTACAGGGATATCGGTGGCCAACGTTTGAATATCTAGCATTAGAGCACTCCCTGTATTTCTGATTCACGTTGCTGTTGAGCTAAACTAGCATTGTTTCTCGCCATATTAATAATGCCGACAATATCTAAAATCATAGCTACAGAGCCATCCCCTAAGATTGTTGCTCCAGAAATACCATCAACTTGTTGATAGTTATCTTTTAAACTTTTGATAACAACTTGCTGCTGCGCGAGAAGATCATCTACCATCAAACCAACTTTTTGGCCATCAGCTTCAACAACTACAAGTAAAGCATCATCAATTGATTTTTTATCAGCTTCCAAATCAAACAAGCTATAGATAGGAATGACTGGCACATTATCTTCTCGTAATCGATACAGCATAATGTCGCCAGATGCTCGGTTAACAAGCTCTGATTTGACCTCTAATGACTCAATAATAGTGATTAAAGGAATAATATAAGTTTCCGACCCTACTTTGACTAATTGTCCATCCAGAATGGCTAACGTCAGCGGTAAATTAACTTTAAAAGTACTACCTTCACCCTGTATAGACTCGACTTGAATACGCCCGCCTAAAGACTGGATATTCTTTTTAACAACATCCATTCCTACGCCACGACCAGAAATGTCACTAACCTCAACAGCCGTTGAAAATCCAGCCTCAAAAATAAGATCAAAGACTTGTGGGTCAGTTAAGGTGCTATGTTTATCAACAATGCCTTTTTCAACCGCTTTATTAAATACGGCTTGCCTGTCGATCCCGCCACCATCATCTTTAATTTCGATAACAATATTGCCACCTTGATGATATGCATCTAAAGAAATAGTGCCACAGGCTGGCTTGCCATTGGCTAATCTTACATCTACTGGTTCTATGCCATGATCAACAGCATTTCGAACAAGGTGTATCAACGGATCACCAATTTGTTCCATCACCGTTTTATCTAACTCTGTTTGTTCACCATGAATTAACAATTCAATTTCTTTTCCCGTTTTACTCGACAAGTCATGAATAAGCCGAGGGAATCGATTGAACGCAAAACTTATAGGTAACATACGTATGCGCATTACGCTCTCTTGAAGCTCTTTAGTATTTTGTAAAAGTTGCTCTAACCCTGAGGTAAGCTTTTCTACTTTCGACTCACTAAAGTCATTACCTAATTCAGATAACATAGATTGGGTAATAACCAATTCGCCAACAAGGTTGATTAAACTATCCACTTTATCAACGCCTACACGAATCGACCCAACTTCCGCCTTAGGTTTTCCGATACGTTTGGCCTGAGGTTTATTTTCACTAGAAGGTTCTACTGTTTGCTCAGCTGGCTTATCTGCCATAGCAGTTTCGTTTGGCTGATTTGTATTTACTGGAGCATTACTATTAACATTTATTTCTGGCTCACTTTCCTTAGCCTCGTTAAGTTCAATAACGTCATTGCTTTTTGTGGCCTCGGTAGTTTCTTGAGTAACATCTAATTGGCACTCATCTTCAACCCATTCAAATATTTCTCTTATGTCCTGTTCCGATGCCTCAGAAATTAAGGTTAACTGCCATTGTAAATAAAGCTCTTGTGCATCCATTTCGCCCAAAGGTGGCAGCTCTTTTACCACCGCTTTTACTGTTAGTTCTCCTAAATCTGTAAGGGCACTAAACAACAGCATAGGGTCATTACCGGTTTGAACTAAATGGTGTTCAGGAATAAAGGATATCTGCCAAGGTATTGCTTTCTCATTATTATCACTGGCTGAGGAGTTAGTTTCACTTGCTTTAATGTTATTAGGGTTTGATGCAAGCGTTTGTGAAAGTAATACCGAGTTTTGCTCTATTTTTTCTTTGTCATAGCTATCTTCATCACGAATAGCTTCGATCATTAAGCGCATGCAATCAACAGACTCTAATAGAATTTCAACATCAGAAGCTGAGATACCTCTTCGCCCATCTCTCATTTCATCAAGCAAGGTTTCTACAAGGTGTGTATATTCTGTGACATCATTATATCCAAAGGTACCAGCTCCACCTTTGATAGAATGGGCGGCTCGAAATATAGAATTTATGGTTTCATCATCACCTTGCTCTAAATTAAGCAGACTAGATTCCATTAACTCCAAACCTTCGAAACTTTCTTCCAAAAATGTTGGAATAAACTGTGATAGATCTACACTCATAACAATTTACCTAACAACTCGTTTAATCGTTGTCAAAAGCTTATCAGGATTAAAAGGCTTTACTAACCAACCTGTTGCCCCTGCGGCTTTTCCCCGTTGCTTCATATCAGTAGAGCTTTCAGTTGTTAACATTAAAATAGGGATAAAACGAAAACTCGCCAACTTTCTTAGCTCCTGACATAACGTAATTCCATCCATAATTGGCATATTTACATCTGAGATCACTAAATCAAATGAGGAAGTTTGCGCCTTAGTTAGTCCTTCTTGGCCATCACACGCTTCGACAGTGTCATAACCCGCACTTTTTAATGTAAAACTAACCATATCGCGAATAGAGTTAGAGTCGTCAACAACGAGCACTTTGGTCATAATCATATGTCCTTGTTTATTATTTTAAGAAGGCATCAAATACGTTAAGCCACAAAATATTGATGAAGAATAGAATCATCTAAGCCCAGCTGACTTATGCCATTTCTGATCACCGACGAATTTAATTGCCATGCTAGTGTTTTGTTTTGCAATGAAATATAAGTCACAATGGCAAGTAGTAACTGAATACCGACGGTATCAATTCTCATTACGTCAGAGTCGTCTATAGAGATGTTTTGAGATTGGTCAATTAATAAAATGATTTGATTTTTACACTCTTCCACATGAGCAATAGTGAGTTCCGCTGGCAACTTGAACATAAACTTCCCTATTTTCAGTTAGCATTACTTTCATTGAGCATTTGTTTGCCTCTCTAAAAATATATGACAAATTTTGATATTCGCAAGTAACGCTATAAATAATAGTAAATAAATGACTGCCTCAATTGCCTAAAGCGTAGAAGGTTAACAGCACTATTGAGTAATATTTATTTTTGAAACAAAATATTAATTGAAATTATTGATTGGTTTTTATTTGTCTTTTGTATATTGTATAACAAAGTAAATATTAGAATAAAATGGAGAAAGCCAAGTATGACAATTGGTATTGGTGGCTCAACAGCTGAAAAAGAACTCGAACTATTGCAAAACATGGCGGCTAATGTTCCCCCAATTTCTATCGCCGAGTTTAAACAACGTATCGCTAAAGCACAGCAGATCATGGTTGAGCATAATATTGATGCGACCTATGTGAATGCAGGAACTAACCTTTACTATTTTACAGGGACAAATTGGTACGCGAGCGAACGCATGGTCGGTGCGATTATTCCTCAACAAGGTGCTATTCGCTATATAGCGCCTTATTTTGAGATTAATACGTTAAAGCAATACATGGCAATTGATAGTGAAGTTTGTGCTTGGCAAGAACATGAAAGTCCGTATCAACTGTTTACTGAGACCCTCAAAGCAATGGGAATAGATAAAGGCAATATAGCAATTGATGAGTCAACAGCTTTTTTTATTGTTGATGGTATTCAGAAGTGCAGCAATAACTATTCAATCGTTAATGCCAAAACAGTAACTGCCGGCTGTCGAATGCAAAAATCAACACAGGAAATTTCACTTTTACAAACAGCTAAAAACATGACATTAGAAGTGCACAAAGCCGTTGCTCGAATATTGCGAACAGGTATTACAACAGCTGAAGTAACTGAGTTTATCAACCAAGCACACAAAAAAGTGGGGGCTGTTGCGGGTTCTTATTTTTGCATTGTCTTATTTGGTGAAGACTCTTCATTTCCTCATGGGGTCAAAAAGCCTAAGTCATTGGAAATAAATGACGTGGTATTAATTGACACTGGCTGCCAAGTAGAAGGATATAACTCAGATATCACCCGTACCTACGTTTTTGGCGAAGCAAACCAACGACAACGTGATATGTGGTTAGTAGAGAAAAATGCACAAGCTGCTGGATTTAACGCTGCAAAAATTGGTGCTCCTTGTGGTGATGTTGACATAGCAGCGCGAAATTATTTGGCAAGTAAAGATATGGGACCAGATTACGAAACTCCTGGTTGTCCGCATAGAACTGGCCACGGTATTGGGCTTGATATTCATGAGTGGCCTTACTTAGTAAGAAGTGATAAAACACCGCTTGCTACTGGCATGTGTTTTTCAAATGAGCCTATGCTGGTACTGCCGCAAGAGTTTGGTATTCGTTTAGAAGATCATTTTTATATGACAGCTACAGGCCCTAAATGGTTTACTGAGCCGTCTTACAGTATTGACGACCCTTTTGGTTACCATAAAAAATAGCCTTTAATAGGGGGGAGCTTTCGAAATTACTTTATAGCAACATATTTGATATTTATGCAGGCCATGTTTGTGTAGCTGACTACACAAACATGCGATAACGCGGTATTAATTTTAACCCTAAAAGATCAACAGCCCCTACTTTTTATATAAGGAATAATGCCAATTCTATTAAGTTTGTGATCTTGTTGTGCACAGGAAAAATAATTCAGTGCAAGATGCTTGATTGAATTGGTATAACATAAATTTCGTCGTTGTTCTGACTAATAAACACTGTCGTTTATTGCTCTTTATTGTGAAAAATTAACAGGCAACGGTATAGATGTTGGAGATAAAGCCGAGCGTAAGTTAGTTAATATTTTTGGTATTTTTCTTTAATATTTTGAAACTCTTGAGATGAAACAATG
>PJEL010002908.1_pt1 | contig 15154 bp, 11 predicted proteins | sample 1853271 | NCBI WGS metagenome assembly PJEL01 (sample SAMN08108733, study PRJNA415343) | Invertebrate metagenome, whole genome shotgun sequencing project. | host: Globobulimina | place: Sweden: Gullmar Fjord | collected 2015-08 | reverse complement strand
TAATTGGGGCATAGAAATGGGGAAGCGCGATAAAATTCTCAATAGTGTCATTATTGATAAGAACAGTACTACATTATCTGAGGAGTTTGAAAAATCTAAACAACTCTATGACGAAGCAACAGAAAATGTAAAAAAACTATTCACTCAAGCGGCTACTGGCAAAAAGTTAACCACGGAAAAAATATCTGTAATAGCAGGAGAAATCACCGAATCAGTGATCCGCAATGAATACGCAATCACTATCTTGACCCGAATTCGCCAACAATCCAACTATCAATGGGAGCATGCTATAAACACAGCGGTTCTTATCTGTGGTTTTGGTTTGTACATGGGTATGAACAAAGATATCCTGAAAAAAATTACTTTAGGTGCATTATTTCATGACATTGGTTGTGCACGCGTCCCTAACGCTATTTTAGAAAAACCCTCCCCATTAACTGCTAACGAAATGTCAGTGATGAAAAAGCATATTAATTGGGGCATAGAAATGGGGAAGCGCGATAAAATTCTCAATAGTGTCATTATTGATATGATGGTTAATCACCATGAGCGCTTAGATGGTTCAGGTTACCCAAGAGGTGTGGACCAATCTCAATTATCTGAACTATCACGTATTATTGCGATTATTGATGTTTACGATGCGATGACGGCAGATAAACCTTATAAAAAAGGGGTGCAACCTATGGTTGCTATGCGTTATTTATTAACCAATAAAGAAAAATTTGATGCTGAATTAGTACAACAATTTATTAAGTTCTTGGGCGTATACCCAGTAGGCACGTTAGTGCAGTTATCAAACGATAGACTGGCCATTGTCAAAGAAGGCAATCGAGACGACCCATTAAAACCGACGATGGAAATTATTTACAGCACCCAACTAAACTCCCTAGTGACACCTAAACATTGTGACTTGAGAACAACGGATACTAAAATAGTATCCGTTGTGCGAAGTGATGATTATCAAATTAACCTATCTAAATTAATCCAAAACATGTCTTTATGAGCGATTTATTCTGACCTCAGCTCATTTAGTAAGATGTTACGCTCCTGCGCAGCTTAAACAGTTTCTACGGAGTGTCGACACTAATCTACAATCAGGTTAATTGTAACTACCGAGCTCTTTATCGCAGATTTTTTAGACCATCTACTATGATCGCAAGCTAGCGCTGTCCGTACAATATTTTTGATTTGAATTAAATTTTTACCATAAAGTTAATCATGCCCTAATAGCTTAGGTGTTAATTTGGTGTTAATCTTATTTGCTAAACTTTGCTGGGAAATGGAACCCAACAAAGGGTTATGGAGTTATAAACAATCATAAAATCAATGTTTTATCTAACAAGGAAATATTAAATGGAAATATTAGTAAATTATATTTTAACTGTCGAATTTGCGCTTTTGATATTAGTGCTAGTCACATTAAAGGGCGGGATTAAATTTGTCCCACAAAATAGAGCTTACGTGATAGAACGATTTGGCAAATACAGTAGAACGCTAGAGTCAGGTTTGAATTTTTTGGTCCCGTTTATTGAACAAATTGGTGCTGACAGATCATTAAAAGAGCAAGCAGTAGACGTGCCAAGCCAAGGAGCAATTACGCGAGATAATATTACGTTAACAGTCGATGGCGTTTTATATTTCCGTGTATTAGATCCTGTCAAAGCATCATACGGCGTAGATGATTATGCGTTTGCAGTGACTCAGTTAGCGCAAACTACTATGCGTTCTGAAATAGGTAAAATGGAATTAGATAAAACCTTTGAAGAGCGTGACGCAATTAATACCGCAATTGTTAGTGCGATTAACGAAGCCGCTTCAACGTGGGGCGTACAAGTATTACGTTACGAAATTAAAGATATTGTACCGCCGACCTCTGTCATGAATGCGATGGAACAGCAAATGAAAGCTGAGCGTGAAAAACGCGCAACGATATTAGAGTCAGAAGGTTTAAAACAGTCTGCAATTAACCGAGCTGAAGGTGAAAAACGAGCGATTATTCTTGCCGCAGAAGCGGATAAAGAAGAGCAGGTTTTGCGAGCTGAAGGTGAAGCACAAGCGATTATTAGAGTGGCAGAAGCGCAAGCAGAAGCGATTGAAAAAGTAGGTGAAAAAGCAGCGACCTCAGAAGGTCAAAAAGCAATTGAACTTGATTTAGCGACAAGAGCTATTAACGCTAAAGCTGCGATTGCAAAAGAGTCAACCGTAGTGTTACTTCCTGACTCGTCTACCGAGGCAGGCTCACTTGTCGCTCAAGCAACTAGTATATTAAATGTGATGAATAATAAAGGGGGCTAATGAGTGGATTTTTTTATTAATAACCCAGGGCAAGGTTTAATAACATTAGGGATTGTACTATTGATTGTCGAAATGGCGATCATGGGCTTTTCGACCTTTGTACTGACTTTTGTCGGTTTGTCGGCGATTGTTACGGGCGTTTTGGTTTATCTAGGTGTATTGCCTAGCGACCTGTTAACTATTGTCATTAGTAATGCCGTTCTTGCATCAATTTTTGCAATTTTACTCTGGAAACCGCTTAAGGAATTTCAAAATAGAAAAGATACCCATACCATTAATAATGACTTGATTGGTATGGATTTTGTTATCAGCGAAGCTATTAGCCCAGCTAAAACGACAACACATCGCTTGTCAGGAGTTGAATGGACGATAAAAAGCCATGTGGATATTGATGCAAATGAAAGTGTCATGGTGGAAAAGGCCGAAGTCGGCATTTTATGGGTAAAACCGATGTAAGCCATTAATTCCTAAATTATCATACTACTGAAAGCGGTTTATCCAAGATGAGCCGCTTTTTTGTTGCCGTAAAGCTTAGATCACGTATGATCTCCTGTAATAAAATATACTTTTGTAATCATACCTAATGGAATAGGTATCAATCAGCACGATAAAAGGTGTCAAAGTCGTATGACAAGCAAAAATAAGGTTCGTATCGGTCTCACTAATCCTAAAAGTCCTACGAATGTTGGGGCGGTGTTGCGAGCAGCTGGGTGTTTTAATGCTGATGAAGTGCTTTATACGGGTGAGCGATTTAACCGAGCGATAAAATTCAACACAGATACTAAGAATATTAAATCGACCATTCCTTTAACTCATATTAATGACTTTCTTGAGTTGAGTGACGACGAAGATACAAAAGTTATCTGCGTAGACCTGATTGAAGGAGCCATACCATTACCTGACTTTGTGCATCCTGAAAAAGCAATCTATGTATTTGGTCCTGAAGATGGAACCATTAATCAACATGTAATTAATAAAGCAGATGCAGCGGTTTATATTCCTACTAAAGGGTGTTTGAACTTAGCTGCGACCGTTAACGTACTATTGTACGATAGACTGGCTAAATCAAATAATATTATTGTAGGAGATGAACTTATTCGCAGTAGTAGAGATACCAACAATACTGTTTCAGTAAAAGGATAGGGAAAAGTTTAATTTGAATAGGCAAAGCTCGAAAGAAAAAAGGCCGCATATTAATGCGGCCTTTCTTGTAGTGGCTCCCCTGGTCTGATTTGAACAGACGACACATGGATTAACAGTCCACCGCTCTAACCAACTGAGCTACAGGGGAATTATTCTTTTAAGCTTACGCTAGGTAACCGTTTACGAAGAAACCATCACCGAAATTGATTGGCTCCCCTGGTCTGATTTGAACAGACGACACATGGATTAACAGTCCACCGCTCTAACCAACTGAGCTACAGGGGAATCACATTAACAAGTTCGTCACTTGCTAACGGGGCGGAATATTAAAGCTCTGTTAGTTAGCTGTCAACACAAAAGTTATAAAAAAATTAATATTTGGTTTGTTTGCTTGCTTTATCGACAAATAGACGCTCAAACCTCCAATTAATGACTGCTTTTTCTTCACCTGTCAACAAAAACACACTTATCCACTAAAGCTGTGGATAAGTGTGTTAACTAAAGTGTAAAAATCATTGTTCTAACGAAACAATGCGGCATGCGTCAATGTCAATAGTTGTTGTGTTTTGTTTTATTTTTCTTTTTAAACAATAGTTTATGTGTTTGGTTGGTTCATAGTTGTACGGTGTGTGTAATTTTTAAACAGCGGTGTTTTGACAATATAAAATGATGGATTTGTGAATAAAATCTTCGTTATTTTTCAAGTTATTAAGTAGGTACACTTACCCTTACATTATATTTGTGTGATTTAGTAACGAAAGGCGATAATTACATAGCGACTCTTATAGGGATATTTTACAATACGCCTTTATCCAAAATAAAAGCACGAACTTGGCGTTTCAGTCAATTATCGTGGTAAACGGCAATAATAAGTTAAATGGCATCAAGTAGCACAAAATACCAGCTCGATTTGCTTGGCGATCCTGTCGGCAATACACTCAAAAACATGACGATTCCGATGATCTACGGCATGGTCTTGTTGATGACGTTTAATCTTGTCGATACTTTTTTTGTTGGTCTATTGGGCACAAAGCCATTAGCGGCGATCAGTTTTACTTTTCCTATTACCTTCACTGTAATTAGTCTAACGATTGGCCTTGGTATTGGTACATCAGCGGTTATCGCCCGATTTCTTGGTGAAAAAGACCATGAGTCGGCAAAAAATGCTGCTACGGGCGCTATGCTATTAACCGCATTTATCGTCGGTTTGATCTCAGTATTTGGCTATCAGTATACCGATGAAATATTTACCTTATTAGGGGCTAAATCAGATTTACTGCCAATGATCCATGAGTATATGGACATTTGGTACCTAGGTAGTATTTGTTTAATTGGTCCGATGATTGGTAATGCGGTATTAAGAGCATCTGGTGACACTCGTACCCCTAGTATTATTATGGGCAGTGCAGGCTTAATTAATGCCGCTCTTGATCCCTTGTTTATTTTTGGTTGGGGACCTGTGCCAGCTATGGGGATAAAAGGTGCAGCTATCGCCACCTTGATTTCTTGGGCTGTTGGGTTAGTACTGGTACTTTACTTATTAATGTTCAAAAAACAATTAGTACATACTCGCTTCTTACCACCGACTGTGTTCATTGATTCTTGCAAGCGTATTTTACGCATTGGTTTACCAGCTGCCGGCGCTAATATGTTAACGCCCATTGCTGCTGCGGTGATGACCGCTATTGTTGCTGTCTATGGCGAATCAGCGGTCGCGGCCTTTGGTGTAGGTTCCCGCATTGAATCGATTGCTAGTTTAGTTGTACTGGCTTTATCGATGACTTTGCCGCCATTTATTAGCCAGAATTTTGGTGCGGGTAATATGGGTAGGGTGCAGGAGGCATATCAGACTTCGATTAAATTTGTTTTGGTTTGGCAAGTCATTATATATGCCTTGCTAATACTGACTTCTAGCTTAATCGCTGATGCATTCTCCAAAGAAGAGTCTGTTGCAAATGTAATAAAAATGTTTATCTATACCTTACCTTTAGGCTATGGCCTACAGGGGGTAGTAATCCTAACCAATTCTTCATTTAATGCACTGCATAAGCCAATAGTTGCTTTGGTATTAAGTATTATTCGTTTATTTGTTTGTTATGTTCCTCTGGCCTATTTAGGTAGTCACTTTTTTGGACTAGAAGGATTGTTTGTTGGCGCCTTGATTGGCAACCTTGTTATGGCGTTTATTTCTTACTATGCCTTTACTCGCCAGTTTGCTCATGAAAATACCGAAGTAGAAGTTGTTTCATCATGAAAGATTTAAAGATAGTTTCTGAATACACACCGAGTGGCGATCAGCCAACAGCAATTAATCAGTTACTTGATGGTATTGAATCGGGCCTCGCCCATCAGACTTTGCTCGGTGTTACAGGCTCAGGTAAAACGTTTACTATTGCGAATGTCATCGAAAAGCTCAATCGTCCAACGATGATGTTAGCACCGAATAAGACGTTAGCGGCTCAGCTTTATGGTGAAATGAAAGAGTTTTTCCCAAACAACTCAGTCGAGTATTTTGTCTCGTATTACGATTATTACCAACCAGAAGCTTACGTGCCAACAACTGATACCTTTATCGAAAAAGATGCGTCAATTAATGATCATATCGAACAGATGCGTTTATCGGCAACTAAGGCTTTGTTAGAAAGACGTGATGTTATTATTGTTGCTTCTGTTTCTGCTATTTATGGATTGGGTGATCCTGATTCGTATTTGAAAATGATGTTGCACATTAGTCAGGGCGACATTATTAATCAAAGAGATATTCTACGGCGCTTAGCCGAATTACAATATAAGCGCAACGATGTCGCCTTTCAGCGTGCAACGTACCGTGTGCGTGGCGATGTCATTGATATCTTTCCTGCTGAATCAGACCGCCTTGCGCTTAGGATCGAGCTTTTTGATGAAGAGATTGAAAAAATTAGCGAATTCGATCCATTAACAGGGGCTGTCGAAAGAACGTTAGCTCGAGTCACGGTTTACCCAAAAACCCATTATGCAACGCCTAGAGAGAAAATATTAGCAGCGGTAGACCGTATAAAAATAGAATTAAAAGAGCGGGCAACTCAACTTAAAGAAAACAACAAATTGGTTGAAGAGCAACGCATTGTCCAGCGCACTCAATTCGATATAGAAATGATGACGGAGCTCGGTTATTGCTCGGGTATTGAAAACTATTCCCGATATTTATCAGGGCGTGGAGCTGGTGAAGCACCACCGACATTATTTGATTATCTGCCCAATGATGGCTTGCTTATTATTGATGAATCTCATGTCACGGTGCCTCAAATCGGCGCCATGTATAAAGGCGATCGTTCACGTAAAGAAAACTTAGTGGAGTATGGTTTTAGGTTGCCGTCGGCCCTTGATAATCGGCCAATGAAATTTGAAGAGTTTGAAGCGCTAGCTCCACAAACGATTTATGTTTCAGCAACACCTAGCAATTATGAATTAGAAAAGTCTGGTGGAGATATTGCTGAGCAAGTCGTAAGACCAACAGGCTTGCTTGATCCACAAATAGAAGTCAGGCCGGTTGATACCCAAGTTGATGATTTATTATCAGAAATTAATAAACGTGTGATCATCAATGAAAGGGTATTGGCAACAACGTTAACCAAGCGTATGGCGGAAGACCTAACGGACTACTTGGATGAACATAACGTTAAAACACGTTATTTACATTCTGATGTTGATACCGTCGAGCGAGTTGAGATCATTCGAGACTTTAGGTTAGGAAAGTTTGATGTGCTTGTTGGTATTAACTTATTGCGTGAAGGTTTAGATATGCCTGAGGTGTCGCTCGTTGCGATACTTGATGCAGATAAAGAAGGCTTTTTGCGCTCTGAACGCTCACTCATTCAAACGATTGGTCGTGCCGCGCGCAATATCAATGGTCGCGCCATTTTGTATGCTGATCGCATTACCGGTTCAATGCGTAAAGCTATCGATGAAACCGATCGTCGACGCACTAAGCAAGATGAATACAATAAGGCTAACGGTATTACTCCTAAAGGGGTTATTCGTCGAATTACTGATGTGATGGACGTTGGCACGTATTCGACCGATGAAGCATTAGCGAATAAAGCTGCTGAGCCGTCTGCTTCTTATGAAGTATTGTCGATTGAAGAGATTGATAGCAAAGTAAAACAGCTTGAAAAATCTATGTTAGATCATGCTCAAAACCTAGAGTTTGAGCAAGCTGCCGCTGTACGAGATGAAGTAGCCAAACTGAGATTGCAACAACTGTCCCGATAGTTGCTGCAATATTCTCGTTTATTTCAACTCCATCATGGAATAACGGCCGATAATATTAGCTACCGCCTCACAATTACACTGTCCCAAGTTACTGATTTCTTCAATGATTTTATCTTGAATATCAACAGGGAATAACATTAACTGTTCTAAATATAAATGGGCTTCAGTTTCATTATTGTGATTGATCATGTTGGCTAAATTTATGGCATGGCTTTTCCATATAGCGCTCATAACGTTCCTCCTCAATCAATAAATACCTTATTAAGTCTAGTCTAGAGGGGCGTTGTGGTTATATTCATTGGTTATCAAAGCATATGTTAATGTAAGTAAAGGGTATAACCTTGTTAGTAAATTTATTTAATTTGATATTTTTCATGATGATATGGAAACGTTCGACGGGACATCAGTAGCAAATTTTATTTCCTACAAAAATGATGTGCTCTTTTTAACTGGTGCTAATAGGGTGCCACGCTTTACCTCATTTTTTGCCAGTAATAAAACCTAAAAGCTGACAGCGCTAACTATTTATCTTTATGTTTTTCATGGGTTTTTCTTGAAGTCTATTTCTTAACCACTCTAAAAAATAAACCGCAATACAGGCATATATGCTTAAGCCAATAAATAACGTCATTCTATAGGCGAAGGCTTTATATACATCTTTACCCGTTGCGCTATCTTCAACTGCAGGGCCAATTAAAATAATCATTGTAACGAATACATTCTGCCAGAACGATGGGGGAAATCTGCTCGCTATGATTTGGTATAGCTTGCTGACAAAGTACAAGGTAAACAAGAACAACCCTGCGGCGTACATCCATAATGTTGTGACTGAGGTGAGTAACAGCCAAAATAAAATAGCAAATAAACCCGCTAAGAAGGTCGAGCCTAATAGTTCACGTGCTGCATGTTTAGCGTTTAAAGTTGAGCTTTGCTGACCCAAGATAACACCTTTCATGATGATAGCCATGTAGCTTAGTGGGTTAGTTAAAGTAAGAAAGTAGACAGGGAGCACTATTAGCGTTGTTTGAATCGCGATCCAGTTCGAGGACTGACTTTCTTGGGGCTTTTCTTGAGTGGTGTTGGCGATCTTAATGTCATCTTTAATTAGGGAAAGTGGAAATAAGGGATAAACGAGCCACTGTGAGATGATTGCGATAGTGACGGCAAAACATAATGCCTTTATCACTGTCGTTGCCAGCGTGTAGTCAACTAGTCCAGCTGCCGATATTAGCGTGATGCCCATGGTCAGAAGTATACCAAGTAATGCCTGACCTTTGATGATCGCAATGTAAGTGCTGAAATATAAACCCATGGCAACAATAAGCATCCCAGCAGCTTTATATTTTAGTAGCAGAGGCACCAGTAATAAACCTATACCAAGCGAGAGGCAGATAATAATAATTAAGGCGACTAATGCCTTGGAGTTTATTGCTGGCCCAGGTTTAACTGCTAATAATAAAGCAAATAAAGGGGAGAAGTACGGAAGTGGAACAACCAAAGCATAGGCAAAAACAATAGAGATGGCTACGCACAAACTCAATTGAAAAGCACGATACGCTGTAATTGGTACTGCACTTTTCACTTGAGAACCTATTCTAATAGGCATACGACAAATAGCTCATCATACGAATGTATAATTCGCCAATGAATTTTAGTATGCCATGATCTTCAGTATAAGCGATCACTGATGCTTGACCGCCAATACGGATTTGTTGTTTCAAGTTAGGGTGTTCCCTAGGATCAAAACTGACAATTATAGGAAATCGCTGAGATTGCCTTAACCAGTCTCGATTGTTTTGAATGCTAGGTAATGAACCCGCAGGTGGTTTATCGGTGGCACTTACGCCGATGCCGATGCTCCGAATTTTGCCGGTGAAGACCTTCCCAGGAGCAACATCAAAAAGAATTTCTACCGGGCTACCTACCGTTATGTGACCTAAATTGTTTTCAGTAAATTCCGCATTAATCCAGACATCTTGAATGGCAACAAGCGTCATTACTGGGGAGCCGGGGCTAGCATACTGACCTACATCGGCACTTAAATCGGTAATAATACCAGCCGTTGAAGCGCGTACTTGCGTGTTGGCGATATCTAATTCTGCTTTTGCGACAGCGCTTTGCGCAGATTGAATAATAGCATTGGTCTCTTTGTCGTTACCGCCTTTTTGCTCTATGGCCCTTTCTATTTCTGATTTCGCCGCGCTAACACTTGCTTGGGCCTGCGCTAACGTTGCTTTTGATACTTCTATACGCCTAACGGAAATTGTACCGGGATCGCTTTCAAACAAACGTGTTAAGCGATCTAAATCTTGTTGTGATTTAATTTCATTGGCTTGCGCCGCCAGCAAATTTGCTTCAGCTGTGCTGACACTTGCATCGCCCGCACTGACTTGGCTTTTAGCATTTTTTAAATCTGACAATGCTTTGTCTAGGGCGATTTGATATTGAGAGTCATCGATTTCGAATAATACTTGTTGGGCGTCAACTTCCTGGTTGTTCTTGACGTGTACTTGTGTGATCAAGCCTCCAACTTTTGGTGCAACGCCGACAACATAACCTTGTATACGTGCTTGTGAAGTATAAGGCGTGAAACGATCAGCTAATACATACCAAGTCAGTAAGGTCAAAATAATGGCAAAAATGACAAGTCCGCCTTTTTTAACCGCTTTAGCAGAGGCTTCTATTTCATCATGCTCAATTTTAGCATTGCTATCATCAAGGTTATTAACATCGGTTGACTGCTTATTTGCACTATCTGTCATTATTTATCGCTCCAGAATCTGTTGTCATAGCAGATGGTTGCGGGGAAGTGAGTAAGTCGCCCCAGTCAGTTCGTTCTTTTAATGTATTAATTGTTTCTTCTGGCACCACTGATTCAATCGGGGTTTCAGTCCAGCCGCCACCTAATGCTTTATAAAGAGAGATCACCGCACTGATATGGTTACCTTTATTTACCAAAGACTGATCAGTTTGAGAAAACACGGCGCGTTGGGCATCTAACACACGTTGAAATCCAGAATAACCTTCCCGGTAACGCGTGTTGGCAAGTGATAAGCCTCGTTCTGAGGCTTTAACGGCCTCTAATAAAATAGAAATTTGCTCTGCGGTTTTTATGATACTTATTGCGGCATCATCAATTTCTCTCGCTGCTGATAGCACTGACAATTGATAATTCTCAATAGCTTGCTGCAATCTAGCATCCTGCAACCGAACATTATTCTCAATTCGACCGTGATCAAAAATATTCCACTTGATACCAGGTCCGATACCAAGTAAACCATTATCTGGTGTTGAACTAATATCATCGCCAGACCAACTTAAACTGCCAAGTAATGATATTGATGGATAGAAGTCTGCTTCAGCAATGCCTATTTGAGCCGATTGCGCGGCGATAAGCCAGGCGCTAGCTCGAATATCTGGTCTACGCAAGATTAGGTTTGCTGGAATATCTTTTAGATTGATCGTATCAACTAATGGCAGTGTTTGGCTTGGGGTTAAACTTAACTCAGGAATATCTCCAGGAGGTCTTGCTAAAAGGGTAGCAAGTGCATTGCGAGATTTAGTGAGTAAAATTTGTAATTTAGGGATTGTTGACAACGTCGCTAAATATTGTGACTTTGCTTGTTGAAGGTCTAGCTCTGAATCTTGTCCTTCTTGGTAAAGTTTTTCTGTAATATCAAAACTTCGTTTTTGAATCTCTGCGTTATTCTTTGCAATCTCAATGCGTTGTTCTAATGTTCTATAGTTAAAATATAAATCAGCCACTTGTGATATGAGCAATACTTGCATGTTTTGCTGGTTAGCGATTGAATTGAAAAACGCGGCGTCAGCTGACTCTATGCTACGTTGGTATTTTCCCCAGAAATCAAGTTCCCAACCCAAGCTATAGCCAGCTTGGTAGCTAACTAAACTCTGATCATTATTAGGCAGACTACCGCCTCGACGTACGGTTTCAGCTGCTATGATTGAGCCGCTAACTTGTTGTAACTGCGGGTAGAGGCTACTACCCGCAATACCTAATTGTGCTCGGCTTTCTAAAATACGCAGACCGGCAATACGCAAGTTAAGGTTTTGCGCTTTGGTGTTAATGATCAGCTGATTAAGCGCTGGATCATTAAAAAGTCTCCACCAAGTGTTCAGTTCTATCTCTTGTTGCGGGTTGTTATTGGTAACTTGCCCATAAAGATCGGTTTGCCACCGTTCAAGCCATTTTACTTGCGGCTCTTTATATTCGGGCCCTAGAGTAGTGCAGCCCGATAATACAAATACGACAGACCACAAAAGGACACGCTTTAATACTTTTTTACTACTAATGTTAATGGGTAAGGCCATAAAATGAACTTATTCGCTTGCCTTATTGATAGCGCTCTCGTTAACGTTATCGTCTGTATCAGGCTCGTTAACCCAATCCATAAATATTTGATACCCAACGGTCAGTAATACCGCCCCCACAAACAAACCAATAATTCCGCTGACAACCATGCCACCAATAGCACCTAGCAGCACGACAGGCATCGGTGCATCTACACCTCTACCTAATAATATTGGTTTAAGCACGTTATCAGCTAGTCCGGCAATTAATAAATAAACAGTAAAAATAATATTATGGGTTGTAGAAGCATCTCCACTTAACCATAAATAAGCGATGGCGGGTAAAGAAATTAACGCCGCAGGCAACTGTACGATGCCAAGCACCATAACTATGATTGCTAAAATACCCGCGCCAGGTATACCGGCAAAAACAAAACCTAGACCTAATAATAGCGCTTGAATAAAGGCGACACCGATGACTCCAGTTGCCACTGAACGGACGGTTCCAACAGATAGTTTATGTAGCTTTATGCCGTTGTCCTTGCCCGATAAGCGCTGAGAAATTCTGAGCATGGCACTACTGCCTGATTGACCATAGGCCATCATAATACCTGCGATAATCAGAGAGCCTAAAAAGCTAAAAATACCACTGGCAGTATTGGCTGCAGCAGAAGCGGTGCTCTTTGATAACTCTTTGAGTTTAGGCTCCGCGGCTTCGACAAACTTCGGTAAATCTTGAGATGCTGCAGACCAAGCGTTATATAATCTTTCACCAGCAATCGGTAAATCTTTAATGCCTTCTTTTGGTGGCGCAATGGTCAAAGTTCCAGCGTTGAAGTCGTTATAAATATTAAACATATGATTAGCGAACGAATTACCCAACATTATTGTTGGTCCACCAATCAGTAATAGGCCAATCAGAACAATGGTCGTTGCTGACTTTCCTTGTTTACCCTTAAGTTTTTTGGCCAGCTTTTGGTGCAGAGGATAAAGGGCGACTGCCAAGATCAAGGCCCAAAGCATAATACCTAAAAAGGGCGAGAAAACTTGAAAACACAATACAACTACAGCAGCTATAATACCAAAGCGTATCATCACATCGGTCAATACGCTGGACACTCTTTTATCGATATCTACTTCATTTACTTGTGACATGGTTTCCCCTTAAATTATTATTCTGATTTTCTACGCTCTGCTACTTATAATTAGATAACCTATAATTTAAGTCGTTGCTATATAGCGTAAAAATTATAAAGATAATACAAGTTGCAGCGCTGGCTATTTTAATATTCGTTGCAATTGCTATCTATTCTAAATAGGTGTTTATATTCTGCCGATTAATTTATTATTAAGCCATCTTAATTTCGAAGTTTTTCTATGCGTCGTTCACACTATCCCGATTTAGAAGTCAATAGCATTAACTGGTCGGTTATTAAAATGCTTGTCCCGTATCTATTCGAGTTTAAATTACGAATAGGATTAGCTTTAATTTGTCTGATAGCAACAAAAGTCGCTAGCGTCTACTTACCATTTATTTTAAAGGATATTGTCGATTATTTAGATAACTTAACAACGCAAGATGCCTTGATTGCCCCGTTTGGTTTAGTTGTCGCCTACGGTCTAGCAAGATTTTCGATTGTACTCTTCGCTGAAATACGAGATACCTTATTTGGCCGGGTGACAGAAAGGGCGATTAGAAGAATCGGCTTAAAGGTCTTTGAACACTTGCATCGTTTAGATCTAGAGTTTCATTTGAATAGGCAGACCGGTGGTTTGTCTCGGGATATAGACCGCGGTACGTCAGGCATCAGTTTTTTGATGCGATTTATGGTGTTTAACATTATTCCTACTCTGATTGAGATTATCATGGTCATTGGTATTCTTGGATTTAATTATGGAGCGAGTTTTGCTTTAACGGTATTGGGCTCAGTTGTCGCTTATATCGCCTATTCTGTTTATGCGACCGAATGGCGGACAGGCTTTATAAGAGAAGCAAACAAGGCGGATTCGTCGAGCAATACAAGAGCCATTGATAGTTTAATCAATTACGAAACAGTTAAATATTTTACCAATGAAAAGTTTGAAGCTGATGCTTACGATCAGCAACTAGCTAATTGGGAAGTCGCAAAGATAAAAAACAGATTATCACTGTTTGCTTTAAATGGTGGTCAAGCGCTGATTATTGCCGTAGCAATGACCATAATGTTAGCAATGGCAGCATACAGTGTAACTCACGGTTCCATGAGTTTAGGTGATTTTGTCTTGATTAATGCCTTTATGATGCAGCTGTTTTTACCGTTGAACTTTTTGGGGTTTGTTTATAGGGAAATTAAAGGCTCGTTAGCTAATATAGAGCATATGTTTGGTTTGCTGACTAAACTACCCAAAGTGCAAGACAAAGTTGGAGCTAAAGAGTTACAAGTGACTAGTGGTGAGGTGATTTTTGACCACATAGATTTTAGTTATGACCCAAAGCGCAGAATAATCAAGAATGTCAGTTTCAAAATAGAGCCTGGCACTAAGGTTGCGGTAGTGGGAGATAGCGGCTCGGGTAAGTCTACTTTGGTGAAGTTGTTATTTCGTTTTTATGATGTGGCCCAAGGTAAAATTACTATTGATGGGCAAGCCATTACTGACGTCACTCAACACTCACTGAGGACTCATATTGGTATTGTACCGCAAGACACTGTGCTGTTTAACGATACCTTGTTTGCTAATGTTCAATATGGAAGACCTGAAGCCAGTAGGGAAGAAGTTATTAAGGCCTTTTCTATGGCTCATCTTGATGCTTTTGTTGCCGAACTTCCTGATGGTTATAATACCGTAGTTGGGGAGCGAGGGCTAAAGCTGTCAGGCGGCGAAAAACAGCGAGTAGCGATTGCGAGAACGATACTCAAACAACCCTCGGTGTTAGTATTTGATGAAGCGACCTCATCACTTGATAGTCATTCGGAAAAGGCGATAGTCGATGCCATCAATGAAGTAAGTGTCAATAGGACTAGCTTAGTTATTGCTCATCGCTTATCCACGATTGTTGATGCTAATAATATTATTGTAATGAAACTCGGTGAAATAGTTGAGCAGGGCAGTCATAGTGAACTCCTTGAACAGCAAGGTCATTACTATGCCATGTGGCAATTACAACTTCATTAAC
>PJEL010002907.1_pt1 | contig 15158 bp, 8 predicted proteins | sample 1853271 | NCBI WGS metagenome assembly PJEL01 (sample SAMN08108733, study PRJNA415343) | Invertebrate metagenome, whole genome shotgun sequencing project. | host: Globobulimina | place: Sweden: Gullmar Fjord | collected 2015-08 | reverse complement strand
GCTTCCAATCGACGATTCAGAATCAAAAGATCGATGTGATCAATAATCTTGCCACTGTCGTTCAGCATTATGAAACTGAATGCGAACTATCCGCGGAAAAATACCGATGGAATGGAGTTCGCATCTTGAACCTGATTAAAGATGGAGAGGATTGGATTGTAACAGGAATTCATTGGGGGGATGGGAAATCAATATTCGAAATCCTGGGGGATCAAGTAAAAGCACAAGATTACCCAAATATTCTAGTGACTACTGGCTTACATGATTCACAAGTACAATATTTTGAGCCAATGAAATGGGTTGCTAAGTTACGTGATTATAAAACCGATGATAACTTGTTAGTTTTTAAAACTGACATGGAAGCTGGACACGGCGGCGCTTCTGGACGCTTTAAACGTATCCATAATACCGCATTACAATATAGTTTCTTTATAGATTTACTTGATAAAAGTTAATTATATTTTTTAACTAAATAGAAATATCCTCACTCAACTATTTAAGGTGGGGATATTTTATAGTTGCTCTATTTAAAAATGACAACCGCTCAAATATTATCTATATTAAGACTAATTAAAGATTACCTTAGCTAAACCACGATGAAAAAATTCAATTTTTTTCTTATCATTACTCTGCTAGTTACCTGTCATCAACAAGTTACAGCACATCCATCATCTGAGCCCTTACAAGTTAGAACTATTGCCATAGCTCCTTACGGTGTTGATTTTAGAGGTGAATTAAGCGGAATATATTACGATTTAGCTAGCGCTCTGCTCACAAAAGCGGGTCTAGAAAGTGAACATCATATTTTTCCTTATGGCAGAATTATGCATGAACTTAAAATTGGTAAAACCGATTTAACCATCATGTTTAAATACAAAGAATTAGCCGATTATGTCGATTATATTTACCCACTACCCACCTTAAAAAATGTTGTCATTGGACGTAAAGGTAGTGATTTTCATTCTGTAGAACAGTTAGAAAAACTCAGTATTGCTTATTTACGCGGTGCAAAATTTAGTGATGATATTGATAACAATCCTAAAATACTCAAACAAACGGTTAGCGATTTCCATCAAGGCTTATTAATGTTAAAAAAAGGTCGAGTAGATGCGATTATTGGTCCTATGGCCCCTATTATTAGTGCTGCTAAACAAATTCACCTAGGTAAAGACTTTTTTGGCAAGCCCTTGATAGTTTCAGAACGCACTCCCTGGTTACAGTTATCTAAAAAAAGTCATGATAAGGTTTCACCTAAACAATTAAAGGTTATCTTTAGTAAAATGATGGCCCAAGGTGAGCTAGAGAAAATTCAACTAAAATACCAGTAAAAACCTTTAGCACAAACGTTCTGTAAACTTATGTAAAAGCTATATCTCCTCAACGAAACTTTGATTACACTAAAGTCAGAGAAATAATTTAAATATGAGTTCATAGCATTATGATGCGTCGATTTCGACCGCTACTTCCATTACTTTCAAGTTTGTTTTTACTGGCTTGTAGTACTACTTCTGAAGTAGATGAAAAACTAAAAGATCTTCCTCTTCCTAAGAACTGGCAAGAAAGCACACAAGCACTTACCGTTGAGCATAATTGGTTAGCACAACTTGATAATCCTCAAGTTCAACTGTTAGTCAGTAAAGCTTTAGCGTCAAACCACCAATTTGCCATGCAAGCTTATGCGCTCGATATAGCTGAGCAGCAACTGATTGTCTCCGGCAGTCAACTGTGGCCAGAGCTTGATTTAGCTTTTAGAAGTGGACGTAACAAAGACAATCAAACCGCTAGTTATACCAACAGTAACTCGATTAATTTAAATTTAAGTTACGAAATTGATATTTGGGGAAAACTCTCTGCTGCCGATCAAATAAGTAACTATAATTACCTTGCGCAAAAAGCAACGTTTGAGCAGTACAAACAACAGTTAGTCGTTAATGTAGTCACCACTTGGTTCAAAGTCATTGAAGCACAAAAGCTACTTTCGCTTTACCAAAGCCGAGTGAAAAATTCGCAACAAAATTTAGCCATCATTGAAGCAGGTTATAGCTCAGGCTTAACACCTGCTCTCGATGTCTATTTAACTCGAAATGATTTGAATAGCGAATTAACTCGTGTGTCCGAGCAACTAACGATAAAAACAAAGTTAATTCGTCAACTAGAACGCCTTATCGGCGAATACCCTAAAGGCGAACTGCTAGTTAATGCTAATTTACCGCTACTAACCAATGATATTCCGGTTGGTTTACCTTCGGAGTTAATCAGCCGAAAACCTGAGCTTAAAGCCAGTTGGTATCAATTATTATCACAAGATGCAGGCTTAGCGTACGCCCATAAACAGCGTTTTCCTAGCATCGTACTATCAGGATCGGTTGGCGACTCAACAGCCGATATTGGCGACTTACTTTCAGGCTCATCATTAGCGTGGTCTTTATTAGGCAGTGTCACCGCCCCCATATTTAATGCTGGCCGCCTTAAAGCCAATGAAGAAAAAGCTCGTATTGAGTTAAAACAAGGTGAACAGTTATATCTCGATACTTTATACAATGCCTTTAATGAAGTAGAGAATGCCATCACCACCGAGAATAGTTTAAAGCACAGTTATTACACTATGCTGGCTGCTCAAGAGAATGCCCAAATCGCATCAACACTTTCATTTGAGCAATACCAAAGTGGCTTAGTCACTTATACCACAGTACTTGATGCACAAAATCGCTCTTTTGAAGCACAAACAACGCTCATTAAAATCAAAAATCAGCTCATAGCAAACCGAATCAATTTACATTTTTCCTTGGGTGGCGACTTCACCACACAGTCACCTAAAGATAAGGCCGAATAAACATGTCTACTTCCCTTAATTATAAAAAAATATTATTACCCATTACTATCATTGTGGTGACTATCATATTAATGGCGGTGATTTTCAAAAACCCGCCAACAAGTAACCGTGCCAAACCTTCTAAAGCACCACAAATGACAGTAGCTACCACTACAATTACGCCACAAACTTACCCTGTAATAGTGCAAAGTTTTGGTACGGTAAAGCCAAGAACACAGAGCATATTGTTTGCCCAGGTTTCCGGCCAAATTAACAAAGTAAGTAAACAATTTAGAGCCGGTGGCTTTTTTGAACAAGGCGATATTTTAATTCAGCTTGATGATAGAGATCACCGCGCCGAGGTAAAAATAGCGCAAGCGAGCTTAATGTCAGCTAAACAAGTGCTGCAAGAAGAACACGCGCGAGTAAAACAAGCCAAAGCAGATTGGAAAAGACTAGGAAATGGCAAAGCACCAAACGCCTTGGTATTACGCCAACCACAGTTTGAAGCTGCCAAAGCACAAGTACTCTCTGCAGAAGCAACACTAGATAAAGCAAAACTATCACTGGAGCGTACTAAAATAGTCGCGCCATATGCAGGTCGTATATTGAAGAAAAATGTTGATATTGGCCAAGTAGTTTCTAGTAATACTCAGCTAGCTGATATATTTGCCGTCGATTACGTCGAAATACGCCTACCGATAAAAAATAAGGATTTACCCTTAATAAAGTTGCCTGAAGAGTATCGCAATGTCGATAAACAATCAGCAACTAAAGGCAATAAGAATAGAAGCTCAATGATTAGCAATGTCGTTATCTCATCAGATTTAATGGGTGAGCAAGTTTGGCAAGGAAAAATAGTTCGCACCGAAAGTGCCATTGATGAAATGTCTCAACAACTTTATGTGGTGGCACAAATTATTCGTCCCTACGATGGTGAATATAACCAAGGTGCACAAATAAAAATGGGCCAATATGTTACGGCACAAATTACAGGTAGAGACATTGAAAACGCTTTAGTCATTCCAAGCAGTGCAATTTATCAAGGCAGTTATGTCTATATTGTTGAAGCCGGTTTACTGATGCGTAAGGAGATTCAATTAGGTTGGCAAAACGGTACTGAATCTATTGTCACTAAAGGGTTAGTTGCTGGTGATAAACTGGTATTAACATCGCTTGGACAAGTCAGCTCAGGCACCCCTGTCGCTATTGAAGGGCAAGCTTCTGCTCAAAACACCAATAAAACGTCCGAACCAACAATGGCAAAAATGTCTAAACAGCGCCTGCAAAAGTTAGCAGAAATTGCTGCTGAGCAAGGTGTCACGGTTGAAGAGCTGATTGCAAAACGTAAAGCGACTAGAGCCACAAAAGCAGCTAAGGTGAATAACTAATGATTGCTTGGTTTGCACGAAATCACGTTGCCGCTAACCTGCTATTAATTACTATCTTAATAGCTGGATTATTTAGCCTATCAAATCGTATTCCGTTGGAAGTATTTCCTTCATTTGCTACCGACCGTATTAATGTAAATGTGTCTTTACGTGGCGCAACACCTGAAGATGTCGAAAAGAGTATCTCAATTCGCATTGAAGAAGCTGTTCAAGATTTAGAAGGCGTCAAGCAGATTGCTAGCCGTTCATCTGAAGGTTCATCTGCGGTAAATATTGAAGTAGAGTCGGGCTACGACCCTAGGGAAATGCTCGCCGATATTAAAAGTCGTATTGATGAAATTAATACCTTTCCTGTTGATGCTGAAAAACCAGTAGTCTCATTGGCGACTCGTAAACGTGAAGTAATCGCCGTTACTATTGCTAGTATTTACAGCGAAAAAGAAACTCGTGAATACGCTGAAAAGGTGAGAGATGATTTACTTAGAATTCCTGCCATCACCCAAGTAGAGATGAGTGGTGTACGCGACTATGAAATATCCATTGAAGTGCCCCAAGACAAGTTACGCCAATACGACCTAACTATCGCACAAATATCTGCGGCCATTTCAGACTCAAGTACAGATATTTCTGCCGGTAACCTCAAAACCAAAGGTGGCGATATTCTACTGCGCTCAAAAGGCCAAGCTTATCGTAAGGATGAGTTTGAAAAAATAGCCATTAAAACTCATGTCGACGGCTCGATTATTCGTTTAAGCGATATTGCGCTGATCAAGGACGATTTTGAAGAAACCCCTGTGCGAACTCGCTTTAACGGCAAACAAGCCGCTTTTATTGATGTTTATCGTATTGGTCAACAAAGTGCATTAGACGTAGCAGAAGCAGTAAGAACCTATATTAACGACCAGCAAAGTACCTTACCTGTTGGTGTTGAGTTAAGCTTTTGGGATGATGATTCTCAAATCGTAAAAAATCGTATTTCCACGCTTACCACCAGTGCCTTACAAGGTGGTATTTTAGTACTGGCGTTATTAACCTTATTTCTTAGACCTTCCATTGCTTTTTGGGTGTTTATTGGCATTCCAGTTTCTTTTATGGGCGCCTTTATTATGATGCCTGTTTTTGGTGTCACCTTAAATATCATGAGCTTATTTGGCTTTATCTTAGTACTAGGGATTGTTGTTGATGATGCCATTGTCACAGGGGAGAATATTTATACCCATTTAAAAACCTCCGAGTCCGGTGAAATGGCAGCTATTCGAGGTACACAAGAAGTGGCAACGCCGGTGACCTTTGGTATTTTAACTACGGTTGCTGCCTTTCTACCACTGGCCTTTATTGAAGGTAATCGTGGCGCTTTATTTGCGCAGATCCCTGTTATTGTAATTCCTGTACTTATCTTTTCTCTAATCGAATCAAAGTTTGTTTTACCTTCACATCTTAAAAACTTAAAACTTCGTACTGAAAAAGACAAGCAATCCAAATTTAGTCGTTTACAGCAACGTTTTGCCGACGGCTTTGAACGTGCAATTATTCGTTTTTATCAACCACTATTAAATCGTGCTATTAGTAATAAAACCGTAACCTTAGCTGGCTTTGTTGGCGTATTTCTAGTGATAGTAGCGCTTATTATGAGTGGCTGGACAAAATTTATTTTCTTTCCGCGTATTCCAAGTGAGACAGTGCGAGCATCGCTTACCTTGCCTGCAGGTACGCCTTTTGAAGTCACCAATAAATATATAATTAAAATGGCCGAAAAAGCTGACGAGCTCAAACAAAAGTACATTGAGCCATCAACCAACGAAAGTGTCATTATCAATATATTAGCCACTACCGGTGGCCGTGGTGGTGTATCAAACAAAGGCAGTGTACGCTTTGAAATCACCCCACCAGAATCACGAGAGTTGGCTATATCCTCCCGTGAGCTAGTCAAAGAATGGCGAAACTTAATCGGCCCAATCCCAGGTGCAGAAAGTATCACCTTTAGAGCTGAAATTGGTCGTTCTTCTGACCCTATTCATGTGCAGTTTAAAGCCAGCTCACTTGAAACGCTTAAAGAAGTCACCGATAAAGTTAAAGTACACTTGGCCACCTACCCTACTGTTTTTGATATTGCTGATAGCTTATCGAACGGTAAAGAGGAATTACAAATTGAGTTAACCGAGCAGGGTAAAGCATTAGGCTTAACACGTGTGAGTATTTCTAGCCAAGTTCGTCGCTCATTTTTTGGCTCAGAAGTACAGCGTATTCAGCGCGGTAGAGATGATGTGCGTGTTATGGTGCGATTACCTATTGATGAACGCCGAACTACCGCTGATTTAGAAGACATTCTTGTTATCACACCTTCTGGTGGCTCAGTGCCCTTATCTCATGTTGCTAAGTTTATTCCTGGCAAGAGTCCTTCAACTATTTCAAGAATCGATCGCTACCGCACCGCTAATGTTAGTGCCGATGTTGAAAAATCAAATACCAACATGACTGTGCTACAGGCAGACTTAAAAGCCTATTTAGATGAATTGATTGTGCACTACCCAGGAGTCAGCCATTCACTTGAAGGCGAAGCCAAAGAGCAACGAGAGTCTTTTGGTTCACTAGGCTGGGCCCTTCTCTTTGTCTTTTTCATTATTTACGCGTTATTAGCCATACCATTTAAATCTTATCTGCAGCCCATCATTGTAATGAGCATTATTCCTTTTGGCATGATTGGCGCTGTAATTGGCCATTGGATCATGGGCATGGAATTAACCATTATGAGTCTGCTTGGCATGTTGGCGCTCATTGGTGTAGTAGTAAATGACTCACTGGTACTGGTTGATTTCATCAATAAAAAACGCAGCGAAGGTGGCGAGTTAATGCAGGCAGTATTAACCGCTGGTGCCGCACGCTTTCGACCCGTAATGCTAACCAGTTTAACCACTTTTATTGGTTTAATGCCGTTATTATTTGAGCAATCGACACAAGCGCAGTTTTTAATTCCAATGGCAGTATCATTAGGTTTTGGTATTTTATTTGCCACCTTTATCACCTTGATATTAGTACCGGTAAATTATTTGATTGTTGAACGGATAAAAGCACTGTTTTTATCTAAAGAAGAACCGACTCAGCTTGAACTAGGCTAATTACATTTACCAAAGTAGTAAAATGAAAGCAACCTTAGGTTTAGCCTTGTATTGTTTTTGTTCTTTCTACGCTGGTAAAACAAACACTTGTTCACTTCATAAAGGTTTTTTTAATAAATTTACAAAAAAATGCATTTTTTTCTTGTCAACACGCGGCAAAATGCAATACAATCGCCGCGCTGTTAAAGAGCAGCACACATATTTCTCGCTTTAAGCATAAAATATGTATCAGTACACCTCAGTGGTGGCTATAGCTCAGTTGGTAGAGCCCCGGATTGTGATTCCGGTTGTCGAGGGTTCAAATCCCTTTAGCCACCCCATCTTTTTACTCCCCCAGTATAAAGTGTAAAATCTACAAAAGAATATTCGGTGATTAGCGCAGCTTGGTAGCGCACTTGGTTTGGGTCCAAGGGGTCGCAAGTTCGAATCTTGCATCACCGACCACTTTCGATTTAAATATCCCCCTAAAATACAGCTCTCACTTTTACTACAACCAAAATAACCTGTGATTCCAGCATGCTAGTTATCGCGAGTTAAAATCCATTATGTAACCTCCCCCTCTAACCCTTAGTAAGTAAAACAATTTAATTAGCCCCCTATCCTGCATTGCTCCTAAAAGCTACAACCTCTTATTATTCCAATATCCAACTCATTTACATGAGTTAAGACTCAGATAAATAAATACTTTTATTATTCCAAATATGAACTAAGTTTATAAAGTACCTGACGAATATCTCTCCTTATTTACAAGTAAGGGCTGAGTGAGACCGCTCAACAAGCGACTTTTACACCTTTCTTCATTGTGTCCGTGAGCAATAGTCAGTATCAGATACATAGCCACGAAAAAATCATTAATGTTTAGCAACGCAACTTTGAAGACCTTAATAAAAGCTATGAAAATAAAAACAGCACTCATAATTATATTAATTTTACTTTCAACCGTCCCTATATTACTTAGCCACTTACTCACCTACTCAGAGGAAAAAAAACTTCATCACTATCACATTATTGCCAAGCTCAATGATATCGCTACCCTGCAACATAAACGTATAGAGCAACTATTTAAAAATCATGGTGAATTGGTAACTCTCATTGCCAGCCAAACACAACTTAAACAGTTAACCAAACAATACCAACATAGCCATTCTACAAAAGATTCCCATAGCCTGTTAAAAATCTTAGACGCTACTCAATACGCCAGCCCAAAAATTAAAAGTCTGTCTATTTTATCTATCAACCAGGTAATTATCGCTTCAACCGCTTTAGAAGAGCAGACGATAAAACCGCAAGTTTTTAATGAATCAAATCAAAAGTTATTAAATATCCGAGTATTAAAAGACAAAAACAACCAACTGACGATTAATTTTACAAAAAAACTATATATCAACAATGAGCATATAGGTTACCTATTCGCTGAGTTTTCAAATATCGAACTACTCAGCATAATTTCAGATTACACAGGCTTAGGACGAACTGGAGAAATGGTCCTTATCGCTAGAGATAGTAATGGAAATAGTCAGTTTGTAATCCCCACTCGGCATAACAAAAACCCATCGTTCACCTTTTCTAAAAGTAAACTAGACATCCTCACTTCCTCTTCTGTAAATGGTAAATCAACTACTTTATATGATTACCTTGATTATCGTTCTGTACTGGGACTTGCCATAAATAGATATATTCCTGAAGTTGATTGGCACATGATCATTAAAATTGATCACCAAGAAGTATTTGAGCAATTAGATGACTTACAAACACTAATGACAGAATTAGTTTTCGCAATTATCGCATTAGCCGTTGTGCTTTCACTTTTTATAGGTAAAAAATTCTCTGAGCCTGTATTGGCATTAGAGAAAATAGTACTTGGCATTATAAAAGGGCATACAAAATTAAGAGCTAACACATCAAAACTAGTAGAAATAAATAGATTAGGTAATTCAATCAACACCATGGTTTCATCACAACTTGACGCTGAAAAACTTTTGCATGACGCAGTAAAAAAATTAACAAATATAAATAAGCAAATTAACTCTGAATCCGAGCGCTTCAAACGTTGGAAAGAATCAAATTTTATCGGCATCCTTCATTCTGATGAAAACGGGAAAATAATTGATGCAAATAGCACCTTATTAAACATGCTTGGTTATAACGAATCTGACTTGTTAGATGGTGCAATTGATTGGCAAAAGTTAACACCAAAAGAGTTTAAGCACTTAGATATAGCAGCTATTAAAGAGGCCGAAAAAAAAGGCTTTTGGACTCCATTCGAAAAAGAATATATTCATAAAGACGGCCATAGAGTCCCCATTTTAATTGGTGGTTCAATGTTTAAATACGACACAAAAGAATTCATTGTTTTTATTATCGATTTAACGACTAGAAACCAGCAACTAGATGCCTTGGAGAAATATAAACACATCATCGAAAGCTCCACCGACTTGATAGCGTATATAGACAAAAGCTACCAATTTAAATTGGTCAACCAGGCCTATTGTGAATACTATGAATTAACGAAAGAGCAGATAGAAAACCATAGCCTTAGCGAAGTACTCGGTAAAGCTCTATTCCTTGAAGAAATGAAAAGCTCTGTTGATAAAACCTTATCCGGCAGTATTATAAAATTTACAGAAACCTTTAACTTTAAAGGGTTAGGGAAAAGGTTAATTAGCGTCACCTATACCCCTTTTATAAATGATGACTGTGAAGTGATGGGCATTATTTTTTGGGGCGAAGATATTACAGAGCTAGATGAACAAAGACAATTGACTCAAGCGATAAAAATCGAGCATGAGCAAGTTATTAACAGCATGCTTGAAGGCGTATTAACAACTGACAGTAAAGGTGTCATTTTAACCTTCAATCCTGAGGCTGAAAACATTTTTGGTTACGCTAAAAATGAAGCCATCGGTAAGAATATTTCAATACTGGTACCTAAAAATCATGCCCATATGCATGACAATTATTTATCAGCGTTTTTAAATGGCAAAAGCTCTAATATGGTAGGTAATCGTCAAGGTCGCACGGTAATGGCAACACACAAAGACAAACATGAATTCCCATTAAGAATTTCAATTGCACAATTACCTAAAGATCGATTTAGTAAAGCAAATTTCATTGCCAACTTCCAAGATTTAACCGAAAGCGAACGACAAAGAGAGATGCTGAATCGCAGTCTAAGAATGGAGTCGCTAGGAAAAGTTGCTAGTGGTGTAGCCCATGACTTTAATAATATCCTTGGAATTATTACTGGCTACTGTAGCTTACTTCAAGCTAAGTTATCTTCTGAAAAAGAGAATCGTTATTTATCATCTATCGCCGCAGCTAGCGATAGAGGGGCTAACTTAACTAAAAACTTGCTAACATTTAGTAAAAACCAATCAACAGCCATTACATTACTATCTATCAATGAGATCATTTTAGCTAATAAGGAGATGTTAGAAACTTTATTAACTAGCCAGATTTCATTACAGCTGACATTAGATCAAGCACTGTTATTAACTTCTATCGATAGAAATTTATTTGAAGATTTACTGTTAAATATGTCTATTAATGCCATGCATGCAATGCCTAATGGTGGGGTATTGCACATCAAAACAGAAAACTCCCGTCTTTGTTCTGATGACAAGTTCGATATGCCTTTTCAAGCAGGTCAGTATGTAAAAATCACCATAGAAGATAATGGTTGTGGAATGAGCAAAGAAATCTGCTCTCACCTATTTGAACCATTCTTCACCACAAAAGGGAACATAGGCAATGGACTGGGACTATCGCAATGCTACGGCTTTGTTACGTCTAGTAAGGGAGTTATAACCGTAGATTCTATACCGAACAAAGGTTCACTATTCTCAATTTACCTTCCCATATCAAGAGATAAAAAATCTGCACAGCAATTACCTATAATCACAGAAAATAAGAGCCCCCTTAAAACAAGCGACTATACGATATTGATTGTGGATGATGAAGAACAAATTCTCGAACTTAATAGCGAAGTACTCAATGATGTTGGTTTCACCGTTTTTAGTTTTAATAATGCAAAGGAAGCATTAGCTTTCTTGAGCACTAACCATATTGACGTCATTGTAACTGATGTAGTAATGCCAGAAATTGGCGGTGTAGAGTTTATTAATGAGGCTAAATTAATAGCGCCTGCCGTAAAACACCTTTTTGTCAGCGGTTACTTAGGAGAATCAAGTACGACACAGCAAAAGAAAGTAGCGCCCTTATTAAACAAGCCCTATACAAGAAAAGAATTTATCAGCGCAATAGAAATTCAATGCTGTTATGTAGATAAGTAGATAAGTAGATAAGTAGATAAGTAGATAGAACCTTAGCAAATATCCATACAACCACCTAGCACCGAACATAAAAGACATCAGGGTACTTCAATATGTAGGAATTATTAATAACTTACAAGAGGTAGTAAAATGAAAAGACATTATAAAGCACTCATTTCAGGCATGGCTTTAGCGTTAAGTTCAAATACTATAATAGCTGCTGATACTGGTTTAGCAGGTAGCTTTCAATGGGTTGGTACAGTGCAAACTGATATAGTGGAAACCGCCTGGAAAATGATCAACTCAGGCACTGTTGATCACTTAGCTGGCACTGTTACTTTTTCCGGCAATACAGGTGCTTATGAAATTACAGAGTCTTCGGAATTAAAGTTCTCTGTGGTCATTGCCGCTAATGAAAGTTTAACTGCAATGAGCTTTGACTATAATCTAACCAGTTTGCGTTTTTCTACGGGTGGTAACTTTATGACAGATGCCAATACTACAACTAACTTTGTCATGACTGCTAATGGTGCTGCGCTAGGTATTGATATTCCAGTGACGGGAGCAATGGGTGAAGTAGCACTCAAAGTAAAAACAGCTGCGGCAACTGATGTTGTAAAATCGGGTGATGAAGTGGTTATTCAAGCAGTAATATTGGTTAATAATCAAATATAATAACGAGGCATAACAAGCAAAATATACTCTGTTAGTTCTGCTTTTAAACTTAAATTACAACTTAAACTTAGCTTAACTTAACGCAAGCCAATGTTATGAGCTGGACATACCTCCACAAAACGCCCCATTAACAGTTTAGTCATATTTTTGCTGATATAACCCGCAGAAAACCTAACGACAATGGACCGAACACCACAAATTTAACACTCCAGCAACACCCCTCATCGGGTAAACTTTAAAGAAAACATCTACTTTCCCCACCAAATAATCATACTAAAGTGCAAAAACTTGTATCCACATCATGAACAGATAACACTCATTCAACACACGTCACAAGCCCAAACCCCATCAGAACAGGCTTTTGTTCGCCCACCAAACAAAGGTGTAACTTGACTGTAATCTCGCCGTTATAAATTGTTAACCTGTACAGAATAGGTATATACAACTATTGAATATTGTATACATACAGCTATAATACTGCTCAACAAATGACCTCGTTAACAAAATCACACTAAGGAAAATATCATGAAAAGAAAATGTAAATTATTGATCGCTGGCGCTGCTTTAGCACTAAGTTCAACTGCTGCTATGGCTGCTGTTGAAGATGTAACAGGTACTTTTCAATGGATTGGTACTGTGCCAACTTCAATACCAGGAACTGAATGGAAAATTATTAACACTGGCACTGTGAACCACTTAGCGGGTACAGTTACTTTTTCGGGTAATGATGCGGATGGCTACGAAGTTGTTGATTCTTCGGAACTAAAGTTTTCTGTAGTGACAATCGCTGATGATACACCAGCGCCAAACTTTGACTATACATTAACTAATCTGATTTTTTCAGCTGGTGGTGGTTTTATGACCTCTGTTACTAATGAGTTTACCATTACCGCTGATGGTACCCCACTAGTCCAAAATGCTGCTGCGACTACAAAAACCGGCGGTGGTGATGTAGCCCTTAAAGTGCAAGCAGGTACAACAACAGCTACTCTTACTGCTGGCGACGAAGTCGTTATTCAAGCAGTCATTTTGGTTAACAACCAAGCATAGTCTATAATCATAGCAAAAAGATATAATGACTAGCATGAAGCTACAACAACAAACAGCCCCTATAATGGCATCACCATTTATCGGGGCTATTTTTATCAATATCTTTTGTATTGCTACTATTTTTATTGTCAATGCGCTGTTTTCTAAAGCAGTACAGGCTGTTGATGTCGCTATTCCTGTTTATGCACAAATTGTAAAAAACCAAGCAGGTAGTGGCTTAGCCATACGTGCTGACAAATACTCCTTTCAAGGTGCATACCTTAATAATACTTTTAATGATATTTCCATCAGTTTTGATGTAGTACAACTAAGTGGCTTAATAACACAATACCAAATGACTATTCTTGAATTGGTACACCATTGTAATGCTCAAGGCGGCGCTATAGCCGATAGAGAAGAAGTTTTTCCAATCACAAGCATTGATAATTTAACCATAGCAAAAGACGATATTTTAACCGGTAATACTTTTGACCAATCTGATGCTGAAGGTGTATACCGCCAACATAAAATGCTACTGAATTTCCCCGTAATAACACAAAAACCTTATGAGCAAAGCTGTAATGGCATAATAGCCATCAGTGTTGCCGAGCAGGTTTAACATGTTGATGCGTTTTTTTATCAGTTGTCTATTAACACTCATCACTACAAGTGTACACGCTAGCAGTGCATCCATTGCACCACCTGATTTTGAATCATTCTTTGTTAATAAAGAATTATCAACGCGTATCTTTATTGCTGGTGATGCCTTCGGTCAAGAAGTTCGTGCGAGTATCAACTATGACAATTACCATTTAGTCGATAATCAACAAAACATTGAGCTGCTCGTTAATTATTTACGTTCTTTTGAGCTAAAAGAAGCATTCATTACGAGTTTAGTTGAAACGCTTATTACTGGCATTCAAACCGATAAGGAATGTAGTGGTGTATTAAGCCGCTGCGTATTGCAAGCGGCAAACAACAAACCTCGTTTTGTTTATGATTATGATAATCAAACCGTTAAAATCTTCACTGCCCCTGATGATTTAAATCAGCTCAAAAAAAGTAAGTTCTATCACAACTCGCAGCGTAAAAATAATGCCTTAGTTAATTGGATAGATGTGAATGTATACAGCGACTTAAATGGTGAAAATAACCTCGCCATTAATAACGACACCCGTATTGGTTTACCGCTGGGTTACTTAAATTTTGATACGCAATATAGTTCTAACCCACAAAAGTTGAAAACCTATACCGCGCTTTATGATATTGAGTTTTCAGGACTAAGGGTACAAGTAGGCAAACATAGATATAACCTTGAATTTAACTCTACAGATTTCTTAACCAATAATGCCAATTATGGTGGCAACAGCCTTTATTTTGGCAGTAGTGCTTCACTGTTAAAAGGCAAGGTAACACGTTATCAATCTATTGATTTTATTGCCCCACAACTCGGTCTTTTACAAGTATTTAGAGAGAACAGGCTGATATTAAGTAAAACGGTATCAGAAGGGGCAAATAGCATTAACTATAGCGAATTACCTTCTGGCACTTATACCATTAGACTCAGCTTAAAAGTGGGTAATACTGAAGTTATCAACGAAAAACGCGAAGTGGTTAACTTAAAAGAATACGCTTTGGCGATAGGTGAAAATGATATTGTTGTGGGCGCAGGACAATTATCAGATGAGTTTATTAACATAAAAGATAGCGAAGATTACACTGACTTTAGTCGTGAATATGTACGTGCTGCGATAACTCACAGATACAGTGAATCAACACTATTAGCCTTATCTTTTACCACAAATCAGCAAGATTACATTGCACAATTAGGTAGTAAGGTTTACTTAAGTAATGGCTGGGCTAT
>PJEL010002906.1_pt1 | contig 15159 bp, 10 predicted proteins | sample 1853271 | NCBI WGS metagenome assembly PJEL01 (sample SAMN08108733, study PRJNA415343) | Invertebrate metagenome, whole genome shotgun sequencing project. | host: Globobulimina | place: Sweden: Gullmar Fjord | collected 2015-08 | reverse complement strand
CTGTCTGGCAAGCTCTCAGTTCATACCCAAAGCATCAATGATAATATGTGTGGCGGTGTTAGCGGGCTCTATATGAATGGCGCGGAAACCTGGAGCCTGAGCCTGGCGGCCTCCGGTGGCAACTATGATCGTTCGGGTCACGAACTGCCAACTACTTCACCGTTATTTGCCAACTTTGCCGAAAACCCGGCGTCGACCAACGATGAAGCAAAGCCGATCAATCTGTTTGTTCAAACCAGCCTTGTCGCTGACGATCATCTATTGGAAGCCGATGCATACTACAGTCGGCTGGACAGTGTTGCGGAGTTTCTGGACTTCGGCACTCTGGCTCACAATAGCCGAGTTGTGCTTGAAAACTATGGGGTCCGTTTCAAGGACGATTGGCAAATGAATAACCGCTTTACTCTCATTAGCAATATTGCATACTCCCGGGGCAAACCCGGCAGCAGTGAGCGACTGAGCTTTGGCTCCAGAAACACTTATCCCCAACGCGATTTCGGCTTCAGTGCGATGGATCTTGTCATCGAAGGCCACCATCGCTTGCGGGAACAGGATTCTGTGATCTGGGGGGCGGATTATAGCCGCGACCGGGAGAACCTGATGACTGTCTTTAACGTAGTCATCGAGACCGGCGAGAAGAACCCGGTCAGCGTCGTGCAAGGCAGCCGGAATTTCACTAACGAAGGCTTTTACTTTCAATATGTAGGTTATGCGACTGAGCAGCTGGGTGTTACAGTGAATGTGCGCCGCGATGACCACAATATTTACGGCACCAATACTACCTACCGAAGCGGTGCCGTATACAAGCTCCAACCCGATTGGACCATCAAACTCCTCTACGGCAGCTCTTTCAAAGCCCCTGATGCCCAGCAATTATTCGCTCGATCACTGTTTGCCAGTGAAGTGAGCGGTAATCCGGAGCTCAAGCCGGAAACAGCAAAAACGGCCGAGCTACAGTTAACATGGACAGTAAACAACGAGCTGGCGGTATCGCTTAACGGCTATCAAACAAAGGTGTTGGACAAGGTGGAATTGGTGGACATTGGGGCGGGCCAAATCCCTCAAAACGTCGGTCGGCAAAATTCCCGAGGGATGGAAAGCGAACTCAATTGGCTCCTCGGCGTCTCTGCTGTACTCGCCATCGTCACCTACCTCATGTACTCCCTCTCCGACCACGCCTGGGACCTCTTCGGCTCGCGCTCGATCGGTTTCGCCTTGCTCAGCCCCCTGGTGATGATCACCATCCACCGCTTCTATCGCCGCGCCAGCAAAGGCAAATCAGACAGCCCGCTCGCCGCCCTCCTCGAGGACCGCACCGTCCTCGTCTCGGTTATGCTCTTCAGCATTGGTGTGCTCATGTCGCTCTACGTCCCCTTCGTTCAGCAGATATTCGACCATGTATTCGTGGCCGGCGTCCAGCCGCCTTCTTCATAATCTCCACGCCCGGGGCTCGTGACCGCGTTGACCCTCCAAACACCAACCCTCAACGACCATCGCTTCGATCGCCGAAGCTGGATTGCCGCCACGGCTTCCCTCTGCTTCGCCTTCGCTCTGCTCGTCTGGCCCGTGGTCTTCTCCGGCGCGCAGGGAACCAGCGAAGCCTTCGACCAGAGAGTGTCCCACATGGTTGTGGTCCGCTCCATGGCCGAACAGTGGCCCAACGTCGATCTCGTCGATTACGACTCCGCCACCACGCCCGGTTATCACCTGCTCATGGCTGCCGCTTCATCATGGATCTCCGACAGCGATGTAGCCCTCCAGTTCATCAGCAGCTTCTTCAGCCTCGGCCTCCTTCTCGTCGTCTTTCGCTGCGCCGCCCGTGAAATCGGCCCCGGCCGAGGCGCAGCCCTCGTGCTGCCTCTATTGGGTTCCAACTACTTCCTCGGCGGATCAATCTGGCTCACCACCGACAACGCGGGCAAATTTTTTGCCGTACTCGCCCTCAGCGGCTCGGCGATGCTCGTGCCAACCACCTCAAAGGTCATCCGATGGGGCTTCTATGCCGTACTCGCCGTCATGGTCAGGCAGATCCTCCTCTGGGTCGCCGCCCCCGTCGCACTCGCCGCTGTGCTGCTGAGCCCCTTGGGTAAACGTATGCCCGCATTCCTTCGCGACGGCGACCCCATCGACCACTGCTGGTACAAATTTTTCATCGCACTGCCCGGCGTCATCGCCCCTTTCATCGTCGTGGCCGCGTTCTTCCACCTCTGGGGCGGACTCGTTCCCCCGGGTTACATCAGCCAGCACGCCGCCGGCTCAAACCCCGCAGTTATACCCCTCGCCCTCTCCCTCACCGGCCTCTTCGGCATCTTCTTCCTCCCCGCCTTCGGCCGTCTGGACCTGAAACGAATCGCCGGCGACTGGCTCACCTGGGTCGCCGTGATCATCGCCGTTGTGCTTTCCATCGTCTTCGAGACCGCCTTTGATCGCGAAGCGGGTCGGTGGGGGGGGCCTCTCTGGCTCTTCGTCGCCCGTATGCCCGAGTTCGCGGGTCGCACCATCGTCTTTCCCCCTCTTGCCGCCCTCGGCGCACTCGTACTCGTCATCGCCTGGCGCAGAGCCTGCGCCGTCGGCCGAGGCCGCGCTGCCACGATCCTGCTTGTGTCCGTCTTCGGCTGGCTCGCCGCCCAGATCGTCAATTCCCAGGCCTGGCAGCGCTACTGCGAGCCCATCGTCATCATCGAACTAATCTGGCTCGCCGCCCTCGCCGCATCACCTCATGACGATGATGAACGACAATCTCCGGGCCTCTGGTGGATCGGCCCCGTCATCCTCGGCCTCATCCAGTTCGCCCTCTCCGGCTATGCCCTATACCAGGGCGTTTACCTCGATCTCGCTGCAGGCTGATCCCAACCAACGCTGGCCAAATGAAGTGCGGAATTCGCGCCTCCGCCGCGAGCCGCGATGTCCCCATCGCGGGGGGCCTCCGGCACCCACAACACCGCATCTCAATCCCTCATTGTCACGATGCCACGTTGCCACAATGCCCTCACCTCACGCACATGGCCCCCACGCGCCGAGAAGCGCAATGAGGTCAAGAACATCAACCACCCCATCCGGCTCGCCATCCGGGCCGGCAATGTCCGCATCCGCATCGGCCGTTCCCCACTTCCCCAGAATGACCAGCAGATCAAGGTGGTCAACGGTACCATCGGGCACTCCATCAGGTCCCGTGATGTCCGCCGGACACGGCGGAGGCAACTGGTAGACATATGCGGATCCTGATTGGCATTCTGGGTTGGTCGGCCACGGGTCATCGTCATTCGGGGCGCCGATGACGATGCGGTCCTCGCTGATCGATACGGATCGTCCGAACCAGTCCCCCATTTCGTGGTCAACTGCGGTGATCTTGTGAAGCTGCTGGCCGGTAATCGCATCGAACACGTACGCGGAGCCCGAATCGCAGGTAGGGTCAGTCGGACACGCATCATCGTTGCCATAAGCACCAATGACGATAATGTTCCCGCTGATGGACAAGCCTTTGTAGCTAAGGAAGTCCTCAGCCGCGGCATCATCCACGGTGAGCTTATGAAGCTGCTGGCCCGTGGTCGCATCAAACACGTATGCGGAGCCTGAACCGCAACCCGGGTCATGCGGGCAGGCATCATCGTCCCAGGGAGCGCCGACTATGATGGTGTTCCCGCTGATGGACACGGTGTAACCGAAGTGGGTCAATTTCGCGGCATCATCCGCGGTGAGTTTATGAAGCTGATCGCCTGTGACTGCATCAAAAATATATGCTGATCCTGAGACTGTACCCGCGTCGTCGTTCCCATCAGCCCCGACGACGATAGTGTTTCCGCTTACGGCTACTGACCTGCCGAAATAGTCATACGCAGTGGCATCCGACGCGGTGAGTTTATGAATTTGCTCACCCGTGGTTGCGTCGAAGACATACGCGGAGCCTGACTTGTTGCCCGCATCATCGCTCTCTTCGGCGCCGACGACGATGATGTCCCCGCTGATGGACACGGACAGGCCGAAGAAATCATGCTGCTCTGCGTCATCCGCGATCAGCTTGTGAAGCTGTTCACCTGTGGATGCGTCAAACACGTAGGCTGCGCCTGCACCACTGGCCGCATCATCATTGCCATGAGCCCCGATGGCGATGATGTTCCCGCTGATTGAAATGACCCGGCCGAAACGGTCATATTTTTGTGCATCCTCGGCGGTGAGCTTGTATCGCAGCTCACCTGTTGTTGCGTCGAAGACGTAAGCTGAGCCTGACATGCTCCCCCCGTCATCGTCCTCAGGGGATCCGACGACTATCGCATTGCCGCTGATGGACACGGCGCCAAAATAGTCATATGCCGCGGCGTCGTAGGCGGTGAGCTTGTGCGTATGCTCCCACTGGCCCCAAGTCGTGGCGGGGCTCAGCCCTATCAGGCATCTCGCTACAACCAATAAAACCCGGCTGAAATTCGCGCCGCGTATTCGATCTGGATCCATAGCCCTTCCCTCTTGCCAAAGGGGCACGCCGCGCCCCGTACATCCCATCGACGTTGACTTCCCGGTCAACCGTCGGGTCAGTCCCCGAGAGGCGGCCAAACGATGTATGAATTCAGATTATCACACGGATACGCGATATGCATAGCCCAAAAAGCATCATCTGGCGTGTTATTTGCGGCCAACCGGCGGCAGAACCTCACCTCAACGCTCGCCGCGTGCGGCGGTGTCCTCCTCGCGGGAGCCCCCGGCGTCCTCGATCCCCAGGTTTCAGCACCCGGCGCACAGTGACATCCAGCCGTCTCTCTCACGGTCGCGGCTCAGTTGAGAATCACGGCGCAGAGAGCCAAGCAAACTGCTTTTGTTATGAATCACGCGGCCCGGCGCAGCGAGACATCCGCTTCTGGCTGTGCCTTGGGCTCCACCACTTCCGGGGCCAGCATCTTGCTCAGAGCTTCCGTCGCCTCCTTGGTGCGCCCCATCGCCGCCAGGCACGTCGCCCGATGTCGCTGAATGTCCGCGCCTCCCGCGCCGCGCATTACGCCCGGCCGGGTCCGCGGCTGCGAGGCGAAAACCTCCACCGCGGTGCGCAACAAGGGCTGAAGCAGACTCGCGTTGCGATCCGCGCCCGCTTGTTGTGGATTGCACTGATCGCTGAACAGCCTCGCCGTCAACGCCCTGCGCCACAGGTGCGCCATCTCAATCGGATCCGCTCCCGAGGGTGTTTGCTGTAACCGGGCGAGTGCCAGTTCCGCCAGCCTCATGCGCCCGAGCATCGAGGCCGCCACCGTTATCACCGCCAATGCGTCGCGTCGGTACCTGCCCACGTTTCGCAGAGGCGCCAAATGCAAAACCGCAGTGGCGAACCAACCCAGCGATAGCCACCCGGCACCCGCACGCACCAGCACTTCCGGCTGATCCGGTCCCACCTTCAGGAGCACGCTACTCAGCCGGGGGTGGTTCCCCAGCCTCTCCAGAAGATCGATTAACTCGTGCGTTATCTCAACATCGCCGGCGCTCGCTCCCGCTTCCGTCTGGCCGGCCAGCAACTCAACCGCCTCCAGCACTCTTCCCTGCGCCTTCAGCAGCCTCGCCCTCAGCACAGGCGATGGTTTGCGCATCGAGTCCAGCACGGTCGAAGCCCGTTTGACGCAATCCGCGTCAATCAGAGTTTGAACCTGAAGGGCTGCAATGTCATCACGATTTGGTTTCACCCGGTCCGCCCGGTGCAGGAGACTTATGGCACGCGGGTAGTCCTTCAACACAAAGGCGATCTCCGCCGCCAGAAGCAGCGTCGCGCAGTGATTCGGTCTCTGGCTCAGAACAAGTTCGATTTCCCGGTCCGCCCCACGCGGCTCGCCCTGCATCAGCAGGCTCCTCGCCCGCAGCATCGCCAGCGATGGATCTGTCGGCCGCAATAGCAGACCTTGAGCGGCCAAGGCGTCCGCCATTTCCGTGTTGCCGTTTTCGAGGTGACGCTGCACAGCGAGCCTGCGAACATGCTTCCGCTCCGGCAGCGCCGCGAACGCCCATTCGATGGCCTCATCGATACGGTCCTCACCGGCGGATCTGACCTCGCGCAAAAGCCTCGCGGCCTCCGCTCGATCAATGGTCTGATCGAAGCCTCCCCCGACACACTTTCGCCGATCGCGCCGGGTCATGCGGCTTTCTCCTGCGGCAATCCCGAGTCCCGTTTCGCCGTCAACGGACCGATCGCCCTCAGAACGCTCGGGCCGTCATACTCGCTCGCTTCATCGCTCGATGCGGACAACTGGCGTGCCAGCATCGCCAGCGATGCAGACATCGGGTTGCGCTCCAATCCCGTTTCCGCCCACTGCCGCGCCGTATCGAAGTTCCCGAGCACCACCGCCAGCCTCGCCAATGCTTCAATCGCCCTAACCTCGTCCGTCAGATCCTCCATCGCCATCTCAACCGCCCGGTAAAGCAGATCCGCCGTCTCCGGTTGCGGCCGCAAACGCTGAGCCTCCACCAGCGAAGGAATCACCTGCTCGCAGCCGATCAACTCCATCGCCAGCAGGTTTGCCTGACGCTCCGTCGGTTCCTCCGCCGTAGCTTTCCGCGGCAGACCGAGCGAATAGCACAACAACCTGAGGTAAGGCGATCCCGCTCCGTAGGCCGAAGCCTCGCGCAGACGCTCGACCCAGGCCTGGGCTCGCTCATCATGCTTCACCCCCACCGCGATCAGCAGCAGAAGCTCCAGCGTCCGTGGATCTTCCATGTGCCTCAGATTCCGCAACAAACCCAGCGTCGCCGCGTGATCGTCGCCCGACTCCCACTCCAGAAGAGCGAGCATCAGCCTGGCGTCCATCGGCGATGCCGATTTCTTCGACCAGCGGTGAAGGTCGCTGTGAGCTTCCTCCTTGCGGCCGAGTTGCACCAGACACGCCGCTCTCAACATCCGCAGTGATGCGGTCCTTGTCGGATAGCCGTCGATAACACTTAACGCCGTCTCAGGATCTCCCTGGGCCAAACGCAACCGCGCCAGACGCTCGCCCAGGCGAGGCGATTCCGGCGCCAGAGCCGTCGCCGTGCGGGCTATTCTCTCCGCGTGCCCCCAGAGGCCCATGTCCATCGCACGGTCGATCGCATCCGCCAAGGCGCGCGCATTCAGCCTGCGTTCCGCCGTGGATGCACCGCTCTCGGCCGCGGGCTTTGCCCGCTTGCGGCGGAGTCTTGCGAGGATCGGATCCAGGATCCGTGGCATGAGCCGCTCTCTTCTGTACCGCTGGGTATACGGCCGGACGCCGTCGAGCCCAGCGAGGTCCTGAAAAAAGGCGCATCAGGGCCCCGACGCCATGCGCCGATAAGACCCTTCATCGGTTTAATCGGACCGTCACGAGCCCGAGTTGAGACCGACTCGTCTCGTTCGCCAATTCCGGATGTATGGAGCCCCCATCCCGCCGCCAATCACTAATACGCCCGGGCATCCACGCTGTGGCGCCAGTTCAAGAAACTCGTGTTTAACACCCGATAACCGCCCGGCGTCGGGTACCGACCCGTGAAATACCAGTCCCCCGTGTGCTCCGGCATCGCCCTAAGCAAATCCGGGACGCTTTGATAGATGATTTCGTTGTCACCCTTCCAACTGATCGATTTCGGCCGCACCAACTCTGCCACCTTCCCAGAGATCTCCTCCAGGCTGAACCGGTCGTAGATCTTCGCCACGTGGTTGACCATTTTCTCCGGCGGCTTGTGGGCCTGCTCGAGGCAAAGCTCTTCAACCTCGTCGAGAATCGCCTCATCGCCGCGATCCTTCAGCAACCCCACCGCCGCCTCGAAGGCGATGAACCGCCCCAGTTGACTCATATCAATCCCGTAGCAATCAGGGTACATGATCGGCGGAGAGGAACTCGCCACGATGATCCGCTTCGGGTTCAGCCGACTCAGAATCGTGATGATCGACTCCCGCAGCGTCGTGCCGCGAACAATCGAATCGTCCAGCACCACCAGCGTGTCCTCCGGCTGGACTATCCCGCGCGTGATATCGTAAATGTGCAGAACCAGATCTCGCCGCGCATCATCATGCGTGATGAATGTCCGCATCCGCTGATCTTTGTGCGCAATCTTCTCGGATCGTACATGCCCGTTGAGCAGACCTTCCAGATCGCTCCGTTGGACGCTGCCGGCTTTCATCTTCTCCCACAACTGCTCCGTGCTCCGCTGGCGTGATAGGCGGTCGATCTCCTCCGTCAATCCAACGTAGGCGGATTCAGCGGTGTTCGGGATAAAGCTGAACACCGCGTGCTCAATGTCGTGATCGATCGCCTCCAGCACCCGCGGGGCCAGGAACTGCCCCAGCGCCTTACGCTCCCGGTAAATGTCCGGATCGTTGCCGCGGCTGAAATACACGCGCTCGAACGTGCATTGCCTGCGTTCGACCGGTTCCGTAAAGGGCTCGTGCTCGATCCGCCCGTCGCGCTTTATCACCAGAGCATGGCCGGGTTTGATCGGCTCCACCTTCTCGGGGGCCACATCAAAAGCGCTCGACAGTGCCGCACGTTCCGACGCGACCGCGACCACTTCCTCATCGATATGGAAGAACCCCGGCCGAATCCCCGCGGGATCCCGGCAGGCGAACGCATCGCCGTTGCCCAACAGCACCGTGAACATATACCCGCCGTCCCAGCCATCGGACGCCTTGCGAAGCACCCTGACAAGGTTCAACTCCCTCGATATCTCCCTTGCCAGCTTTCGCCCGCTCAGGCCCTGAAATGATTCAGGCCCCATCGCCGCCCGAAGTTGTTCATGCTCCCGATCCAGGAAGTACCCCAGCCTCTCCAGAATCACCTGAGTGTCCGAATCGCCCACCGGGTTCAGCCCGTACTCCACCAACTGCTTGAACAACTCCGAAGAATTGGTCATGTTGAAGTTGCCCGCCACCGCGAGGTTTCGGCTCGCCGTGTTGTCCTTCCGCACCAGCGGGTGGCACGTCGACAGCCGATTGCGCGAATGCGTGCCATATCGAAGATGCCCGATGCAAATCTCGCTCACGAACTCGCAGCGGCGCTTCACCGCCATGTCGTCCATCCTCGCCAGCCGCTCCGGCGACAGGGAATCCACGCCCTTCATTACCACATCGAAGATCCGCTCGATCGCATTGTGTTTCGCCGATCGCACCCGGAGCATGTACCGCTCGCCCGGGGCCATGTCGAACTTCACACACGACATCCCCGCCCCGTCCTGGCCCCGGTTGTGCTGCTTCTCCATTAACAGATACAGCTTGCGCAAGCCCCACGCCGGATCGCTGTAGCGATCACGGTAGTAGGATAGACCCTGACGCAAACGCACCAGTGCCAGCCCGCATTCGTGGCCGATCTTGTCACTCATGAGAAAGTCAAGGGTAGGCCCATCCGGCCCCCGCAGCAATCGAGGACGAACTCCAAATCCCGTCCCGCATGTCCCATCGAATGCCTGTTATCATTCCCATTGTGTCCAAACGCATTTCCAAGAGATCCATCCTCGTGCTCCTGCTCTCGGCCGGGCAGTTCGCTTGTCTCGCCATCGCCGTGCTCTATTTCGCCTCCCTGATCGAGACCGGAACACGCCAGATCGTCCGGAAACGCGTCCTGGAGACCTCAAGGCACACCGCCAGGGAAACCGCGAAGTCGATTACCAGCCTGGATCTGGGGGACATCTCACCCGGTTCGCCCGGCTGGGATCGGCTGCAGAAGCTCGTCGAGGACATGCGCTTACCCAACGGTGGATTCGTCTGTGTGATCGACGGCGTTCGAGGCGAAATCATCTGCCATCCCGAACTCGCAGAACGTCCGGCTCTCGCCGGGGCGCCGCTCGGCGAGATCACCCTCCACCGCACGGGGCAGGAGGACCTCGCCTTGTTCGATGTCGCCGACAGCCTCGCTGCCGCTGAAGACGCTGCCGGATGGGTCGAACTCCCCGTCGGATTACACCTCGTCGCCGTTCGTTCCCTCCCCGGCTTCGACGCGTACATCGTCGCCCACCAGCCGGAGGAATCCATTCGCGCGGTCATCGCAGAGTTTGTCGCCCGTATCCGCCTCATCGGGCTTGGCATTACCATCGCTCTTGCCGTGCTCCTCACCTTCGTCAATGTCATCATCATCCGTCGATATGAGAACCGTCTCGCCCACATAAACGAAAACCTCGAGGACATCGTAGAAGAGAGAACCCAGGCCCTCCTCCAATCCCGCTCCGCCGTCATCCTCGGCCTCGCCAAGCTCGCGGAATCCAGAGATGATGAAACGGGCAAGCATCTCGAACGCATCCGGCGCTATGTTCAGTTGCTCGCCCGGGCGCTGGCCAGGACCTTCCGTGAAGTCGATGAAAACTTCATTAACACCATCATTGAGACTTCATCCCTGCACGACATCGGAAAGGTCGGTATCCCTGATGATGTGCTGCTCAAGCCCGGCAAGCTCACCGATGAGCAGCGAGAGATTATCCAGAAGCACCCGCTGATCGGAGGAGACACGCTCCTCGCCGTCAAACAAAGCTGGGGAAAAGACCAGTTCCTCGTCACCGCCTGCGAAATCGCCTTCGCCCACCATGAACGGTACGACGGCACCGGCTACCCCTTCGGCCTCAAAGGCGATGTCATTCCCCTTTCCGCCCGGATCGTCGCCCTCGCCGATGTCTACGATGCCCTGACCACCAAACGTGTCTACAAGCCGGCGATGCCGCATGAGGAAGCAGTTCGGATCATCACCGAAGGCGCGGGCGCCCATTTCGACCCCGCCCTTGTCGACGCCTTCCTCGCGACCGAAGCCAGATTCCGCGAAGTTCGCGATGAGCTGGCCGCCGAAGACTAAACCCCATCTCCCCTCGCACTCCCCATCGTGTCGCACCATCTGCGATGGCCCCACGCCCCCGGTCTCGAGGATCAACGGGAATGCCGCGCAGTCTCTTTCACATAACGTTAGTTCCGCAACGCGCTCTAGCATGCGTTTTCCCAAAAAGAACACCTTCTCCAATCCATGGAGAAGGTGAAGGGAAAAAAAGCGTGAGGAGAAAATGTTTAAAAAATGGGCTGATCGTTCAGGGGTGGAAGTAGCGGTAAGAAAGTGCGTTTTGCTGTAGCGGACTCAAGAAGTCAATTTGCTGGCGACAGGTCAAATGCCTGTATCGGGTTTGCCAGCGCGAGAACAATATCCTTTGCGTAAGAACTTGTTTTCTTGACTATAGGTCCTTCACTCTCTATCTCGGAGGGCCTCGCTTAGGCCTGGTCTCTCTCAAATCTCCGTCTCTCTCTTTTCGGCGAACGATTCAGCCCAGACGAATCGGCCCAAAGGCGAATAACGGCCTGACTCGCCGGTGAATGACACACCCTTATCGGTAGTGCCTTTCACTGAATGGGAAGATATACCGGTTTTCACGGCTATGCAACCCTAAAACTCGATTTTGTCACTGTTTTTTTCAAGTTCCCATTAATCGCAAAAAACGCGGTTTTTTGCCCCATGGAGCCGTACACACTCCGATAACCGGGCCCAATCCTCTCAAATACCGCCGAAGCTGCCGTGTACCCCCACACGCCCATCAGTATCGACCTCCGCGGTCTATCGACTCGCCTCCGACCAGTGCCCGGTACGCAATCTCAGCACTGCCGGCAGCACCAGATAGCACGCCAGCAGCGTCACCCCCAACCCCGCGATCATCACGAAACCCAACGAACGAATGCCGCGATGCTCCGCCGTCAACATGCACCCGAAACCTATCATCGTCGTAAGCATCGTCAGCGTAATGCCGCGCCCCGTACCGCCGCTCAGACCCGCCGGCCGACCGTGTGGTTCCGCACGCCATCGATGCACAACATGCACGCCCGCATCAACGCCGATGCCGAAAATCAAAGGCATCACGATTATGTTCGCGAAATTCAGCGGCACTCCCAGCAAACCCATCAAACCAAATACGCCAATAAACCCCACGCTCACCGGCGACATCGCGCACAACGCATCACTCAGCGAACGAAAATCCAGCAGCAGCAGCAACAGAATTGCGCCGACCGCATAACAAGCCGCCTTCACGTACTCGCGCACGATCAATTCACTCGATTCGTATATCTGCACTGGCGCCCCGAACACACTGCCATCGACCGTGCGCAGCGCTTCCACGAAATCGCCGAGCCGGTCCGGATGCAGTATCGATCTGCCTCTCTGATCCACCGTGGGATAGATGCGCAGCAACCAGTCATCGCCCGCCGTCCACTGCTCGCGCAGGAACTGCGGCAGATCTTCCGCCCCGGGCGATCCCGGTGAAAATGCTTCGTCAATCCACACCGCCGCCGCCGCCGCCGCAGGTACGTAGGCCTCGTTCAACTTACCCCACCTGCGCTCCCGCTCATCCTCGCTGACCCGCGATGCTGCGAGCAGCGCCCGCTCCACCCGATCCGCAAATTCCTTCAATCGAATCGCCGTCCTTTCCGTTTCCATCGCCGCCCGCGCCCTCAGCCCAAGGGCGACGGGACCGAGCAGTTGCCGGAGAGAACCCGCCCCGGGCGCGGTCCCCGCGATGGGTGTCCTCGCCGCCTTTTCCCTCGCCTCCGCAATCCGTTCAGCCCGCTCCTCACGATCTGCCGACACCAGCAGGCCCATCGCCCCCACATCTCCGACCGAAGGCAAAGCGCGGAATCGATCCGCCAACTCCGGCGCTTTATCCGCCTGCGTTCGTATCAACGCGCTCCACACGCTGCGCGCGTCATCCTCGACGATCCGTTTCTCCCACTCGACGCTCTCGATCTCCGGCGGCTGCAAATTCAGCACGTTCGGGTCATATTTGACCTTCACCGCGGGTAGTGCAAGCAGCGCGATCCCCAACGCCGCCCCCCATAGCGTGCCCCGGGCATGGAAGTCCACGAAGTCCAGCCGCCCGTGCGCGAAATGCGCCGTCTCCCCGCCCGGTCGGTGTCGGATAATCTGTTTCCACCTTCCCGTCGCCGCCAATGCCGCGGGGAAGCAGCACAACATTGCCACCAGGCACAGCAGGATCCCTCCGCCGGCGATGATCCCCATCTCCGCCATCCCCTTGAAGTCCGTGAATGCGGTAACCCCGAACGCCGCCGCCGTCGTCGCCGCCCCCGTAAGCATCCCCGGTCCGATCCCTCGAAACACCCTCGAAATCGCCGAGGGGAGGCTGTCGTGCTCATCCTGCACCAGTTCCAGTCTCGCCACCAGATGCAGAGCGAAATCGACTCCCAACCCCAGCAGGATCACCGAAAACACCACCGAAAGCAGTTGCAAATGCCCCACCGATATCACCAGCCAGCCGAAACTCCACGCCATGCCCACCAATAGCGAGCCCGCCACGAGCAGGGGGACCACAACCCCGCGGAATACCAACAGCATCATCAGCGTGATCAACACGAACGCGAGGATCGTCGCCACCGTCGAATCATGGATCGATTGCGTCGTCTCATCCGCCTCGATTGCCGGGATCCCGGTTACCCCCCATTCCACCGCTACTGAAGCTCCCTCGACAAGCGGCAGTACCATCGCCCGCAGCCAGCTCACGTTCTCGCTGTCGCGATCGATACCGCCGATCTGGTCATCGAAATGAACCTGGATAAACCGCAGCCGCCCCGCGCCCGCCTCGCTCATCAGCGGCAGCCACCGTGGTTCATCCGGCCTCAAGAACCCAAAATCACCCTCCCCACCTTCAAGCGATTCCAGGAATGGTGCCAAGAAGATTATTAGTCGATCCAGCGGATCCTCGTCGCCCAACACACCCCCGGAACTTGCGGAGCCTCCGGAGTCTGCCTCGCCGCCGAAGCCCGGAGCGCTTTCCCCACTTCCTGGGGAGGCCTGGGAGAGCTGCCCCAGCGTCACCGCCAGCGCACCATTGGCGTTTTCTTCCGCCGCGATCCGCCTCAGAGCCGTCAGGTTGCCCATAACCTCATCGAACAGCGGCCCCGGCGCAGCCGCCAGCAGACGCGGCCCGGTCTCCCTCGCATCGAACCCCGCATCGGCGGACAAGACCCGATCAGACTTCGCAATCTCCCCCGCAATCCTTCTGGCCAGCTCATCGACCCGCTGATCCCCGGCCTCGCCTTCGATACAAACGGTGATATCGCCCCACCGAGGGAACCTCGCCTTGTATTCCGAATAACGCTGGTTCCAGGCAAGGTCCGTATCCACAAGTTCGCTGCGATCTGGCCGGAATTCCAGTTTCAAAACAGTCAGGACCGCCGCTGCCGCCGCCAATATCAGACAGATAGTCAGGGTCGCCCATGGCCTGGAAGCTACCAGCCCGCCCCACGCACCCAGCATTGCATTGCGAATTCTCTCGTGCACGACCGATAGCCTAGCCGCCTGCGGTGTAAACGTGCACTTTGCGGCGGGAAAAGGCGATCTCGGAGTCCCGGGCATGAGAAAAAAACCACTGATCCGTGCCCGAGAGGGCAGCCTGATCCGCCTGTGCTACGCAGCGAGACATTGCGGCCCCAACCATCCAAATTGCCACGCCAAGCCATCTGGCACAGGTGCTTCCTCCGTATGCCAGATCGACTCGGAATTCACCCTGACGCGTGGATTGCCCCCAGCTTGAGCCGATACCGCGGGTGGAGGCCACTCACGGAGGGGAATGAGGATGGAAATGCGTCTGGGCGAATTGCTGGTCGAGAGCGGCGTGCTCAACGAACGGCAGGTCCAAAACATTCTGGACGAACAGCGCGACACGGGCGAGCCGTTCGGTATCCTCGCTGAGAGGCGATTCGGCGTTGACCCTGCCGCGGTGGAGGCTGCGTGGGCCCGCCAGTACGCCAGCATCACGCGCACCATAGATCCCGTGGTCGAAATCTACGACGAGTGCGCTCTGAAGCTGATAACTCGTCGCCAGGCTTGGCAGTTCAGGGTCCTTCCCATCCGGTTCGAACCCGTGGAGTTGATGATGGCCACCACCCATATTCACCTCAGGCGGGCGCTGCGCTTCGCCACCAACGTGGTGGGCGTTCCCGTATTTCTCGTCCTGGCCGAACCCATACCCCTGGGTGAAGCCCTCTGCAAGCACTACCCGATGCCTTCCATGACCGCGGATTCGGTTATCGACGCGGGTATCGAGCGGCTCCTCGCGTTGGCCCTGAACCGGGCCGCGTGATTCAATCTTGGGTGTACTCCCTTCGCAATCCGCTGCGTAGGGTTTGAACTACGCTCGCTCCCAACGGAGCGGGCGAGTTCTTTTTTTGCTCACCCATTTGCGTCACTCTCCTCCCGCCCACCTTCATCAGGA
>PJEL010002905.1_pt1 | contig 15161 bp, 13 predicted proteins | sample 1853271 | NCBI WGS metagenome assembly PJEL01 (sample SAMN08108733, study PRJNA415343) | Invertebrate metagenome, whole genome shotgun sequencing project. | host: Globobulimina | place: Sweden: Gullmar Fjord | collected 2015-08 | reverse complement strand
AAGATCGACAGTGCCCTTGACGTCATGGTCGCTATCGCCAATGGCGAAGAGGTCAATATTGATAGCTTGTTCCCGGATCTCGCTGCGACACAAGAGGTGGCTTAGCGTATTTCCGAAAACCGGTCCCCACTTTTCACAAAATACGCTAATAGAGCAAACAGGGTTGCGGCGAACAAAATGATGACGCATCATTCACTGTCTATGAGGCTTGAAACCTGTTTCCAGCGCATCGCCAGCGAGCAGATGCAAGGTATGCCAGTTCTTAATCCGGCCATTCAGGTACAAGCGGTCGGCTTTCGCCGGTGGCGGGGATTTGAGCTTGGCGTGATCATCACCCCCTGGTTCATGAGCCTGCTATTGCTACCCGGCATCGACGATGACTGGGAAGGGTTTCAGTTGGGCGATGCGCAAACGCATTCTTTTCCAAACATGAAGTACGATTTTACGATCAACGAGTTTGAAGGTCTGGGCCGCTGCCAAACCCATGCTCTTCATTCGCCGATGTTTAAATTCGACAATCACCGTCAAGCTGTCGAAGAGGCCGAACGGGTACTCGCCGTCATGATGGAAAAGGTAGAGCCAGCCGAAGCGGACCCGGAAGAAGAGCGCTTGCGCCGTTTCCTGGCCGGAGACGAGAGCGCCCTCACCGAAAGCAGCGAAGAGACAAAATCAGACCCTCAGACGTTACAGCAGGTTAAGAAAGATAAGAGCCTCAGCAGGCGCAACCTGCTAAGAGGCGGTGAGTAGGGAAACCAGGTCATGACGATTGAGGGGCGGCTGTCGATCGGGCTGCATCGGCAAAAAGGCAAAATAACCCATGTCGATATTCGGTCCTCACGCCCCGTTCAGGCCGCCCGAATCTTGGAAGGAAAAGAAGTAGGGGAGACATTGAAGTTGTTGCCACGAATGTTCAGTGTTTGCGCCATCGCCCAGTCAGGGGCGGCTGTAAAAGCTTGCCAGCAGGCTCTGGGCCTGCAACCGGACGCCGCCGTTGAAGCAGCCCGCGACATGCTTATGCTGATGGAGATGGCGCGTGAGCATCTGTGGCGCATCGCACTGGACTGGCCGCGTGTGCTTGGCGAATCTGCTGAGCCAGCCCGGGCGTCGTCCTTGTCCGGGTTGTTGAAGGATAGTGAGGCGGCCCTGTTTGGGGTGGGCAGGGGTTTTTGCCTCGGTGCTGAGTTGTCGGTGAATTTGGAAGCCCTGATGAACCAACTCTCGCAATTGCAATCGATACTCGACGCGCAGGTGTTCGGCCAGCCGCCAGAGGTCTGGCTCGATAATCTGGATGTTGGATCCTGGCAGGACTGGGCTGGGCGCGGCGAAACTCCGGCAAGTCGGCTTGTCGGGCTGGTGCACCATTTAAGATGGCGGCGGGCCGGCTCCGTGGCTACGGCATTCCTGCCGCAAATGAGCGGGGCAGATTTGCACGAACGGTTGTCAGGCGACAGCGCAGACACCTTCGTTAGCCAACCCGATTGGAATGGCGAATATTTTGAAACCACATCCTTTATGCGCCAAAGCGGCCACCCACTGATCGCCGCCCTGATCGAAGAACATGGCTCGGGGATCGAAACCCGGCTGGCTGCTAAATTGGTTGAATTAGCTTCGATACCGGCCTGTTTTCAACGTCTCCTGCCAACGTTGAGCGATGGCGAAGCTGGACGCCAACCATCGGAAAAGAAAACCGCCGACGGTTCAGGCGTCGGCCAGGTTGAGGCAGCGCGGGGCCGCCTGGTGCACTGGCTGGAACTGGAAAACGAAAGGGTGAAAAGCTACCGGATTTTGGCCCCGACGGAATGGAACTTCCATCCCCAAGGAGTGGTGGCGCGGGCTCTTCAGGCCCTGCCGGGTGAAGACGACGAGGTCCTGCACCGAATGGCGGGATTGCTGATTGAAACCATCGACCCGTGTGTCGGTTATGAATTGACGTTACACTGATGCATGAGATGTCGTTGTGCGAGGGAGTCCTCCAGGTGCTGGAGGAGAACGCGAAGGAAAAAGGCTTTGTCTGCGTCAAAACGGTATGGCTGGAGATCGGCGCGCTGTCTGGCGTCGAGGTCGAGGCCATGCGGTTCGGCTTTGGGGCGGTCATGAAGGGATCGCTGGCCGATGGAGCCAAGTTGGAGATCATCGAGCTTCCGGGACAAGCCTGGTGCCTGACGTGTGATAAGAACGTGACGGTGAAACAACTTTTCGACGCCTGCCCGGACTGCGGTGGCTATAAGCTTCATGTCACGGGCGGCAACGAAATGCGGATCAAGGAATTGGAGGTCAAATAATGTGTAACGTATGCGGCTGCGGACAAGGCGAAACCCGCATCGACGGGCGTGATCATCACCACCATGGCGGCCATGAGCACAGCCACAGGCATGATCATGACTACGGTCAAGGACCAGCGCACGCCCACGCGCCTGGGATGAGCCAATCGCGCATGGTCGAAATAGAACAGAATATTCTTTCCAAGAACGATGAATACGCCGCCGCCAACCGGGCTTATTTTGCCAAACGGGAAATCCTGGCCCTGAACCTGGTTTCGTCTCCAGGTTCCGGCAAGACGACGCTGCTGACCAACACCATTGACGCCCTGATCGGCGATCTCGCCATAACCGTCATTGAAGGCGACCAACAGAGCGCCAATGACGCAGAGCGCATCCGTGCTACCGGCGTCAAGGCGATCCAAATCAATACCGGCAAGGGTTGCCATCTGGACGCCCACATGGTTGGTCACGCCCTGGAAACCCTTGAGCCTGAGAACACCAGCGTCGTCTTTGTCGAGAATGTCGGCAATCTGGTTTGCCCAGCCGCCTTTGATCTAGGCGAGGCGCACAAGGTTGTCATCTTGTCGGTGAGCGAAGGCGAGGACAAACCGATCAAATACCCGGACATGTTCGCTGCCGCCGGTGTGATGATCCTTAACAAGACGGACCTGCTGCCGTATCTCGATTTTGATGTCAAGCGGTGTATCGAATACGCCCGCCGGGTCAATCCTGATATCGAAGTTTTGCAGGTTTCGGCGACCAGCGGCGAGGGCATGGATGGGTGGTTCCGTTGGATCGAAAGCGCCCGCAAGAAATTGGCTGGCCGTCAGGGCGCCCAATAACGATAAGGAAGATTAATTAAATGTGTCTCGCCCTACCGGCCCAGGTCGCTGAAATCAAGGAAGGCGATATCGCCGTTATCGAACTGGGCGGTGTTCGCAAAGAGGTGTCGCTGGCCCTCGTTAGCGATGTCGGGGTCGGTGATTACGTCCTCATTCATGTCGGCTATGCCCTCAACAAAGTCAGCGAAGACGAGGCCGAGAAAACCCTTAAATTGTTCGCCGAGGCGGGCCTTGTCGCGGAGGCTGCCCAGTGAAATATATTGATGAGTTCCGCGCCAAAGATCTGGCGGTAAAATTGACCGGGGCCATCGCCGCCGCCGCCTACCCGGGGCGAACTTACAACCTGATGGAATTCTGCGGCGGCCATACCCACGCCATTTTCCGCTATGGGGTGCAGGACCTGATGCCCGCGAACGTTAATTTCGTGCACGGTCCTGGCTGTCCGGTTTGCGTTTTGCCGACCGGTCGCATCGACGGTGCGATCCATTTGGCGGAGAAATATGGTGTGACGTTGTGCACCTATGGCGATCTGCTCAGGGTGCCAGCTGGAAAACGGCGCACCCTGATGAAGTCCAAGGCCGACGGGGCCGATATCCGGATGGTTTATTCGACCATGGACGTGCTAAAAATCGCCCGCAACAATCCTGAAAAGCAGGTGGTGTTCTTCGCCATCGGCTTTGAGACGACAACACCGCCCACTGCTGTCGCCATCAAGCAGGCCCGGGCTGAGGGACTGAAGAATTTCTCAGTCTATGGCAATCACGTCCTGACCCCGGCAGCCATTCAGCACATCCTGCAATCGCCTGAGGTGCGCGAGCTCAACAGCGTCTCCATCGACGGTTTTTTTGGCCCCGCCCATGTCAGTTCGGTGATCGGCAGCCGGCCTTACGAATATTTCGCCGAAGAATTCCAAAGGCCGGTTGTGATCGCCGGTTTCGAACCCTTAGATGTTATGCAGGCGGCTTTGATGTTAATCAATCAGCTCAATGAAGGCCGTTACGAGGTTGAAAACGAATACACCCGCGTCGTTGATCGCGAAGGCAACACCAAGGCTCAGGCACTGGTCGCCGACATCTTCGAACTGCGCCGCAGCTTCCAGTGGCGCGGGCTGGGAGAGGTTCCTTACAGCGCTTTGAAGATCAAGCAGGCCTACGGCGCGTTCGACGCCGAACGGCGCTTCGAAATTCCCGAAAGTGGCGCTGGCGATATCAAGGGATGCGCCTGCCCGGCGATCCTGCGTGGCGCCAAACGGCCAACCGATTGCAAATTATTCGGAACCGCCTGCACGCCGGACAACCCGATGGGCTCGTGCATGGTTTCATCGGAAGGTGCCTGCGCCGCCTACTGGACCTATGGCCGTTTCCGCAAGGGCAAGGAGGCGGCGGCATGAACAAGATTGACATGACTCACGGCAGTGGCGGCAAGGCCTCGATGCGACTGATCGACGAATTGTTTGTCCGTCATTTCGATAATGACCTGCTACGTCAATCAAACGATCAAGCGATGTTCAATGTCCCCAGTGGTCGAATGGTGATCAGCACCGACGGTCATGTGGTGTCGCCGCTGTTTTTTCCTGGCGGCGATATAGGCTCCCTTTCGGTGCACGGCACCATCAACGACGTCGCCATGTCCGGCGCCAGAGCGCTGTATCTGTCGGCTGGTTTCATAATTGAGGAAGGCTTCTCACTGGATGAATTGGACCGCATCGTCGTCTCTATGGCCGCTGCTTCCAGGCAGGCCGGTGTGCCGGTCGTAACCGGCGATACCAAGGTCGTCGAACGGGGCAAGGGTGACGGAGTCTTTATCACCACTACCGGCATCGGCATTGTCCCCGACGGTATCGTCATTTCCGGCGACAAGGCCCGACCCGGCGACGCGATTATCGTCAACGGCTCAATCGGCGATCATGGCGTCGCTATCATGTCGAGTCGGGAAAATCTCGAATTTGAAACCACCATCGAATCCGACTCAGCAGCCCTTCACGGCCTGGTCGCCGACATGGTGCAGGCTTCGCCTGACATCCATTGCCTGCGCGACCCGACCCGCGGCGGACTGGCGACTACGTTGAACGAGTTAAGCCGCCAGTCTGGCGTCGGCATGGTGATTAAGGAAGAGAGCCTTCCCATCAAGGGACAGATCTTGGCGGCCTGTGAATTGCTGGGGCTGGATCCGCTGTATGTCGCCAACGAAGGCAAGTTGGTTTGCATCTGTCCGCAAGCGGCAGCAGGGCCAGTTCTCGCCGCCATGAAGGCGCATCCGTTGGGGGTCGAGGCAGCGGTCATCGGTCATGTCGTCGAAGACGATCATTGCTTCGTGCAGATGCAAACGGCCTTCGGCGGTACGCGCGTCGTCGACTGGCTGTCTGGTGAACAATTGCCGAGGATTTGCTGAACCATGCGCATCCTGCTCCTCACTCACGCCTTCAATTCTCTAACCCAGAGGCTGTTTGTCGAGCTTAAGGAGCAGGGCCATGACGTTTCCGTCGAATTCGACATCAACGATGCGGTGACCATCGAGGCGGTATCGCTGTTTGGTCCAGACCTGATCGTCGCGCCGTTTCTCAAGCGCGCCATACCCGAGACGATCTGGCGCAACCATGTCTGTCTGGTGGTGCATCCTGGAATCAAGGGGGATCGGGGGCCTTCGGCGCTGGACTGGGCTGTCCTAGAAGGAGAGGAAAGCTGGGGCGTCACCGTCCTGCAGGCGATAGCTGAGATGGATGCCGGCGATATCTGGGCTGCGGAAGAATTCCCGATGCGCGAGGCGGCCAAGGCGAGCCTTTACCGTGACGAAGTTTCGACTGCGGCGGTGCAGGCTGTTTTGCTGGCAATTCGAAGATTCGAGTCTGGAACCTTCAATCCCGAACCGCTCAATATTTCTAGCCCCGATGTGCGAGGCAACTTGCGCCCCGCCATCAAGCAAGCCGACCGGGCTATCGATTGGAGCCGTGATCTTGCCGATCAGATCGTGCGCAAAATCAACAGCGCCGACGGTTTCCCCGGATTGTCAGACGAGATTTTCGGGCGTTCTTTGAACCTGTTCGACGCCCATTTGGATGCTGAACTGAAAGGTGCTCGCGGCGAGGTGGTGGCCAGATGCGGTCCAGCGATCTGTAGGGCGACGGTGGACGGAGCGGTGTGGATCGGCCACGTTCGCGACCGCAATGGCGCTCATCCATTCAAGTTGCCGGCGACCCATGTGTTGGCGCAGTTCATCCACGCCCTGCCGGAAGTCGAGACCGGATACCCGGACATCGTTTACGAGGAGGACGGCGCCTGCGGATTTTTATCTTTTGATTTCTATAACGGGGCGATGGGAACGAACCAGTGCCAACGCCTGCTGGAGGCTTACCGACTGGCAAAGAAACGCGACACTAAAATTATCGTTCTGCTGGGCGGCCGGGATTTCTGGTCCAACGGCATGCACCTCAATTTGATCGAGGCTGCCGATAGCCCGGCCGACGAATCCTGGCGCAACATCAATGCGATCGACGATCTGGCTCAGGAAATCATCGAAACAGAAAGCCATGTCACAGTTTCCGCCTTAGGCGCCAATGCTGGCGCTGGCGGCGTGTTCCTGGCCCGTGCTGCCGATCTGGTCTGGGGCCGCTCAGGCGTCATACTGAATCCTCATTACAAGGACATGGGGAACCTCTATGGATCGGAATACTGGACCTATTTGTTGCCCCGTTTTGCGGGCGTCAAAAATGGCGAACGGATATCGCAGGCGCGCCTGCCGATGGGAATGAGGCAAGCCGACCGGGTGGGGCTTGTCGATGAAGTAATTGGCGGCGATTTTTCGATCTTTTCAGGTGAGATCAGAAAACGCGCTCAAGCCTTAGCAGGCATGGCGGAGGCCGTGCTTAAAGAAAAAATCCAACAGAGAAGTCAGGATGAAAAAATAAAACCGCTTAGCCAATATCGAACCGAAGAACTTAGGAAAATGCATCGAAATTTCTTTGGCTTCGATCCCAGTTATCACGTCGCCCGCTACAATTTTGTCTACAAAGTGGCTAAATCTCGAACGCCGTTGACCATTGCTGTTCACCGAAAACACCAGGGGGGGGTAAAGAAGGCATCATGACGTCCACGCCTACCATATTGATTGTCGATGACGAGGTGCGCAGCCTTGAGACACTGCGCCGCATTCTTGAAGATGAGTTCACCATTCTGACGGCCTCGAACATCGATGACGCAACCGCCATTATGGGCAAGGAATGGGTCCAGATCATTCTTTGCGATCAACGTATGCCAGGGGCTAGCGGAGTCGAGTTCCTTAAAACCGTGCGCGAAAGCTGGCCCGATGTGGTGCGCATGATTATTTCCGGTTTTACCAATTCCGAAGACATCATCAATGCCGTCAACGATGCTGGCATCTATCAATACATCACCAAGCCCTGGCAGCCTGATAACCTGATCTTGACCCTGAAGAACGCCGCCCGGCTGTTTGATCTACAGCGTCAGAACGAACTGCTGTCTGTTGAGTTGAAGATGATGCCTGAAAGTCTCGATAAAACGGTGTCGAAAAAGCGCGAGAAATTGAAGAACAGATATGACTGTACCGACGGCATCATTCGGACGCCGGAAAGCTGTATGCAAGGTATCTGCGATAAAATTCGCCGGGTTGCGCCATATGACGTTTCGGTGTTGCTGACCGGCGAGTCGGGAACCGGCAAGGAACTGGCCGCACGCGCCCTTCATTACAACAGCCTTCGCTGGGACAAACCCTTTGTCGTTGAAAATTGCGCCGCATTGCCTGACGAATTGCTCGAAAGTGAGTTGTTCGGCTACAAGCGGGGTGCCTTTACCGGCGCCGTTGAGGATCGGGTTGGCCTGTTCAAAAGAGCCGACGGCGGCACGGTGTTCTTAGATGAAATCGGCGAGATTTCTCAGACCTCTCAGGTTAAATTGCTCAGGGTCCTGCAAGAGGGAGAAATCCGCCCCCTTGGCGCCAGCAAAATGATCGATGTTGATGTCCGCATCATCGCCGCCACCAATCGAGATTTGGCCGCCGACGTACGATCAGGACGGTTTCGCGAAGACCTCTATTACCGCCTAACGCCGGTCATCCTGGATATGCCCCCCTTGCGCGAGCGCATCGTCGATATTCCGGATTTGACCAGGGCCCTTTTGGATCAGGCGATGCATCATTTGGGCAAGACAGTCGATGGTATAAACAACGAGGCGCTGGCATGTCTTCAGGCCTATCATTGGCCCGGTAACGTCAGGGAGTTGCAGAACGAAATCCAGCACATGCTGGTTATGTGCGACGGTGATGAATTGAGCGCCGACCTGTTGTCCCCCCGGATTCTCAGGGCCGCCCCGGAAGAGGATGAGCAGGATCTGGAACAACTGTTCAGGCTGGACGGGTCATTGAAAGAACGCATGGAATCCATGGAAATGCGAATATTACGCGAAAGCTTGATCCGTCACCGCTGGAACAAGAGCCGCGCGGCCAGGGAGTTGGGTTTATCGAGGGTCGGTTTGCGCAGCAAGCTGGAGCGATATGGGCTTGAAAAAGTCGAAAGCATCAGTGGCTAAAATGCCCGCATACAGGACCACGAAGAACGCCAGTCTGATCGCTAAGGCGGGGGTCAAACACGAGCTTGAACTCAGTCCCGATACGGAAAGCGCCTGGATCGAAGTCATCTACAAGATGGATGCCGTCTACGCCGATTTGGTGCAATACCAGATCGATCTGGAGGAAAAAAACTCTGCACTTGAGGACGCACAGCAATTCATCAGCAGCGTGTTGTCTTCAATGACGGATGTTTTGATCGTCTGTGATATTCAGGGAAACATTCAGCGGGTTAATAAGGCGCTGGAGGAATTGACCGGAAAATCTGAACACGAGTTGCTCGGCAAACCCTTGCAGGATCTGCTGGTGGTTGATTCTTTTGAATTGGTTGAAAATTTTCTCGAAGAACTTAACCCGGAATCGATGACAGATTTTGAGGTCAGCCTTATTGATGAAGCAGGAGAGCCGGCGCCTCTGGCGATGAATTGCTCGTCGCATTACGACAATAAGGGGCGGCTCGTCGGCATGGTATTGATCGGGCGCCCCATTGGCGAGTTGCGGCGGGCTTACGGGGAGCTGAACGCAGCCCACAAACAGTTGACCCAAACCCAGGAGCAATTGGTTCATTCTGAAAAAATGGCGTCCCTCGGTCGCCTCGTCGCCGGTGTCGCGCATGAACTGAACAATCCAATTAGTTTCGTCTTTGGAAACATGCACGCACTGAAGCAATACGGCGCAAAAATTACCGAGTACCTGGATACGGTGAATCAGGAAACGTCATCGCAGATTTTGCAGGATAAACGCCGGGACTTGAAAATTGACCATATTCTTGGCGACATGAAACCCCTGATCGAAGGCAGCATGGAAGGAGCCGAACGGGTCAGCGAAATTGTCGCCGATCTGCGCCGTTATTCCGGCGGCCAGAAGGAGCAGGAGGAGGTTTTCGACGTATCGAAGGTATGCAGAACGGCGGTCGAGTGGGTTCTCAAAGCCTGTCCATTCAAACCGGACATTGACTACAAGATTCCTGAGACGATGGAGATTACCGGGCACAAGGGGCACATCCATCAGATCATCGGCAATCTAGTGCAAAACGCCGTCGATGTGATGGAGGGAGAAAAACATCCGAAAATGGGCCTGGCTATTCACGAAAAAGATAATTGGGTTCATCTGAGTGTCCGGGACAACGGACCTGGAATACCACCAGACGATCTAAGCAGCATTTTTGACCCCTTTTTCACTACCAAGCCGGTCGGTAAGGGAACCGGATTGGGGCTTTACATCAGTTATGGACTGGCCCAGAGATTGGGCGGTGAACTAAGAGTTAGCAATCATCCTGAGGGCGGCGCTGTGTTTACGCTGTGTATGCCCCGCCAGGGAGGAGGCAAATGAACGCGAAGCGTCCAATCAATTTGCAGTGGCTGCAATCGGGCGGCTGCGGCGGTTGCACCTTGTCCTTGCTTGGGGCAGAAACGCCGGACCTGTTTACGGTGCTGGAAGGGGCTGGTGTAAACATTCTCTGGCATCCGGCTCTCAGCGTCGAAAGCGGCGAAGAGGCTAAGGATATTCTCGATAAGGTGTTGGCCGAAGAAGTCGAATTGGACATTTTCTGTCTCGAAGGATCGGTGTTGCGCGGACCGGGCGCCAGCGGTGGATTTCACCGTCAATCTGGCAGTGGCCGGCCTATGAAGGATATCATCGCCGAACTGGCCTTGATCGCCGACTATGTTCTGGCTATCGGCAGTTGCGCAGCATTCGGCGGCATCACGGCGGGCGGCGGCAATCCCAGTGACGCCTGCGGGTTGCAATATGATGATGAGGTTTGCGGCGGACTGCTGGGCGCTGATTACCGTTCCAAAAAGGGCCTGCCGGTGATTAACATTTCCGGTTGCCCAATTCATCCCGATTGGGTCATCGGAACATTGATGCAGATCGCAATGGGTGAATTCGACGAAAGCCAGATCGATTCTCTGGGTAGGCCGAAAAGTTACGTCAATCATCTGGTTCACCACGGATGCCCGCGTAATGAATTCTATGAATACAAGGCCAGCGCGCAACACCCCAGCCAACTGGGCTGCCTGATGGAGCATATGGGGTGTTTGGGCACCCTGGCCCAGGCTGATTGCAACACCCGGCTGTGGAACGGCGGCGGATCGTGTCTGCGTGGCGGATACGCCTGCATCAACTGCACTGCTTCGGGCTTTCAGGAACCCGGCCATGCCTTCTTTGAAACGCCCAAAATCGCCGGCATCCCAAGGGGATTGCCTATGGACATGCCAAAGGCGTGGTTTGTCGCCCTGGCTTCCCTAGCCAAGGCGGCGACCCCGAAGCGGCTCGCGAAAAACGCCGTCGCCGATCATATCGTTGTGCCGCCGTTCAAGCAGACGGAGAAAAAAACTTGAAACAACGCATACTGGGACCGTTCAGCCGAGTCGAAGGCGACCTGGAGGTCAAAGTCGACATAGACGGTGATAGAGTAAAAAAGGCCTGGGTGACTTCGCCTCAATATCGTGGTTTTGAGCAGATCCTGCACGGCAAGGACCCTCGCGATGCCTTGGTTTACACGCCGCGCATCTGCGGCATTTGTTCGGTCTCGCAATCAATGGCGTCGGCGGCCGCTCTGGCCTGCGCGCAGGGCGCAAAAAGGCCCGACAACGGCGTTCTGGCGCTCAATTTGATGCTCGCCAACGAGAACGTCGCCGATCATCTGACACACTTCTACATATTTTTCATGCCAGATTTCACCCGTAGTGTTTATCAGCGAGAGACTTGGCACGAGGCGACGGCAAACCGCTTTCAGGCAAGCAAAGGAACCGCCACAGCAGAAGTGCTGCCGGCTCGCGCTGAGTTCCTGCATCTGATGGGAATCTTGGCCGGCAAATGGCCGCACAGCCTGAGCATTCAACCCGGCGGTTCGACACGCGCCGTCGATCGGCAGGAAAGATCGAAAATTATAACAATCATCCACAGTTTCAGGCGGTTCCTAGAAAATCATCTGTTTGGCGACAAACTTGAAATTATTTGCGCCTTAAATTCCGCCGCAGCGCTGGAGAAATGGCGGTATGCCCAAGGGCCAGATAAAAGCGATTTTTGCCGCTTCCTGCACATTGCCGAATGTCTGGAACTGGATAAACTGGGGCGGACAGCCAACTGTTTCATGAGTTACGGCGCTTATCTCGGAATTGGCGGCGAGCACTTTTTGGATCGCGGCGTGTGGTCACAAGGAAAGATCTCTCCTCTGAACAGCGAAGCGATTTTGGAAGACCTGTCCCATAGCTGGATGTCCAACCGCAACACTCCGCGCCATCCCTTCGATGGCGTTACGCGCCCAAATGAGGAGGCCGAGAACGGCTATACATGGTGCAAGGCGCCACGTCTGGCAGGAGAGGTCATGGAGGTCGGGGCGCTGGCCCGCCAGTTGATCGACGGCCATCCACTGATCTTAGATCTGGTGGCCCACAGTGGCGCCAATGTGCGTAATCGTGTGATCGCGCGTTTGTTGGAAATTGCCCGCATCGTTCCGGCGATGGAGGCTTGGGCCAGGCAATTAAAACCGGAACTGCCGTTCTACATTCACCACTCCATGCCCGACGAAGCCCAGGGCGCGGGCCTGATTGAAGCGGCGCGCGGCTGCCTTGGCCACTGGCTGAAAATCAAGAATGGGAGAATATTCAACTACCAAATCATCGCGCCGACGACTTGGAATTTTTCCCCCCGCGACCGCGACGGCAATCCCGGCGCGCTGGAACAAGCCCTGGTCGATGCGCCGGTTCGCGACGGTGAAATCGACCCGGTATCGGTTCACCATATCGTCCGCTCCTTCGATCCGTGCATGGTCTGCACCGTTCACTAAACTATGTCCGGAATTTCAATCCGTATCAGGGGTATCGTTCAAGGGGTTGGTTTCCGCCCTGCCGTCTGGCGCATGGCTGGCGAATGTGAGATTGCCGGGACCGTCGGTAACGATGCCCATGGCGTGTTGATCCAGGCCTGGGGTTCGAAAAGCAATCTATCGCGTTTCAAAGGATTGCTCGAAACTTTTCCGCCGCCGCTGGCCCGGGTTGAAAGCATCGAAATCTTACCCATAACGGGCGATGCCCCGCACCTTGACTTCCAGATCATTGGCAGTTCCACAGGCGAGGCGCAGACCGGCATTGCGCCGGACGCAGCGACGTGTCCTGATTGTCTGAAGGAAACGCTGAACCCAAAGGACAGGCGCACCCGCTATCCGTTCACCAACTGCACCCATTGTGGTCCCCGGCTTTCCATTATTCGATCCGTGCCCTATGACCGTGGTAATACCAGCATGGACGATTTCAAAATGTGCGAGGTATGCCAGGGCGAATACGACGACCCGGCGGACCGTCGTTTTCATGCTCAGCCAAACGCCTGCGCGGTTTGCGGCCCCAGGGTCTGGATCGAAGACGGGCAGGGGAACGAAATCGAATCAATGCAAGAGGGCGATGCCGTCTCCCTCGCGGCCAGTTTGATCGAAAAGGGTGAGATTATCGCCATTAAAGGAATCGGGGGGTTTCATTTGGCCTGCGATGCGGCTCAGAGCAAAACCGTGTCCCAGCTTAGACAACGAAAGAAACGTTATAAAAAACCATTCGCCCTGATGGCCCACGATGTTGACTCGATCAGCAACTTTGCACGGGTAGGAGAGGCGGAAGAGTGGCTACTCAGAGACCGCGCCGCGCCAATTGTCATTCTGGAGGCTGAAGGAGAACCGCTGGCTCCAGGTCTCGCTCCGGGCCAATCCAGTCTCGGCTTCATGCTGCCCTATACGCCGCTGCATCATCTGCTGATGGATCATCTGAAGCGGCCGATCGTCATGACGTCCGCCAACATAAGTGACGAGCCCCAGTGTTTTGAAAACTCCTCAGCCCGCGAACGACTGTCCGGGATCGCCAATTATTTTCTGTTGCATGATCGCTCCATCGTCAACCGTTTGGATGACTCTGTTCTGCGAAACATGGATGGGACCCCGCGATTTCTGCGTCGCGCACGGGGGTATGCGCCAGAACCTCTGCTGCTGCCCAAAGGTTTTGAAGGGGCCCCGGATATCATGGCCATGGGCGGGGAATTAAAGAATACCTTCTGCCTGCTGAAAGACGGGCGGGCGATGGTTTCCCAGCACATGGGCGACCTTGAGGAAATGTCCGTGCTAAGGGACTATCTCGATAATATCGATCTCTATGAGCAGTTGTTTGATCATCGGCCGCAAGCCATCGCCATCGACCTGCATCCGGGCTACCTGTCGAGCCAGACCGGCAGGGACTGGTCGCGCGAACGTGGCGTGGCCCTGATCGAAGTCCAGCACCACCATGCCCATGTCGCCGCCTGCATGGCCGAGCACGGTTTGCCGGCAGATACCCAAGATGTTCTCGGTATCGTACTTGACGGTCTCGGCATGGGGGATGACGGAACCATTTGGGGGGCGGAATTTATGAAGGCCGGATACGCCAGTTACGAACGTCTGGCCCGTTTCCGTCCGGTTCCGATGATCGGTGCCGCCCAGGCAGTTCGCGAACCCTGGCGCAGCGCCTATGCCCAGCTTCGCCAAAGTCTTGGTTGGCAGATGGTGGCCGACACATATGGCGGCCTTGACATCGTTGATGATCTGCAACGCCGCCCGCTTAAAACCCTGGAGACGATGGCCGACAAGGGACTTAACAGCCCGATGGCGTCATCGGCTGGACGCCTGTTCGACGCCGCCGCCGCGATCTTAGGCATCAGCCGTGACGGCGTTAGCTATGAAGGTGAAGCGGCGATTTTGATGGAGGATATGGCCGCGCCCTGTTTCACAGAAGAAAAGGCAAGAGCCTATCCGTCTTCGGTCAACGGCGATAATTGCTTTTTGTTGGAACTCGTCTGGGATGATCTCTGGACCAATTTGTTAGATGACCTAATGCGAGGGACGGACCAGGCGGTTGTGGCGGCGCGATTTCATCAGGGTGTCGTTGTTGCGGTCAGCGACCTCGCAGAACGATTGGCGCGGCAACATGGACTGAGCACGGTCATTCTCGGCGGTGGTGTGTTCCAGAACCGGCTGATTTTGGAGGGGGTTACGGAGACGCTTTCCACCACAGGTTTACGGGTTCATTCTCCCCGGCTGTTCCCTGCCAACGATGGCGGGTTGTCACTCGGTCAAGCGGCAATCGCCGCCATTCGGCAGACACACGGAAAGCCACGGAAAGCCACGGAAAGCCCTGAATTTATTATTCCCACGCTTAATTAGAGGATACGCAAAATGGCTAGAATTGGATTCATCGGAGTAGGGAATATGGGTGGCCCCATGGTCTGCAATCTGCTGAAGGCGGGCCATGAGGTTAGCGCCTTTGACCTTTCACAGGAGCGCCTTGACCTGCTGGCTAGCGAGGGGGCGAGCATTGCCGATACGGCTGGGGCGGTCGCCAGGCATGCAGAAGTGGTTGTCACCATGTTACCGGCTGGCCGGGATGTAAAGGACGTCTACCTCGGCGAGGTGTTTGAGGATGCGGCGCAAGACGTTTTGTTCATCGACTGTTCGACCATTGAC
>PJEL010002904.1_pt1 | contig 15164 bp, 12 predicted proteins | sample 1853271 | NCBI WGS metagenome assembly PJEL01 (sample SAMN08108733, study PRJNA415343) | Invertebrate metagenome, whole genome shotgun sequencing project. | host: Globobulimina | place: Sweden: Gullmar Fjord | collected 2015-08 | reverse complement strand
GGTACGGTCCAGTTTTCGCCGGCCAGGTTGAACAAAATGGCGGCTTCAGTGATATCTTCCGGATAGTGTTTGGCTTCGCGGGCATTCAGTGTATACATAATATCCGCGTTTTCCTTGTCCACCGGGATCGACATGTTCTTGTACTCGTCCAGGATCCCTTCTTCTTCAAACTCAACAGTGTCCACCCAGTCTTCGGTGGTCACATCCATCTGTGCCTTATATATCCGGTGCATTCCGGAGCCGATCTTCATTTCCCAGGGGACAAATCCCTGTGAGAAACAGAGACCTCTGACGTAGCCGAACATGATCCCCATATCGATACCCATGGGACAATATACACCACAACGCGTACAGCATGAACATTTACTCCAGGCAGTGTCCATGGTCATGCGCATAAATTCGTTGTCGACCTTTCCTTTTTTCTTGACCATCGCGCCGAGAGTCTGGTGGATCTTATAAGAAGGTACCTGAGTTGGATCCTTGTCATTGGCGGTATACAGAAAACAGCTGTCGGCACACATGCCACAGTGGGCACAAATCTCCAACCATGTTTTTAATCGTGATTTCAGTGATCCCTGGATGGTAGCCCATAGTTTCTCCTGGTCCACATCAAGTTCTTCCATCTCTTGATAGTACTTCTTCCCGCCCGCATCGGCCATCAAGGCTTTAAGATCCTCTTTGGTATCGATGGTTTTTCTATTGCAAAGTGTGCCTTCTGCCATAAGATTCTACCTTTTGCTGAGTAATCGTGATTGCGTTACCAGGACATGCTGGTTCCTTTCATTCCACCGCGTTTGATACCGTAGTCCATTCCCAATTGCATGCGGGACATGAAAAAGAGAACGAAGTGGGACAGTTTCGTAAACGGTATGGCCACCAGCATTATTTCTCCCGAGAGGATATGTAAGATGAGCCACAATTTGTATTCGAAAATCTGGTGATACGCTATAAAGCCCGTAATAAAAGGAGCAACTGCTATTGCCAGAATCAGGTAGTCTTGCGCGGTAGTGATAATCCTGACTTCTGGCAGAACAAGTCTTCTGATAATAAACATCCCCACAGCAATCATCACCAGAATCGTCAGAACGTCACCTGTTCCAGACGGAATGGTGAAGAAGCTGATTCCCCATTTACGCTCCAGGATAATGTTGTGCGCCGGGAGAAAAATCGCTGAGATCAACAGTGAAAGATGAAAACCAAAAGTGATAATGGTAAACACCGGATGGGATCTCCATCCACGGGTGCCGAATGGGACCACCCAGAAGAAAATGGATCTGATAGCCCCTTTGATTCCAAGGGAAACGTTGGTGCGATAGGCGACCCTGTCCGCCTGCCAGTTCAACCCCCTGAAGTACCAAACGGTTCTGTATATCAGGCCAATAAAAAATATCCCGAAAGCCAACCAGGCTAAAGGTCCGGTTACGAAACCATACATGTGCCGCTCCAAATAAGATTAATTAGCAAAAATAGATAACCAGCTTTTAATCGTCATCCCGTTCCATCAGGAACGTTGCGTATGCCAGGATCGCTAAAAGAGACAGTCCCATCAGCAAATAAGTAATGCCTTTAGTATGAAGCATAAAATCCTGAAGTGTGAAAAATATCGTATCCATGGTCTGCTTGTTTGGTTAATGGGTTTGTGTTTTATAGTCTTTATGTTCGTAAAGAATCGGCATTTTTGTGACTATGAATCTGAAAAGAGACACGCCAACGGTCACAAAAAATACGGTAATCACGATTTCCATCCAACTAGGGAAATACCTGTCAGCACTGGGAAGATGCCAGTTAAACGCGATTACCGATATATTGAGCCGATTGATTATAATCCCCAGGACAGCCAGAGCAGAGGTCCATTTTATCAGTGTGATTTTCTTCTCCCTGGCACCCACGGCGTACAGCACACTCGGCAGGGCCACAAACCCAAGCAGTTCCACCAGGTACCAGGCACCATAACCGGTCAACAAATAGTGCCAGTTATTATCAGCTGAAATGCCAAAGACCTTGATGATAAAATATCCAGCCAGAACCAGTGAAGCTGCCTTCGCAAAACCCAGCGTCACGCCGGTTTTTTCATCCAGATGGGTCTGGTCCATCTTGGTGGAAAAGAAGCGATAGGAGAGTGAACTCTCAAAAATGACCATGGAAAGTCCGGCGACGATGGCAGTAACAAAAAAGTAAATCGGTAAATAGGCCGAATACCAGAGTGGGTGCAATTTTGAGGGTGCTATCAGAAACAGGGCGCCCAGAGAAGACTGGTGCAGGGTCGAAAGCACCACACCAAAAATCGTCAGCAGCAACGTGAGCTTGATGACCACATTTCTGACAGTTCTGAAGCCCAGCCATTCCAAGGCTGCTGGAGAAAATTCAAGGAACAAAACCGTCAGATAAAGCGCGACACACAAGGCAACTTCAAACAAGAGGGAGGTGGTTCCCTGTGAAACAACAAACGGGAATGGTAGACGAAGGGGGTGACCCAGATCGTACAACAATGCGACCACCACCAAGGAATATCCTAAAAAACCTGTTAGTATCGCAGGGCGGACCGCCGAATGGTATTTCTTCATCCCGAAGATGTAAACAGCTGAAGAGGTCACGAAACCACCTGCTGCCAATGCAACTCCAACCAGCAGGTCAAAACCGATCCAGATACCCCATGGATTGTAATTAGAAAGATTCGTCGTTGCTCCCAACCCCTGTGTAAACCGCAGGATGGAAACAACGAGCCCAACGACTAGAATAATCCCGGTTAGAATATTACCCGGGGTCATTAGCGAAAAGCTTTTTTCAACGGTTGGCTCGTCTGTCATGAGTTTTCCTTTTTAGTTTTTTATTACTTCTCTTCAGCATCCGGCTTTTCAGATTCAGCATCTGGCTTTTCAACTTCTGCAAGGGCTTTTTTCACGGCGTTTTCGATCTCTTTTTTCTTCATTCGTTCAGCCTTATGCAGCGCTGCTTTAGTTTTTTCCTCTGCTGCTGCCCCGGTTTTCTCAACTGCAATGGCTACAGCTGCTGCCTGTTCTTCCCTGGATATTTTCTGTCTTCGCTTGGTCATGGCATAGGCCCCTGTCAGGAAAACCGGCCACAATCCGACAACGATTGGAACCGCAGAGAGGGTGCCTGCCGTATATTCGATCGCGGGTTTATTGCCCAGATGTTCGTTCAGTCCGATCTCTTCAAAAGGGGCTTCGGATATATAGAGCCAGTTGGTACCCCCCATTTCGTTTTCGCCGTATATATGATCGATATACTGATCCGGATTATCACTGATCCGAGCGCGGGCGATTTTCAGCAGGTCTGAGCGCTTACCATAATTCAATGCTTCGGTGGGGCACGACTCCACACAACCCGGTAGCAGTCCTTTTGATATTCGAGGATAACACATCGTGCATTTGGTCACGCGCGGAGTGAAGGCTTCTTGATACTCATAAGCCGGGATCTCGAACGGACAGGCGATCATACAGTATCGACACCCCACACAAATAGACGCATCGTAAATCACCGCTCCACTGGGTGATTTCTTAAAGGCCTTGACGAAACAAGCCGCAGCACAGGCGGGTTCAAGACAATGATTACACTGTATTTTCAGATATTTTTCTCCGCCGGAGCCCTCGGGAGCACCGTTATTATTCACCACTGTGAATGTCTTATGATCCGTTCTCCGATTCTCTTTCAGAATCGACAGGTCTTCAAACGGTTTCTCCGGAGCCGGCAGCTCGTTGACTGTATTGCAGCCTTTTTCACATTTTCGGCATCCGATACAAAGCTTGCTATCGTACAAAACGCCCTGGCTGTCGGGATAACCATCAAAATGTTGGTTGGATGCACCAACAGCAGTTTTTCCGGCAACTAGCGTTAAATTAGCTGCACCTGCCCACTGGAGAAATCTTCTTCTCGATATTGACATAAAATATCCTTGATAAAGGCAACGAGTTCAGTGAATGAAAGAACGATTCTTTACATACCGCAAGCATCATTCTTTCAAAACACTTCCATATCCGCTAAAAAAGTGGCTGTTATTTTTCTTGGTGACATGCTGTACAGTCCTCGGAAACCGGCTTTTCGATTTCCAGTTTTTCATGGCATTCAAAACACTGTCGGTGATATGCTGCTTTGGTACCAGGGACACGACCATCCTGCTCACCTTCCGCAGAGGCATGGCAACTGATACATTTCGGAGGTGGATTGGTCACTTCAGGGCTGTTATGATGACAACTCTGGCAGACAACATCTTTCTCTCGATGGAAGTTTATTGCCAGAACGTCGCCCGTGATTTTATCCATCATCGATTTAACCACCTTCCGATGCTGGAACTTAACTCCTTGATACTGATCGGATATCACATCAATCAGCACCTCCTCAGGCACTGTATTGTAGTCAATCTGGATCTCTTTCACCGGCGCTTTCTGATAGTGTTTGGCCAGAAGCTCTTTTCCGGAAGCCTTGTCCTTTCGTATTTTATCAATCGGGACCGTATGACAGGATTGACATGACTGCCTATCGGAGACATGTTTCTCGGTTTCGACTAAAGAGTGACAACCGGAACACTCTTTGACCTGTTGTTTCTTCACCTCATGACAACCGATACAGCTGCGTTCTGATCCAATCTTGTGCATCGACTGCGCTAGTGTGACCCAGTCACCTTCTTTTGAGCCAGTTATACTGTGGCAACTTTCACAGGAATTCAGAGTCTCATGATGACAGTCGCTACACGTTGAAACATTGTTTTCATGCTGCTGATGATCAAAGATAACCGGGTTCATCATCTGACTGGTGATCTTGTCAAAAGACTTGATAAATGTCAGATCAGGCTGATTACGATCACGACGTGGGATTTTGTCGAGTTTAACGATCTGCTTCAACTGCTGTTCATCATGGCATCCCGCACATTTATTGCTCGCCACCACCTTGTTCTCGATTTTTTCCAACGCTTTCTTAGTTTGGTGACAGGCGATACATTGCTCATGGGCCGCGTCTTTGTACGACTGAACCTTTGCCTGGAGCTGGTCTTTGTGGCAGGCGTGACAAGAGTCTTCCTTGCCCTTGACATAGGGGATTTTCTTGTTATCCGCATCCACACTATGATGACAGCTTTCACATTTATTCTCAGCAGCCGTAACATGACGTTGATGCATTGAATCGTCGAAACTGATCACCTCCTGGGCGGCAACCACCTCGGGCTTCAGATCGTGACACTCTCCACACTCCAAAGGACCCGTTTCCAAGTCTTCTTTGACCATTTCCTCATGGCAGTTGATACAATTGGTGTGATAAATATCCAAAGAGGTTTCCTGATCGATCTCTGCTGTTCTCTGGAATTTCAAAACCAGCTTGTCGTCTTTGGTCTGATGACAGGTAGAACAATCCTTGCCCTGTTTTTCCAATGCGTCTGTATGCTTGTCATGGGGAAACGATACCCCTGCCTTTTCGAGATCTCCAAATACCTTCATCGAATCGATGACAATGATGTCCGCACGGGTTTTGCGCGTGTCCATCTTCTGATGAGAGGCGGCGTAAAGAGCGGATAAAGTCAAAGAGACACCCAATAAAGCCGTTACCATATATTTGAATTTCATTTTAGATTTCTTTCCCTTTATTCGTAATTTATCTTTAAGAATAAATAAGCAGCGTTTAAAAACAAATATTTCTGAAAAGACCGCTATCAAATTACTAAAATTGTTTCGTTTTGGGGTCCCGATCCATCTGGAAACCTTCAGGACGATGGTTGTCGACCACTTTCATGCCTGACTACTTCATTTTTTGCTAATCTACGTATTTTGTAGGCCGAATCTCGTACGGCACCATAAAAAACGCTGCTGTCATTGTTCAGGTAAAATTCTTCACCAAGATCAGCTAGTTCGATCATTTCATTACAAAGCGCAATGACCTTTTCAATACTCTCTTGAGCTGCTGCCTGTTTTTTTACCATGTGCAATAACCACCACCAACAATTTGATCAATACAAGACCCTGATCCAGGAAATAGTAACGCGCATATATTCCCCAGGTTTTAAAGGCATGCTATCGGTCAAACGAAGGGTATAAATATGAGACATCAGTTATTGGGTATGTCTGTAGCAATATGCATACCAGATAAAAATTTGATTCAAATTTTTTATTTACCTTAATTTCAGTAACTTAGATAATTAGTCCTTGTTCAGAATCCCCCATGTCTCAGGCTGGAAATCAAAAAAATATAAGACAAATAGAGGTCTTAATTACTAATATATTTCCGAATCTATGAATATATAAGGGCTTAGGGGGGGGATTGCCGTGTATCAATATGCCAATCTGAGACCAACCTGAGACGCGAGACATGGAATGCCTCAGATTAGATCGGTAATTCAGTGAACTGGAATCTAGTTGTTTCCGCCTGGAATCCGTCCCTGCGTTGTGCGTTTCGCGTATTCAGTGCAGGAATAACGGGAGGTGGGGGGTGATGAAGACAGTCTTCTCAAACAAAGTAAATCTGCTATTTCAGGCCGTAGGCATCAAGGTAGCGGTAGAGGGTTGCCCGTCCAATCCCCAGCATTTTTGCAGCCTCTTTGCGATTACCCTTCGTCTTTGAAAGTGCAACAGAGACTTTTTCCTTTTTAATTTTCAGGGGAGGGCCTGTTTTTTTGTTGCTTTTCCGCTGAAATGACAAAATCTCAGGTGGGAGATGTTCTGTTTTAATCACACTGTCTCGGGATTTGACATAGGCATATTCGATAGCGTTTCTTAATTCTCTGACATTTCCCGGCCATGCGTAAGCGGACAATATATCAATGGCTTCATTCGTATACCCAAGCACAGCCCTTTCTGTCTCTGCCGCGACCTTATCCAGAAAGTGCTCAACCAGTACGGGAATATCCAGGCGGCGCTCACGCAGCGGTGGTAGGTCGATGGGTACCACACATAAGCGGTAATAGAGGTCCCTCCTGAACAGTTTCTTCTTCATCAGTTGCTTGAGACTTTGATTCGTTGCGCTGATGATGCGGATATCAACATGAATAGATTTTTCGCCACCAACTCTCTCAAAGCTTTTCTCCTGCACAGCGCGCAGAAGTTTGACCTGCATGATTGGGGATAGCTCGCCCACTTCGTCCAAAAACAAGGTCCCCTGATCAGCCAGTTCAAATCGACCTTTTTTATCTGCAATCGCACCAGTAAAGGCCCCTTTGACATGTCCGAACAGCTCACTTTCCAAAATCCCTTCGGGCAACGCGCCACAGTTCACGGCCACAAATGGCTTATCCGCCCTGGAGCTCATATCATGAATGGCATTGGCTACCAACTCCTTGCCAGTACCACTCTCCCCCTCTATCAGGACCGGGGCGCGAATTTCTGAAACTTCTTCAATTTGCTCAAAAACATCAAGCATTTTGGGATCTTTTGTGACCAGTCGGCCCAGTGAATGATGATGTTTCAGGTGACTTTTCAATCGCTCATAGTCTGTCTCATCCTTAAACAGTATCAGTGCGCCAATATTCTGGTCCGTTTCATCTGTTAGCGGGAGTGTCAGCATTTCCAAATTTTTGATGGCACCATCCCGCCTTTTGAAATCGACTCTTTTTCGGGAATTCGCCGGGCTTATATCAGTCAGAAGTCCACCGCAATAATCGCAATCGCCACCACAAAACTTACCGGGGAAAAGGTCATGGCAGTCTTTCCCCAAAACGTCCTCCCGTTTTTGGCCGGTGATTCTTTCAGCCGCTCTATTGAAGAAAAATATGATTCGATTTTCCGTATGGGCCATGACACCATCCAGCATATTGTCAAGAATCAGTTGCTGGTGGCGCCTGGCGATAAATAAGGTATTTAGAAAATCCGAATTGAATAGAGTATCGATATTTTTTTTCAGTATATCCATTGCGTCTTTGACAAGCTTATCACTCTGACCCACCATATCCATCGGTGTTGGATCCGACATTTCCCAGTGAAAATGAGGTAGTACGGCAGGAAGAGGGATTTTCTGTTTATGCTTGGGATCACCAATAGTGATGATGAGATCGAAATTAAACGGTTTTGAATCGCCGATCAATGTGTTTTCCAACTTCTTATTGTTTAACCCGAGTTCCGACAAAACCTGTCTGACAACTGGATTCACATCTTTCGGCGTGAGAGAGGCGCTTTGAAAGGCAATATGGTCAATGCTTGAATGCTCCGCAAGCCTTTCGGCAATCAAGTGAAGATTAATATAACTATCGCTTAAAAATAGAACTGAATACTTATGGCTTTTAGACTTCATTTCCTTTGACAACACCTGAGAGAGACTGTTTTTAAAGGAACCGTTGATTGAAACGCAGCGATTTTTTTTGGATCAAGGAATAATGTCAACCTGCCGTAGTTTTGGTAATCGATCCCGGGGCAAGGTGATCCGAAAGGTTGTCCCCTGGTCAAGAACGGAATCAAAGTCTACTTTTCCACCATGTTGCTGAATAATTTTCTTGGTCATCAGCAGCCCTAACCCCGTTCCCCCCAGTCCTTTTGTCGTGAAAAACGTGGTAAACACTTTTCTTTTCACTTCATAGTCCATCCCGCAGCCATTGTCAATTACCTCATAGACGATAGCATTGTCCTGCTCAGAAACACGGAGAATGATTTTCAACTCGTCTGGATTTTCACTGATACGGCATGCGTCTATCGCATTTCCCAGCAAATTGGAAAGGCTCTCGTGTATCCCTTCGCTATCAAGGGCCGCCAGGCCGATATTACCTCGAAAATCGGTGGTCAGGTTGATCCCGAGCTGGTTAATCTTTACAAAATAAGTATTCACAACCTCTTTGGCAATTTCAACCGGATCGCAGATATCCGTTTCGATTTCCTGGCCTTTGGAGAAATTGAGAAACTCTTTGACGAAAGTTGAAACCCGCTGAGTGTTCCGGTTCAGCATTTCCATCCCCTTCTGCACCCGGTTGACATCCCCTTTTTGCAGTCCGGAATTCAAAATATATTCACCCCCTTCCAAGCCGGTTAAAACATTCTTGATACCATGAGCCAGTCCGGCGACTGTCTGACCTACAGCAGCCAATCTTTCTGCTTCCAGTTTTTCTGCCTCCAGCTTTTTAATGCGGCGGATATCATGAATCCAAAAGGCCATACCCCGATATTCTTCGTTAGCCAACAACCTTATTCCAGTCAGGCGGGCAGGAAAAGAATCACCGTTGAGACTACTCACTTTGGTTTCATGCAAATACATCGGGCCAGTACTGCCGGAGACCATCTCCAGGAATCCTTTGGGGAAAATAGTCCCCAGATCCTCCTTCTTAAGACGCTCTACATCCTTGATATCCAGCATACGCTCGGCTGCCTGATTGCAAATGGTAATCCGATCATTTTGATCCACAGCAATAATACCGTAAAGAGAGGAAGATATCAGCGATCCCATCGTTATGTTGGTCATTTTCAGTTCTTCCTGGAGCTCCAGGGTATGGGAAATGTCCACTGCCATTTCTAATACCAGATCAAATTCTCCATTTTTTGCCCCATAAGGCACCGTCGTGACCAGCAATTCAACCTTTTTCCCGTTTCTATCAATGACCGTTGATCGCCCCGAATGCCTCTGCCCGTCTCTAAATGTGTGCTGTGCCGTACAGTCACCGCAACTGGAACTCCTGTTTTTCAGGATTTCATAACAGTAAGCCCCTTCAATCGAACCGAATACTTCTCTTGAGCGCTGATTGGTTTCGATTATCTGAAAATTTCGGTCAATGATTAAGATATCGCAGGGGACATGTTCAAACAGGTTTCGATATTTCTGACGTACCAATTCAGTGTCTGAGACATCCGACGTCATCTCAATTAAATAAGGAATCTCACCTTTTTCATCCTTCACCGGGATGGTATGCCGAATACGGCAGGTCTTTTTACCATCTTTTGCTCTGCTAATATCTTCGAAAACCGATGTTCTTCCGTCCATGAATACAGACTCCTGCTTGCAATGTGGACATTGGGATTCAAGGTTCTTGTACACTTCATAACACTTCTTGTTTTGCCATTCTCCGAATTTCTCCTTAAACACCCGATTTGCCGCAATCAGATTATAATCCGAATCTATAACCGCTGCAGACATCGGCATTGAGTCAAACAGATTTTTTTCAATCCAGTTTTTAAGACTGTCTGCTGTCATCATAGGCATCTCTCCTTTTAGCGGTTTGTTAGGTGATTCCCGTGAAACAGTCGCCAAGTAGTCTACATGGCGACAATTACCGTTTTAAGACGTTTCTCTTGAATGAGCCAGAAAGACAATCTGCAATTTTTCGGCCAGATGTTTACGGGCAATCTTCGTGTCATGATCGGATGCTGTAGAATAGACGCTGTACTTAAACAGAGAACAGTTAGGGAAATACTCAGTCTCATTTTCACTAACTAATTGGCGATTGAAGAAAGATTCAGAATAATCACCCCCAAATGACTGTCGTGACATTCAAAGGACATGTCTCGTGTCTCAGGTTAGTCTCGTATTTTTGATTTGAGACAGACCGAAATCATCCCAACCTCCTTAATGCAAGATATATCACAATTGTAGAAAATATTACAATGATGAGTTTGTCTTATTTCTTTATTTTACAAATGAGACATACCTCTGTCTCAGGTTTCGCTGATTTTTGTAATTCACTGATTTTTTTGTTTTATTTCAAACCCCCACATTTTTTTGACTTTGGCATACATTGTGCTCTAAGAGGTTTCATACAAACAGTTGTCTCACTGAATAATACCGAACAGTGTGAAAATGGCGAAAGCGCAAAAATCAGCAATCAGGAATTTGGAGACAGTCATTGCTCTCTGTGGTGAGATGCTTGAGTTAGCTGATCTGGGTGACTATAATCGTCTGGATGATGGATGTGGCGTCGTCTTCGGAAGCATGCGCGATTCGGCTTATAAAATCCAGAAACTGGCGAAGGACGAACTGGCTAAACATGAAGGCCGACAAAGACCACGGGAAAAGACCAAGTGACGGGAAGTAGTTGATTCTTTTTTCCTGAAAACAGCTTTTAAATTCCTCAATTACTATAGGATATGAGCAAAAATAAAAAAATTCTGGTTGTGGACGACGAACAAGATGTTCTCATCTATTTGTCGACACTCTTTGAGGATAATGATTTTGAGACAATTACAGCAGAGAATGGTATTGAGGCTCTTGAACTGGCAAAATCGGAACTTCCCGACTTGATTACCCTGGATATTACCATGCCTGAACAGTCAGGCATCAAAACATACCGTTATTTAAAAAATGATATCGAATTGCAAAATATCCCTGTTATTATTGTTACTGCGGTCGGCGAACCGATTATGAGTGTTATGAATGAATTTGCCGCATTTCCAGAACCAGAGGCTTTTGTCAGCAAACCTGTCAATCAGAAGGAACTGATAGAAATTACTAATAAATTGCTAGCCTGAACACAGGATCGTGTATCACCGTATCCTGACGACCTCATCCGGCGGTGGATGATTTTTTTAGAACAAGAAAGCCCATTTTGGTCAACCAAAATGAACCCCCTTAACCGTCGCGGTTTTTTTGCTTTCTTGTTAAATTTTTTCAAACATAGGAGAAAATATGGCATTCGCATCGGACAAACGAATTTTGGTGGTAGATGACGAACCGGATGTAAGAGATTTCTTGAGTACCTGTTTGGAAGACGCCGGCTTTCAAGTCGAGACAGCGATCGACGGGTTTGACGCTCTGGAAAAGCTCGAAAAAAATCCCCCGGATCTAATCACACTCGACCTGGTGATGCCCCGCATTTCTGGCATCAAACTGATGCGCAAATTGCGTAAAAACGAAGCCTGGAAACAGATTCCGGTCATCATTGTGACTGCTCATGCGAAGGATGAGTTGGGGCAAAAAGATCTGGAAGAGTTATATGCAGAAGAGGTCAGACCTGCACCTGAACATATCATCGAAAAACCTATCACTCCATCAAATTTGGTAGCCGGTATTGGCAAGATTTTGGATGTTCAAACCACACTTGATGTGGCGACGGAAAGAAGTGATGTGTTGAACATGATTAAGACTTGCAGCCCTGACAAGCTGAAAGAGATTCAGAATATGCTGAAATAGCCCTTCTCGCAAGTGAGAAGCGAAACTTGCAGCTTCAAAGGGGGTTCTGGGGGCAAGGCCAGTAGCAAGGAGATGGTTTAATTACTCAACCACAATCTCTGGATGCTGGCTTAAAAAGCGATAGATGGTTGCCCGACCAACTCCCAGTATACGGGCGGCCTTGGCTTTATTGCCTCCTGCTTTTTTGAGTGCCGTTTCAACCGAGATCAGATCCAGTTTTTTCTCTGGCCCTTTTTGAATCTCTTTTTTGTGGGTTTTTTGAAGTTCAAGGGGTAGATCTTCCGGTTGAATGACACCGCCTTGACTTTTAACCATGGCAAAGCGGATCGCATTTTCCAGTTCCCTGATGTTTCCCGGCCAATAATAATCCATCATTGCCGACAAACTTTCGCTGGATATGGTGTGGAGGGTGCGGTTCTCGAATTGAACAGCCTGTTTTAGAAAATGATCACAGAGTGGCAAAATATCATTTTTTCGATCTTTTAACGGGGGTAGCTTAATAGGAATCACGTTCAGGCGATAGTAGAGATCCTCACGGAAATTGCCTTTCCGGGTTTCCTCTTTTAAATCTTTATTCGTCGCACTGATCACCCGTACATCCACAGAGACCGGACTTTCACTGCCCACTTTTTCCAGGGTGCCTTCCTGCAAGAAGCGTAGCAGCTTTACTTGTACCGAAAGGGGTAAATCGGCCACTTCATCAAGAAAAACCGTCCCCTTGTCTGCCATTTCAAAGCGACCTTTTTTATTCCGAATGGCACCCGAGAAGGATCCCTTGACGTGTCCAAACAGTTCGCTTTCCACTAAACCTTCCGGCAAGGCGCCGCAGTTAATAGGTACAAAAAGGGAATTGCTGCGAATGCTCTCTTTATGGATGGCTTTGGCAACCAACTCTTTACCCACTCCGGTTTCGCCATGAATATGAACCGGATAATCATAGGCTGTCAGGTCTTTAATCTGTTGATAGAGTTGCTTCATTTTGGGATCGCTGCCAATAATCCCCCTAAAGCTTTTTTGTTGGCTTAGTTCTCTTTCCAGAGATCTGATATCACTGACGTCTCTCATCGAAACCATTACCCCTGTCATGGTTCCACGGGTATTTTTTAATGGGATGAGGCTGGCATCCAACTCCAACCGATCACCTTCAGGCCCGTGAAATACGGTGGCATAGTTTTTCCCCTGAAAATCGGGCTCTAACCGATCAAAACAGAATGAACAATTCTCTCCACAAAACCGGGGTTTAAAAACGCTATTACAGTCTTTTCCAATAACCTGAGACGGCTTTAAGCCCGTCATTTGGGAAGCGCCCTCACTGAAAAAAAATATGCGGCGTTGTAGGTCATGAGCAATCACCGCATCTGAAAAGCTATTCAAGACACTGTTCAAATTATTCTGCTGGGTCAGGAACGCATCATAATAACCCTGATTAAACAGGTCTGACACCATTGTTTTGATTTTCGTTGCACATTGGCGAAGACTCTTTTTCAAATCCGCTTCTATGGTTGTATCGGTCAACGGATGATCAATATCCCATTCAATAATCCCCGGAACAGTGGCCATTGTATTTTGAGCAGCTTGAACTTGTGAGCAGAGACTGATTGACAGGTCAAAGTGATTTTCGTTGAGGTCACTCAGCAAAGAGGGGATTTGTGTGGATATATCGACCCCGAATTCCTGCATGATATCAATCACAAGCGGATGTACCGGATCTGCGGAGTCACAGCCGGCACTGTATACTTGAACTGCCTTGCCAGCCAGACTTTTGGCAAAGCCTTCTGCCATTTGGCTGCGAACGGAATTTCCAGAGGAAAAAAATATAATCGACTCTTTGCTCATTTTTGACACTATCATGATTAAATCATTGATCGGACATAAACAACCCGCTCGTTTTCCAACGTTACGGCATTTATATTGATGGGTCACAGTCGGAAAGGTTAAAGGTCTTATCTTAACCGATATTCCCCCATCCAATGATTGTCCATGATATATGTCAAGCGGGTTTTTGATTCCTGAAATAAAGAGAGAAAAATGGGGGAGGTTATTTCACACCGTGCTCCAGCATAAAGCAGACATACTGCTTATCTTCGCTGACGATATGATTTTTCAGCCAGGAAACCATGACATTGATCGACTTTTTTTTATCATTTTCCTGGCCGTTCAGCAATTCGGTCTTGATTTGAGCAATTGTGTTGAGGAAGGTTGTGTGTTCTTGCCGGTGCTTTTTTATGAATGGGTAACGGTATTTTTCAAAATATGACTCTTCATACTCAAAATGTTCTTTTGTATATTGCGTTAGGCTGGATAACGCCTCTTCCACCTGAACATCATCACCGCCCTCATTGGAAATGCGATGCAAATCATTTATCAGGCGCATCATATTTTTATGCTGCGTATCAATGGACTCAACATGAACTGTGTAAGAGTCGTCCCAAGATATTGCTACCATTACGTATTCAACCTGCAATAATTCAAACCTGATTATAGACTAACGGCGTTCCAAAAAAAAACAATCAGACGCCGCACTCTTCAAAATGTTTGCTGATATATTCACGCATTAGCAAAGAAGCGTCCTGTCGGCATTCCCCACAGCCTGTACTGATTTTTGTAATTTCCTGAAGTTCATAAAAAGACCGCGCACCTTCCAGGACCGCTTCTTCAATCTCATGGTCAGTCACTCCCATACACTCACAGATGACCAAGGCCTCTTTGGTTTTGACTTTGTCCGCCATATTGTTTTGAGTATAGTAGCTATCGATGGCCATCCGTAACGCTTTATCTCCCAGCACCGAACAATGAATCTTATTATCGGGCAGACCACCCAACTCTTTGGTAATGTCTTTGGGTGTCAACTTATAGGCCTTATCCAGATCCATGCCTTTTACCATCTCCGAAAGGATCGAAGTACTGGCTATCGCGCTGGCACAGCCATATGTCTGCCATTTACAATCGACAATCGTATTCTGTTCTTTATCCACCGAAATAAACATAATCATTTCATCCCCGCATTTGACGTTACCGGTCATTCCCTTTCCGTCATACTTGAATTCCTTTTCATCTCTTAAAATATTGCGAGGATTCATAAAATGGTCCTTCACTTTCTCCGAATAAATCCAACCACCTGGTTC
>PJEL010002903.1_pt1 | contig 15165 bp, 15 predicted proteins | sample 1853271 | NCBI WGS metagenome assembly PJEL01 (sample SAMN08108733, study PRJNA415343) | Invertebrate metagenome, whole genome shotgun sequencing project. | host: Globobulimina | place: Sweden: Gullmar Fjord | collected 2015-08 | reverse complement strand
AATCACTTATTTCTGACTTGTATTTATAAAACACCCGTTATCATCGTCACTTGAGCCAGTATCGTTTGCTGCTGCTATTGGAGGCTTTCCAAGCCCTGACGGGTCCTCAATGATTAAATCCTCTGTGTTATCATCATACCTGCCATCATCGGTGATATATAAAGTAACAGAAGTTCTGTCCGCACTAAAAACAGCACCGTCACCTTCTCCGGATGAAATAAGTTCTCTGTCAAAATCAACCCATGCATCTTCAGAAACTATGTATTTATACCATTTGTATTCTGTTGGTGCGGCTACAGGCAGATATACGATAAGAGCAATAGTTGCTCCCGCAACGGGGGCTTTAATTTTTACATCGATTAAGCCGTAGATAATATTATTTGGTAATGTTGATGCATTGATCTCTGAAGGATCAACGGTTTTTAGTTGTTGCAATTCACCACTGCCGGATATCTTTAGAGCCATGTTTTCGCCGGTGGAAGAATGGAATGTTGCAGTATCATTTGGAAACTCTGTGATGCCGTTGTTATTAAGAGTTATTCTAACTATGTCTGTATCTGCCCCTGCCTGATTTGTAACCGTTAGCTGGAAAGTCAAAGTTTGCCCGTTTATATCTACAAGCGGGGCGATAAACGATGGCGAACTCGATACATCATCTAATAATTCTACAGTTGGCTCCACGAGAGCTTCAGTCGGATTCGCCGGGTCAGTTTGAACCCATAGAAAGGAGACACTCTCTGTATTTTGTATATTTGCGTCTGAACCTGTAAGGTATACTTTGTCATTTTCGTCAATCCCGGATTGGTCGGGGCCTGCATCAGCATCGGGCAGTTGTTCACCTGAAGCGCTGGAGCCGGCGGTTACAGTTACATTTACTTCGGCTCTGTTTTTTTTGTTATCAGTAATAGTAATGACAGTTGAGCCTTCTGAGAGACCTGTAATGATAACAGAGCCGTTATTTTCAGCCGGGATCGCAATCTGGCTTCGCCGGGTTGCAACACGGTATGGCGATTTACCACCGGAAATAGTAATTGCTCCGGTTTCACCTTTATTGAGAGATAATGTATTTGCAGAAAGAGTCATTGGGACAATCGTTACAACTATTGTCGCAGAGCTGGTGGCCGTGAGGCTGTCAGTGGCAGTGAGGGTGATAATATGCGTACCGCTTGAAAGTGTGTCATTTGTAATAGATGTGCCTGTTCCTATCTCCCCGTCGTAACTTGATGTCCATACAAGGTTGCTTCCCGTGAGATATCCATCCTCAGTGTCCGTCGCTGTACCCTGAAAAGTTATGCTGTTCCCTTCATCGTAGGAAACTCCGGACGCTGGGTTACTAATTGATACTACAGGGGCAGCATTTTGAGCAAATATTGTAATTGAAGTTGAATGAGTGGCATTGTCTGAATCAGTTGCCGTAAGCGTAATAGTATGCTGACCTCCATCCAGAGTTGAAGTTGAAAATGAAGTCCCTGTTCCGATTTGCCCCTGTCGTGTTGAAGTCCATACCAGAGAGGTTGTAAGAAGAACTCCGTCTTCGGAATCAATACCTGTACCTTCAAATGTTATTGTTTCACCATTTTCAAAGGAAGCATTATTCGCAGGGTTCAGGATTGTTGCAACCGGAACGATGTTGCCGACTCTTATTGAGATTGGCGTGCTGTATGTAACAGCTCCGTTACTGTCAGTAGCAATGAGGGAAATCTCATGCTGACCCATGGAAAGAGTATTTGTTTGTGAAGGGCTTAATCCGATTGCAAAATTTCCGTCGATGCTTGATGTCCACTGAAGTGATGAGCCGGAAAGAGTGCCGTCTTCAGTATCAGCGGATATTCCCTGAAATGTGATATATTCACCATTTTCATAGTTGGTTCCGGTAGTAGGGCTGGTGATCGACACTGTTGGTGGAGTGTTGCCGACATGTATAGTGATGTTTGCATTGCCGGTATCTGATTCGCTGTCTGTCGCTGTTAATGTTATGATGTGAGTACCCTTGGTTAGCGTAGCTGAGACGGAGGCACCTGTTCCGAGGGCACCATCGATGCTTGATACCCATACAAGGGATGCGCCACTTATAAATCCATCCTCAGCATCGGAAGCGATTCCGGTAAACGAGATTGTGGCACCGGTTTCGTAAATACTGTTATTCGGCGGGCTGTTGATTGTTACAACCGGTGAGTTATTATTGACGGTAACTGCAATTGCATCTGTGCTGGTTGCTGCCTGTGAATCTGTAACCGTGAGGGTAATTGTATGGGTTCCTGTTACAAGCGTATCTAACGGCAATATTGTTCCGGCCCCAATAACTCCGGAAACACTGGATGACCATGAAAGAGACGCGCCATTGAGGTTCCCATCCTCAGTATCTGTACCTGTTCCCCTGAAGGTGATTGTATCGCCTCTGTTGTAGACTGACCCATCAGACGGTGCCGTTATTGCAGCCGTGGGTTGCTCATTCCCAACAGTTATGGTAATCGGTGCACTGATCGTGGCTGCACCCTCGTTGTCTGTAGCTGTCAGGGTTATTGAATGGGTACCTGCAGAAAGGTTATTCAGCGTAATAGGGGAGCCGGTGGAAGCAAATACTCCGTCAATGCTGGACGTCCATACAAGTTGGGCTCCTGATAATATACCGTCTTCTGCATCTGTCCCGGAGCCTGAAAAAGTAATGTCGGCAGATTCATAATAAGAACTGTTGTTTGCCGGATTTGATATTGTGGCGGTTGGGAAGGTGTTGCTAACAGAAATAATGATCGATGCAGTTCCTGTTCCCGGGACAGCAAATGAATCTGTTGCTGTCAGAGTGATGATATGGGTACCGCTCGTAAGCGCATCTGAAGTGATAGTGTTCCCTGTGCCTATATTGCCATCAAGACTTGAAGACCAGACAAGTGAGGCACCTGCAAGGTTGCCATCCTCTGTGTCAGTTCCGGTACCCTGGAAGACGATGACGTCATCGAGATCATAAGAGGTGCCGTTTCCCGGGGCTGTAATCACTGCGACCGGATCGTAGTTACCAACATGGATAGCAATCGATTGAGGTGTTGCATTTGAAGCACCATCTGTGTCTGTGACTGAAAAGGTGATTGTATGGTCGCCTTCAACAAGAGTATTATCTGTAAATGAAGCAGCCGCGCTTAACGTACCATGTACACTGCAGGCCCAATCATATATAAGTGCGCCTGGAATATCTTCGGTGTCTGAACCTGTGCCGTTAAAATTTATTGTTACCCCTGAATAAAATGTATCATTATTACTGGGGCTCAGGATAGTTGCCGTTGGCGCATTGTTAGTTATATGGATTGTAATTGGGGCGCTTGCCGTTGAGCCGCCCGCATTGTCAGCGACTGTCAGAATTATGACATGTGTGCCAACGGTAAGAGAAGACGTTGCAATAGTTGAACCCGTGTCGATAGCACCGTCAAGACTTGATGCCCATGAGTACGAATGTGTATCACCGGTATCGATGTCTGTTCCTGTTCCGGTGAAAGTTACTGAGGTGCCGGAATTAAATGAAGCATTGTTAGAAGGAGAATTAATGGTTGATGTCGGTTCGTTATTTGTGACGGTAATTGAAATACTTGTTGCACTCGATAAAGTTTCAATGTCGGTTGCCGTCAGAGTTATAGTATGAGTCCCTGATTGCAACGAATTTGTGCTTATGGCTGTTCCGGTACCTAACGCCCCGTCCTGACTTGATGACCAGGCAAGCGCAGGGCCTGATAGAGCACCATCTTCAGTGTCATTACATGTCCCGGTAAAGTTTATAAAATCTCCACCCGTATGCGCACTTAAATTAGCAGGCGATGAAATAACAGGAATATCCGGTGCAACGGCTAAAGCGATATTTATAAGAAATATAAAATTACCGAGTACTGTAGTTAACAGCAACAGGAAATTTTTTCCGGTTGACCTGATAATCTCCCTGTATGATATTATTTTCATCTTTTTCCTTCATATACAAAAACTGATCATTAATATTCCCAAAGTGTAATCTCTATCATTCATACATCGGTTGTGATCGTTTTATACTTGAAATCATTTTGTTTAAGGGACAATCGTAATCGTAATATTATCACTGTCCACAAGGCTTCCGCTATCTATGGCTTTGAGATTTATTATAATGTCCGTCCCTGCCGGTAGAAAATCTATGCTGATATTTGTTCCGAAGCCTATTATTCCGTAATTATCAGCAGTCCAAACCAAAGAGTTTGCAGTTAGATTACCGTCTTCAGCATCTGTCCCTGAACCATCAAATGGAATAGAATCACCTAAAGAGAAAGAACTACCGTCGGATGGATAGTTTATCGCAGCCGTTGGAGGAGTATTTAAAATTATAAGGGTTATTGTTGCCGTGTTGCTTGTGTTGACACTGTCAGTTACAGTTAGTGAAATTGTATGATTTCCCCCGGAAAGAGAGTTAGTTGTAATTGTATTGCCGGTTCCTATCTGTCCGTCTTTATTCGAATGCCAGACAAGTGATACTCCGGAAAGCCAACCATTTTCGGTGTCGTAGCCGGTTCCGGTGAATTCCAGATAATTATTATGATTGTAAGTCGTGCCTGTTGAAGGACTTGTGATATTTGCAATCGGCAAAGTATTGTTTACTGGATTTACAACGATTGAAACAGTCGCACTGTCAGCACTTTTGTCACTGTCAGTTGCTGTAAGGGTGATTTCATGTGTTCCTGACGAGAGACTGCTTGTTGTAAAATTACTTCCATTGCCGATGGTACCGTCAATGCTTGATGTCCATACTAAAGAGTTTCCGGCAAGTGTCAAGTCCTCTACGTCAGTAGCTGAACCGGTAAATGTTACTGAATTACTCAACGAATATATGCTGCTTGCAGCAGGTGAATCAATCTGAGCAATAGGAATGTTATTGGTGGTTACCGTATCGTCATCATCATCATCACTACCAGTTCCGATGATGGTTACAAGTCCAACCGATATTACAAGAAACAAGCAGATCTTGCGTAGAATGAATCTTAGGTGATTAATAAAGTTGCTCATATTGTTAACTCCTTATTTCCGGTGAATATTAGAAATGTGTATGCGATTACTCCACCTGCAATAAATGCAAGAATATCAAGATAATCAAACGTACCGTTGATGAAAAACCCCTGAATATTCTTTGCTGGTATTAGTTTACTGGCGAAAGAGCTGTATTTCTGGCCGAGTTCACAAATAAAATTTACAAAAAACCAGAAAAAACAGATTGCCTTATAATCAGTTTTTTTTGCTTCGGCAAAGCCTGCTGTCAAAAGAGAAAAAGATAAAACATGGGTAAATGCAGGCAGACAGTTGCCATATATACCGAAAACAGACGGAATTTTATTATAGAAAGAAAATTTTGAAAGAAAAATGCTCATAAAAAGAGTAGATTCAGCTGGGCGGTCAGCCACATAGACAAGTGCTCCTGTAAAAAGAATTATTATACCTGTAACTATTTGTGTTTTGTTTATAGCCATGATTGCCCTTAATGTGTCGAATATGCACCGTTTCCTATGGCTCCTACCCCTGCTCCAATTGCTGTCGCTGCTTCAATTTCAGCAGCTGTAGCTCCGACTGCAAGCCCTGCGCCTGTTCCGGCAGCTACGCCCACAGTAGCTCCCGCAAGTGCGCTTAAAATTGCCCTCGAAGCTTTAGACCCGTGATATGCCTTGATTTGCCGTGGTTCTATAAAGACTTTTGTGTTTACAATAGCCACGTTATCTTTATAGCTGATTAGTCTGGCCTGAGCCCCTCGTATGTATGAGTTTGTTTCACTTGTGACCTGATCAACCGTAATGCCTTTAATTCCTGATTTTGAATACGCATTGACTACTATTCCTGAAAGTCTTTCTGACAGTCGCCTGTACCCATCAATTGTTGCTGCCCTTTCAGCCATGAATCTTTTTTGATGTTTTGTACCTTCTGCCGGAGCAAACCCATGGCCAAATACGCTGATAGTTATCTTATTCGCAGATTCTCCCGGTTCTATGCCTGGTATCAGGTTTTTAATTTCCTGTATCGGATTTTCATATTTAAAGATCTGATGAGAACTTGTGCAGCCAGAACAAATGAAAATAATTGCAAGAGAAATTATTAAAGCTAATAAGACGTTATTTGGTTTCAATTTGAGCCTCCTTGAAAAAAATCAAATGTTTTTCCAAAAACCAAATAATGCAACGGTCGTGCCATATTTGTGTTATGGTAAAATATCCTGAAATTATTGAGGATTATTTTTCTTCAAAATTACATCTCGGCAATATTTGCCTATTGATAGAATATTTGGGGGGAATTTTTGTTTCTATTTTTTCTGCAACTTATAAGGTGATGCTTCCTTCAAAAACCATCTCTGCCGGCCCGGTTTTATAAATATGATTGTTTTCCCTGTCCCATTCGATATCAAGGGAGCCTCCGTCAAGATATATGCTTACTTTGTTTTCTGTTTTACCATTAAGAATTGCTGCAACAACCGAGGCGCAAGCTCCTGTGCCACATGCAAGTGTTACTCCGGCTCCTCTTTCCCACACTTTCATTTTAAGCTCAGTTTTAGAAATAACTTCAACAAATTCAACATTTGTTTTTTCGGGAAAAAGGCTGTTTTTTTCTATTTCGGGGCCAAGGGACATTATCGGAGATTCATTTACATCGTTAACAAAAATTACGGCATGGGGATTTCCCATTGATACAGCTGTGATCGGAATATTACCGACGCTTGTCTCGATCTCTTCGGAAACAGCAGTCTCATTTTTTGAAATAAAGGGTACAATAGACGCCTTAATAACCGGCTCTCCCATATCGACTTTTATTGAGTCTATTTTCCCGCTGTTGGTGAAAAGAATTTGTGGGGTTATCACTCCTGCAAGAGTTTCAACGGTGAATTGCGTTTTGTCAATCATCCCCTTTGTACGTACGTATTTTGCGAAACAGCGCATACCGTTCCCGCACATTTGTGCTTCACTGCCATCTGAATTGAAAATTCTGAATTTTAAATCACAGTTAGAAGAATCTGATATTACTATAAGACCATCACCACCAACCCCAAAGTTTCGGTTGCAGAGCTTTATTGAGAGGTCTTTGTATGAAAACTGTGTTGAAATTTCCTGTTTTCTGTCATCGATAAAAATAAAATCGTTTCCTAAACCTTCCATCTTTGTAAAGAATAGTTTCATTTAAGCTCCTGGCAGTGTTTCTATTTATAAATAAAAACTGTTGGCATCATTTAATTAATTATTATAAGCTATATAAAATATTTGCTGAGTTTTAGCCAGAAATGTTTTTTACAAGTATTGTAGTATGCAGTACAATAAAAAATTTTGACAAAAAGCAGTACATATTTCGGTACTGCTTCGGGATTATTTGGCATAATAAAACAATAAATTCGAGGGAAAATGCACTCAGATAAATCAATTCTTCAGCTACTCACTAAAAAAGGTTTAATCTCAAAAGAGAAGGCAAAAGAACTTTTCATAAATAAAGAAATGCTTGTGAACAATCTTATACTAAAAAGAAAAAAGGCTGGTGTAGCTATTAGTAAGCACCTCCCGACGATTATTGATGTTTTTGTGGAACAAGGGATAACACGGGCTGATAAAAAAGCAGAAAAGTTAAGTGAAGATGTTATTTATGAGGTGCTCGCAAAGGAATGGGGGTTTAAGTATAAGAAGGTTGATCCTCTAAAGCTCGACCTAAAACTTGTTACACGAACTGTACATAAAAGCTTTGCCATGAAAAACCTTGTTTTACCCCTTGAAATTATTGATGGTTGCCTTTTAATAGTCACTCCGGAGCCACATAATAGTGAGCTTGTCGAGGATTTGAGGCGTGTTGTCCAAATGCCTATCGAGCTGGTTGTGAGTTCAAAATCTGATGTTATTAAATATATAAATGAGATATATGGTTTTCAAAGCTCAATTGCCGCTGCTGAAGATCAGGTTACCGGTAGTACCGTGGATCTTGGAAACTTAGAACAATATGTGCAATTGAAATCGATGGATGAACTTCCTTCCACTGACCATCATATTATAAATGCAGTTAATCACTTGTTTACATATTCGTTTGACCAGAGAGCCAGTGATATTCATATTGAGCCCATGAGGGAGGAAACCGTTGTCAGAATGCGTATTGATGGTGTACTTCATGTGGTTTATAAGCTTAATAAAAAAGTTCATAATGCTATAGTCAGTCGAATAAAGGCGATGTCCCGTTTGGATATGGCAGAAAAAAGAAGACCTCAGGATGGTCGTATCAAAACTGATGCCAATGGTGTTGAGTTTGAAATACGAGTTTCAACGATCCCGGTCGCTTTTGGAGAGAAAGTTGTAATGAGGGTTCAAAACCCTGAAACCATGTTTCAGGACTTGCCTGAACTGGGGTTTTCTGAAAATTCTTTGAAGCAGTATGAAAAATTTATTCAAATGCCACATGGAATAATACTTGTTACAGGGCCCACCGGAAGCGGAAAATCTACGACTCTGTATTCGACCCTAAGAACAATTGCAAGTCCTGAAATAAATATTACCACGGTTGAAGACCCTATTGAAATGGTTCATGAAGGTTTTAACCAGATTGCTGTTCAACCGGCTATTGATATTACATTCGGGTCAATTTTAAGAAATATATTGAGGCAGGACCCTGATGTTATAATGATAGGTGAGATGAGGGATCTTGTGACTGCTGAAAATGCAGCACAGGCTGCTATGACCGGGCATCTTGTTTTATCGACACTACATACGAATGATGCGGCCTCTGCTATCACGAGACTTTTGGATTTAGGAGTTCCCTCTTATATTATTCAGGCGACATTGATTGGCGTTATGGCACAAAGGCTTGTCAGGAGAATTTGTACCCATTGTAAAGAATCATTTGAAATAGAGAGTGAACAATTAAAAAATATGGGGCTTGATATTGGAGATCGTGGAAAGTTGACTCTCCACAAAGGGGCCGGCTGTGTGGAATGTCGAAATACCGGTTATTCTGGCAGAGTTGCAATTTTTGAAGTTCTTGAATTTACCGATGAAATCAGAGGGCTTACGACGGCTGAAACTGATATTAACCTTGTTAAAAAAACAGCAATAAGAGCAGGTATGGAAACCTTACGAGATGATGCTATAGCGAAAATGCTCGTCGGAAAAACAACTTACGAAGAAGTCTTGAAAGTTACATGGGGCGCCGACAGTTAGATAGCTAATATTTTTTTACGGGATCATCAGATTATTAGGGTTAAATGAAAATGAATGAGTCACAAAAGAAGCAACTTGAAAAATGTATTAGAGAGAAAATTGAATCTGTAAAAGTTGACATTGTGTCATACACCGAACTTGCAAAGCCTGTATCCCCAGATAATTCAATAGGCAGGATTACCAGAATGGAAGCTATAAACAGTAAGAGTATTAATGAGGCATCTTTAAATAACTCAAAAAATACTTTGTCAAGGCTCGAAAAATCACTTGGGATGATGGACGACCCGGACTTCGGATATTGTTACGAGTGTGAGGAGGCTATTCCATTTGCAAGGTTGATGATAATGCCTGAATCGGTTTATTGCGTTAAGTGTGCCGAAAACCAATAACTAACAACCAACAACTACTTATTTATCTGATTCGCCCTTAATTGTCCACATGCCGCAGAAATATCCTGTCCCTTACTTTTTCTGATTATAGCGGTATAGCCGTTGTCTAAAAGGATTTGCAAGAAATCTTTTATTACAGAGTCATCCGGCCTTTTAAAATCACACCCCGGAAATTCGTTGAAAGGTATCAGATTTATTTTTGCCTTAACATTTGCAAGGAGCTCTACGAGTTCGTATGCGTGTTGCTCAGAATCGTTGATCCCTTTCATTAATATATATTCAAATGTAATTTTTTCCCTTTTGGTCATTGGAATTTTTTTGCATGCTGCGATTAGATCCTCAATAGGAAATGTCTTGTTGATTGGCATTAGCATGCTTCTGGTTTTATTATCCGTTGCATTTAAAGATACAGCAAGGTTTACGTTTGTCGTTTCGGCGAGTTCTTCAAAACGGTTAACCATGCCTGACGTTGAAATTGTAATTTTTCTTGCCGAAAATTTAAGCCCGAAGTCAGAGTTTGTAATTATTTCAAGAGCTGCAGAAATATTTGGCAGGTTTGCAAGCGGTTCACCCATTCCCATAAAAACAATACTTTGAAATGCCTTTTCAGTCGGAGCTGCCCCCTCTTTTTTTGGTAAATCATCAAGTATGTCACGAACCTGAGCTACAATCTCACCTGTTGTGAGATTTCTTTTAAAACCGCCTTTAGCAGTAAGGCAAAAACTGCAGGCCTGAGCGCAACCTACCTGGCTGGAAATACATAGAGTGAACCTGCTTAGTGAAGGTATAAGTACACATTCTGTGTATTCTCCGTCGTCCAAACGGAATAAATATTTTTTTGTACCATCGGACGATGTTTCTATGTTTGATTTTTCAAGTCGGTTTATGGTATAATGGTCGTCAAGAAGTTTACGAAGAGATTTACTCAGGTCAGTCATTTCTTCAAAACTGTTTGCCTGGTGAATGTAAATCCACTTGAAAATCTGCCCTGCCCGATATGGTTTAACACCTTGTGTTACGAACCATTCGGCGAGTTTTTTTTGAGATAATTCTTTTATGTCTAATTTTTTCATGTATTTTCCAAACAAATCGTGTATAATAAGGAGTTATTTTGCACTTGACTTAACATTGATTTGATAATAGTACCACCTTTTTGTTATTAAATTGTGTTTGAAGAGTATTTTTTGTTATAACTAATTGTTAATTATTAGTTTGTTGGCGGATGTTTTGTGGTGTTGGCATAGAATACGGGGTTTGTACTGATTTATGTTTGATAATTTGAGCGATAAGCTTTCATCGGTCTTTAAAAATCTTAAAGGGCATGGCAAGCTGAGTGAAAAAAACATTCAGGACGCATTGAAAGAAGTGCGTATGGCATTGCTTGAAGCTGATGTGCACTATAAAGTTGCAAAGAAATTTGTGGCTGATGTGAAAGAACGGGCTGTTGGTCATGAAGTGATGGAGAGTTTAACGCCAGGTCAGCAGTTTGTTAAAATTGTTAATGATAATCTTACAGATTTAATGGGAAGTAGTCATGAGTCGCTGAATTTAGATGGCGAAAAGCCTGTTTCAGTTATGCTCGCAGGATTGCAGGGAGCTGGAAAGACAACAACCGCTGGTAAACTTGCTCTAAATATTAGAAAAAGTGGTAAGAAACCATTTCTTGTACCAGCTGATGTATACAGACCTGCGGCGATAGACCAGCTTAAAAAAGTTGGTGCCCAGCTAAATATTCCTGTGTTTGATTCAACAGTCGATATGGATCCTGTTGATATTTGTAAGAATGCTCGTGTTGCTGCCCAACAACAGGGGTGCGATACCCTGATATTGGATACAGCCGGAAGACTTCACGTGGATGAAGATCTGATGGGCGAGCTTGTACGTATAAAGAAGGCTGTAAAGCCAAGTGATATTCTTCTTGTTGCGGATGCCATGACTGGTCAGGATGCTGTAAATATTGCAGCATCTTTTGATGATGCTTTGGATATTGGCGGCGTTGTGTTGACCAAAATGGATGGTGACGCACGAGGTGGTGCAGCACTTTCAATAAAGGCTGTTACCGGTAAGCCAATTAAATTTATTGGTGTTGGTGAGAAATCGAGTGCCTTTGAAATTTTTCACCCGGATAGAATGGCATCACGAATTCTTGGTATGGGTGATGTCCTTAGTCTTGTTGAGAAAGCCACTGAGATGGTTGATCAAAAACAGGCTGTGGAACTTGAGAAAAAGCTTCGTAAAAATCAGTTTACGTTGGATGATTTTAAAGACCAGATGATTTCAATTCGTAAAATGGGATCACTAAGTGATATTATGAAAATGATTCCTGGTGTTTCGAATAATAAACAGTTAAAAAACCTCGAAGTTGATGATAAAGAACTTGTCAGAGTCGAGGCGATAATAAATTCAATGACTCTCAAAGAAAGAAAGAAGCATTCGATTATAAATGGGAGCCGTAGAAAAAGAATAGCAATGGGTAGTGGTACGAAAGTGCAGGATGTGAATAAACTTTTGAAGAACTATACCCAGGTAATGAAAATGATGAAAAAATTTAACAAAGGTGGCATGCGATCATTAAAGGGGATGTTGCCGTTTTAAAGGAGAAAATGGATGTCAGTAAAAATCAGATTGGCTAGAAGAGGACCAAAGAAAAAACCGTTTTACAGAATTGTTGTACAGGATGTTGAAGCTCCAAGAGATGGTAAATTTCTTGAAGTTGTCGGTACATATGATCCTTTAAAGGATCCTGCAGAAATAACTCTTAAAGAAGATCGTGTAGCATATTGGATTGGTGAAGGTGCGCTTCCGACTGGTATTGTTACTGATATTCTTAAGAAAGAGAAGGCTGCGGCTGCTTCTGCATAAACCGAAAACTATACCCGGATTCTCAAAAGTTAAAGGAGATGAGTTATGAAAGATCTGGTCAACTACATTGCACAAGCACTTGTGGACAATCCTGACGAAGTTGATGTTTCAGAGATTGAGGGAAATCAGACATCTGTGTTGGAGTTGAAGGTTGCCAAAGAGGATTTGGGGAAGGTGATAGGTAAGCAAGGACGAACTGCACGGGCTATGCGTACGATTTTAAGTGCGGCTTCTGCAAAAGTAAAGAAGCGTACTGTTCTGGAAATTATCGAATAGATTTTATATGAAAGAAGAAAAATATATTTCTATTGGTAAAATTACAGGGCTGCATGGTTTGCATGGAAACTTGAAGGTGTATTCCTATTCTAATTCACTCGATCCCTATGAAAGTGGATGTCCTATATGGTTGAGGAATACTGCCGGTGTGGAAAAATCTTATACAATCAGGACGGCAAAACCTTATAAAAAAGGGATTTTGCTTACCCTGGAAGATGTTGCAGATATCAATGCTGCTGAAAAACTTGTTGGCTCAGAATTGCTTGTTTCAAGGGAGCTCTTACCTGACCTTGATGATGATGAGTTTTACTGGTTTGAAATTATTGGATTACAGGTGTTTTCTAAAGAAGGCGACTTTCTTGGTACTGTAAAATCAATATTTCCGACAGGAAGCAACGACGTATATGTTGTGAAAAAAAAGGGTGAGGAGCTTCTGATTCCTGCTCTTGAATCGGTGGTTTTGTCGGTCGATCTCGACAGACACTCCATGACGGTTGATTTGCCTGAAGGTTTATAATGGATTTTACTGTTCTGACCATTTTCCCTGAGATGGTGGAGGCTTATTTTTCAGAGGGAATGATAAGAAAGGCTGTGGATGCTGAAATAGTCTCTGCAGCAGCTATAAATATTCGTGATTTTGCAAACGGCAAACATAGAATCACCGACGATAAATTATACGGTGGCGGCTGTGGAATGGTTATGAAGCCAGAGCCACTTGCTGGTGCAATTACTGCCGCTAAAAGAAAAACGCCGGAGTCCCGCGTTGTATATCTGACACCGCAGGGGCGGCCATTTGATCAGGCTGTGGCTCAGGAGCTATCTGAGGCAGAAGGCCTGATTTTTGTTTGTGGTCGCTATGAAGGGATTGATGAGCGAATTTGCCAGCAATATATTGATGATGAAATTTCCATAGGTGATTATGTTCTTACCGGTGGTGAGCTGGCAGCGATGGTTGTGGTCGATGCCGTAGTAAGGCTGATCCCAGGTGTTTTGGGTGGGGAGGACTCTGCCGAAAAGGAAACCTTTTCGAAAGGGTTGGTTGAACATGCACAATATACACGGCCCCCTTCATTTAATGATCTCGATGTTCCTGCAGTTCTACTTTCGGGTAACCATGCTGCAATAGAACAGTGGCGCCTCGAAACTTCACTTATCAGGACATTTTTAAAGAGGCCTGATTTACTCGAAGATCGGGATTTTAGAAAAGAAGAAAAAAAAATTTTGAGGGAATGGTGTCAGAAGATAGAGAAGATTATAGCAGATTGATTTTTTGTAATGTTGTAGGTAGATAATGACGACAAATCCGGTTGTGAAAATATATATTGCTCTGGTTCACCCTCCTGTGTTGAGTAAGAAAGCTGAAGTGATTTGTTCTGCTGTTACTAATCTTGATATACACGATATTGCAGGAGCAGGTAAGACATATGGTGTTGGTGAATATTTTATTGTGACAACCCTTCCTGATCAGAAGGTGCTGGTAGATAAAATAATAAAACACTGGACAGATGGCCGTGGTGGTGATGTTAATCCAGATCGCCGTGAAGCGTTACGTTTAGTGAGCATGGTGGATTCAATTGAGGATGCCGTAGCAAAAATTCAGGCCACAGTGAAGGAAAAGGTCATAGTTGTGGCGACTACTGCAAGAGAAGATCATGTAGATGTGTCGTTTAAGGAATTGAAAGCTGAGATGAAAAATGGTGGGACTTATCTTCTGCTGTTTGGTACAGCATGGGGATTGTCGGATGAGGTGCTTGTAAATTCAGACCGTGTTCTTATGCCGATTCAAACTACTTCGGGGTATAATCACCTTTCTGTGAGATCGGCGGTTTCGATAGTTTTGGACAGGCTTATAGCACAAGATTGATAGTAGGGTCTATAAACTACAATATAGTTAATTAAAAAATAAAATCGACTTGAAGGTTGACGGTGGTGTTTATATCTGATATTGATGTTCGGATTTGAGCACAGAACGTTTAAAGTGATGCTTTGTTTGGGAGAAAACAATGAATATAATTGAGAAAATCGAAAGAGAACAATTACGTCTTGACATTCCGGGATTTAAATCCGGAGATACTGTTAAAGTTCATGTTAAGATTACTGAAGGTGAAAAAACCAGAATTCAGGTTTTTGAGGGTGTATGTATCAGTAAGACCAAGGGTGGTGCTAACGCACGTTTTACAGTTCGAAAAATGTCGAGTGGTATAGGTGTTGAAAGAGTTTTTCCACTTAATTCCCCGGTTATTGATAGAATTGAAATAGTAACTCGTGGCCGTGTCCGACGCTCAAAAATTTATTACCTTCGAAATCTACGTGGTAAAGCGGCTAGACTTAAAGAACTTCGATAAGTTATTTTTAGTCAGTAAGCCAGGAATTATATGTGGTCATATGAGAAAAAAGCCGCTTTAAGCGGCTTTTTGAGTATTGCAGGTGTTGACGAGGCAGGGCGAGGGCCTCTTGCCGGGCCGGTGGTT
>PJEL010002902.1_pt1 | contig 15166 bp, 10 predicted proteins | sample 1853271 | NCBI WGS metagenome assembly PJEL01 (sample SAMN08108733, study PRJNA415343) | Invertebrate metagenome, whole genome shotgun sequencing project. | host: Globobulimina | place: Sweden: Gullmar Fjord | collected 2015-08 | reverse complement strand
TGCAGCCATTGCGAACTCATGCCACCCGTCGTCCCCGTGAGGACATCATTCTGCCGAGGCAGATCTCGGGATCACGGCCTGTTTGTCAGGCCGCCTTTGCAGCGCTGTTGCTGAAGCGGCAAGTGAATCGCCCCGGGTTTACCGGAGACCCGTAGCTTCATTTCACGCGACCATATCGAGCACGCCGCGCTGTGCATAGTAATTCTCTTCGGCCTCTGCTGGCGGGATGTTTCCAATCGGTCCAAGCAGACGGCGACTGTTGAACCAATCGACCCATCCCAAGGTCGCCAGTTCCAGTGCCTGCATGTTGCGCCATGGGCCTTGTCGATGAACCAGCTCGGTTTTGTAGAGCCCGTTTATGGTCTCTGCCAGAGCATTGTCATACGAATCCCCGACACTGCCCACCCCTGTCCGAATGGTGGATCAACCCGCTTCCCTGGACAGGCCGCCGATCGTGAAGGGCTTGTTCCAATGCGTCGAGCACGAAGTCTGTTTTTGCAGAGCGTGATACCCGCCACCCGACGATGCGGTCAGCAAATGTATCAATGACAAAAGCCACATAGACAAAGCCCTGCCACCCCTCTCAACGATGCTTGCATCGTTTGCCGGGCAGCGGTTGACACATATGTAAAATCGCTAACCCACAGCAGGTTGGATGCGGGTGCCCGGAACTGGCGGTTCACCTTGTCACGCGGGCACGGAACCGAAGTGTCAGGAACCGTTGTCTTAACCGCTTTCCCCCGCCCCGCATCACGTATACCGATCTGTTTCATCAGGCGCTGGACGGTGCATCGCGCTACCTCAAAACCCTCGCGCTTCAACTGACGCCAGGCCTTTCGAACCCCGTAAACCTGATAGTTGTCGTCCCAAACACGTTGGATTTCGGGGCGCAGAACCGTATCCCGCCGTGCACGATCAGACAGTTTCCTCGGGTCAGATCGGCAGGCAACGTAATGATAATACGTCGACGGAGCAATCGGCAGAACTTTGCAGATCGGCTTGGCTTACAGATAGCGATAAGGCTCAGCTTCTTGTAATCTATGAGCATGCGGAGCGTTTGACTGAAACCCAAGGCATCGAACATGAAGTAGATCATCTTGTGCCGCTTTACGGACAGAACAAAGCTGGAGACGTAGTCATTCGAGGTTTGCATGTACCCCGGAATTTGTGGGCTATACCTAGATCGTTGAACCAAAAACGCGGTGCATGGTGGTTCATTCGCGATGCAGAGCGGGATGTTTCTAACGGTAATGGCGGAGCGGTGTATGGCTGCTTAGAATTGTCTGACGATGAAATCCCATTTTGATCTTCTGAGCCAAACGCAACGTTGCAGAGATGTTGCAGAAACCAAAAGCCGCCCCTAAGGGCGGCTTGTTACTCTCTTGTTATCTAAGAGTATATTGGCTCCGGCGGTAGGGATCGGAGCCATTTTGCACAGCGTTGATTTAAAACGATAAAATCCAGCACCAAAACCGCCAGACACCAGTTTGTGCAAAACTCTATGCCATCGATTGTGCAAAGGCGCAAGTCCGGGGAGTTTCTGGAAATCAGGAGTGAAGACGCAATTTTCCGGCCCCGGCAGCAACGTCGGCTGCGGAAATTCCGCTCCCTGTGTCGATGTTATCCGAAGTCGATATGATAAACGAAAGTGGTGATTTCGGAGCCGCAAAGCGCGTCCCGTTGCTTGATGATCATCTGATCTGGCGGAGCAGGCCAGATCCAACAGTAAAGCGGTTGTGGGTCGCCGGAACGTGCGGTGGGTTCTGTTAAGGGAGAGCGATTTGTGCGAAATATCTCTGCTGGTGATGATTTTGTGTACCGGGTGAAGGAAGTGTACGGATCCAAATTTCCAGCCTTGCAGTGACCAAATGTGCAAAGATCCTTACTCAGTGAAGGAAAAGTACGAAGGGTGATTGTTTTGTACGGTTTTGGTGGTAGTATTGTTCAAAATGTGAACTGCAGTGAGGGAGTTGTACGATGATAACCCACTTTCATGGTCGAAGATTACCAGAACCAGGTAACCCGGCCGGGTATGCCTGGGTCATCGACACCTACAAGCTTCAAATCCCCATGCCTCCGCGTCTGATGGCCGTTGCAGACCGGCATAGCCCAGTATCCACCGATGACTGGATCATGTTGCGATCACGTCAACAGCCCGATGACAACCTGGTCAATCATCTTCAACTCGCGTTCCGGTATGAAGGCATCAATCTCAGCGTCTTGGACCGTCTATTTCAGGTCGTCCCCGCAGAAGAGATCACCGAGATGGTTCAGCGCCATATCACCAGCACGTTTTCCCGGCGTCTGTGGTTCACCTATGAATGGATGACAGGTTCACAGCTGGATCTGCCTGATCTTGGTAAGGTTAAGTATGTCAGTATCCTGGATGAAGAACTGCATTATTCCGGCATCATCGTAGAGAATTCTCCGCGCCACAAAATCCATGACAACCTGCCCGGTACGCCCGCTTTCTGTCCAATTGTCCGGCGGACACCAGAACTGGTTCAGCTGCTTGATGTCAGGAACCTGATGGATGAAGCAAAGGCAGCGGCTGGAAGGGTTCCTGAAGACCTGATGCGCCGGGCTGCGGCATTCATGCTCCTTGATGACAGCAAGGCATCATTTGCCATTGAGAACGAAAAACCAACCCCCGCCCAGGGTGCCCGTTGGGGACAGGCCATCGGAGAAGCTGGGCAATATGAGCTTTCTGTCGACGAACTTAACCGCCTTCAGCAAATCGTGATCGGAGACGCCAGGTTTGTACGGCTTGGCATCAGGAAGGAGGAAGGGTTCATTGGTTCCCATGATCGCAACACGATGGAGCCAATCCCATCGCACATTAGCGCACGGTGGGAAGACCTTGATAGCCTGATGAAAGGTCTGATCGATTACGATGAGATCTCGTTGGAGCGGCATCAGCATCCGATCCTGACGGCGGCGGTGCTTGCATTTGGTTTCGTCTTCATTCACCCCTATGTCGACGGAAATGGCAGGCTTCACAGGTACCTGTTCCATCATGTGCTCGCCCGCGCTGGCTTCAATCCTCCTGGGGTCGTGTTCCCTATAAGCGCGGTGATCCTGAGAAATATAGACGCGTACAACCGGGTTCTGAGAGCCTATTCTGGTCCGCTTCTGCCATTCATTGGTTGGATTGCTGATCCGAAAGGAAATGTAGAAATCATCGGAGAGACAGCGCATCACTATCGGTATTTCGATGCAACGGAACAGGCCGCCTTCCTGGCGCGCTGTGTACAGACCACGATTGATGAAGACTTGCCACGGGAAGTTGGTTTCCTCGAAGGATATGACCGGTTCGCCATGGGGCTTGCTCGCATTGTCGACATGCCCAACAGGGAAATTGAATTACTCCGAAAGTTTCTGGCACAGAATGGCGGTGAACTTTCCAAAAGAGCACGAGGTAGCGAATTCGAGGCCCTGAGTGATGACGAGGTTGAGCAGATCGAACAACTCTATGCTGAGAGTTGGGCGTAAGAATACTCAAACAACAAGAATTGTTTTCTGCAATTAACTGAAAACCCGGAAAGCTTTCGGAGGTCGGTTATATCTTCTCCATTTCCACCCCCATGATTTCATCTGCCGTCGAGAGCATCCTGATGAGCGCTGTGCGGAGATATGCAAGCTCCAAAGCAATGCAAGCTTCTCTTCGGCCACATAGGGCCAGAACAGTTTCGGCAACCTCATCTGAATGCCGCATGAGTTCAATCAGGTGCTCACCTGCGGGGCCGTGCGCCCCAGCCAGCCAGTTTTTTGCGGCTCGCTCAGAAGCCCCTGTCCAGTTCATCGAGGCCTTTATCGCCTGATGTGATCCTCCAAGCTCGCGTCTCAGCGCAGCCGCAATTTCCAGTCGGTAGTCTAATTTATTCATGTGCCATTGTCCTGATTTGGAAAAGTGTTGCCCATCTTCGGAAGCACTTTTCCGGAGATCGTCGTTTAAGATTTGACACACAGGAATCACGGTCATTCCCAACAAACATGGGATTCAACCAATGGGGATGCTTCGCACTTGAGCCGGCACAACGATCATGACGAGGGCCCTGATGCTCCAATGTCCCAGCGTGCCATCCGCGGGGCGCAATACGTGCGCATGTCGACAGAACACCAGCGATATTCGACCGAGAACCAGTCCGATGCCATTGCAGGATATGCTGAACAACGGAACATCGAGATCGTGCGAACATATTCGGACGCGGGAAAGAGTGGTCTTCATATCCAGGGGCGGGATGGCCTGAAACAGCTCATCGACGATATTCAGTCCGGGCGCGCCGATTTTGAGGTCGTCCTGGTCTACGACATCAGCCGTTGGGGTCGGTTTCAAGATGCCGACGAAAGCGCCTACTACGAGTACATCTGTAAGCGTGCAGGAACTTCAGTCGTCTATTGTGCCGAGCAATTCGAAAATGACGGTTCACCGGTCTCGACAATCGTCAAAGGCGTTAAACGGGCCATGGCCGGTGAATACAGCCGGGAACTTTCACAAAAGGTATTTACCGGGCAATGCCGCCTAATCGAGCGCGGATACCGACAGGGTGGGCCACCCGGGTTCGGTTTGCGGCGCATGCTGATCGACGAGAACGGCGAACCCAAGGGTATTCTTGAACGAGGTCAGCACAAAAGTATTCAGACGGACAGGGTTACTCTGGTTCCGGGCACCGATGAAGAAATCTCCGTCGTACAGGAGATATTCCGGTCGTTTGTCGATGATCGAAATTCGGAGGCAGAAATCGCTGAAAAACTGAACTCCGGTGGAGTTCTTACTGACCTTGGGCGTGCCTGGACCCGCGGAACCGTGCATCAGATCCTAATCAACGAGAAATACATCGGGAACAATGTCTGGAACCGGAGTTCTTTCAAGCTAAAGAAACATCGTGTGCAAAACGATCCGGATATCTGGGTCAGGGCTGAAGGTGCGTTCGAGGCGATTGTCGATCTCGAGCTTTTTGCGGCAGCCAACGCTATCATCGGCGCGAGATCTGCCAGGCTGACTGACGATGAAATGCTGGCGGGCCTCCGTGACATATTTCAGGCTCAGGGGTATTTGTCAGGCCTGATCATCGATGAAGCAGATGCGCTTCCTTCGAGCGGGTCCTACAGCACACGTTTTGGGAGCCTGCTTCGCGCTTACCAACTCGTTGGTTTCAAACCGGACCGCGACTACCGCTATGTAGAAATCAATCGGCGTTTGCGGGATTTACATCCAGACATTGTGGCTCATGCGATAACAGGAATGGAAGAGGCAGGCGGAAATGTGGAACGGGATCCCAACACGGACCTTCTGACAATCAACAAAGAGTTTACAGCGTCGCTCGTTATTGTCCGGTGTCATGAAACCAGTGCCGGATCCCTCCGCTGGAACATCCGTTTCGACACGAGTCTGAGACCCGACATCACTATTGCGGTCCGGATGAATCGCCCCAATCTGACTCCCCTAGATTACTACCTGCTCCCATGCATTGACATGACGCTACCGCGCCTCCGGCTCGCTGAAAACAACGGCCTGTCACTCGATGCCTACCGTTTCGATACATTGTCCCCCCTGTTTGAAATGGCAACCCATGTCCCAATTGCGGAGGTTGCCTGATGACGGAAGAAGCTCCCCAAGCTGCGGAAATGATCCTCATTGATCTGATAACGGTCATCAACCCCCGCATTCGGAATCGTAAGGCGTTTGATGCGATGGTCGACAGTATCGCTGAATTGGGTCTGAAACGCCCGATCACCGTAGCAAAAAGAGCAGATGATGTTGGCCCGCGTTATGACTTGGTCTGCGGTCAGGGGCGACTGGAGGCCTATCAGGAACTGGGCCAGACTGAAATTCCCGCGATTGTGATCTCAGCAAGCAGCGAGGACTGCCTTGTCATGAGCCTTGTTGAGAATCTGGCGCGCCGCCAGCACAGAGCCCTGGATCTGCTCCGCGATATCAAAGGCCTGAAAGACCGGGGCTATTCTGAGACTGAGATCGCGCAAAAGACCAACCTGTCGATGAAATATGTGCGCGGCGTTCTTCGGCTTCTGAAAAGTGGGGAACACCGGCTGCTCAGGGCGGTGGAAAGCGGCAAAATCCCGGTGAGCGTTGCTGTTGATATTGCTGATGCCGAAGATACCAAAACCCAGGATATCCTGCGCCAGGCTTACGAAAACAACCTTCTGAGGGGCGGAAAACTCCTGGCGGCAAAGCGCCTGGTGGAAGCGCGCCAGAAACACGGCAAAGGGCAACCTGGTACAGACAAGCGGCAAAGAAGCTCATTGTCAGTCGAAAGCTTGCTGAGAACTTACCAAAATGACGTCGAGAGGAAGCAGCTATTGCTCCGAAAAGCGACCGCAACCCGCAACGAGTTGATGTTCATTACGGAAGCTCTGCGGGTTTTGCTGAACGACGAGAATTTCGTCACGCTGCTGCGGGCGGAAAGCCTCGCTACAATACCGAAGACCCTGACGGACAGGCTTTCATCAAGGGGGGGAGAGAAACAATGACACGCCCAAAACGCGCGAAACATGTCTGTCTGGCGTTCGAACAGGAGCTCATCCGGGTTGCACTCGATCGCATCTGTCCGCTCTACGCTGTCCAGAAAGACACCAAGGAGACGGTCAAATACACCCAGATTGCTGCATCCATCCGGGAAATTGGCCTGGTCGAGCCATTGGTCGTCGCACCGGATAAATCTGAACCTGACAAATACATGCTGCTTGATGGACATCTGCGCCACGCAATCCTGCTGGATATGGGGGAGGAATATGCTATTTGTCAGATCTCCACCGATGACGAAGCCTTCACCTACAACAGGCGCATCAGTCGGCTTGCAACCATCCAGGAACATAAAATGATCCTGATGGCCGTGAGGCGCGGCGTTCCGGAAGAGCGGTTGGCGCGCGCCCTGAATATCAACATCAAAACGCTTCAGGAGAAGAGGCGCCTGCTTGACGGGATCTGCCCGGAGGCTGCCGAGTTGCTGAAGGACAAGCAGGTCACGCTGACAAGTTTTCGAATTCTCAGGAAGATGAAGCCGCTGCGCCAAATCGAGGCTGCAGAACTGATGGTCACCATGAACAAATACACGGTCAACTATGCGCGTTCACTTCTGGCAGCAACGCCCGAAAGCCAGCTGGTCAATCCGGATAAACCCAAGGCCTCAAAAGGCGTTTCTCGCCAGCAACTGGAGTTGATGGAGCGCGAGTCTGCCAATCTGGAGCGGGAACTCCGACTGGTCGAAGACACCTACGGCACCGATCATCTCGATCTGGTTCTGGCACGTGGATATGTTTCGAAACTTATCAGCAACAACCGGATCACACGATACATAGAAATGCACCATGCTGAGTTTCTGCCTGAGTTTGAAAAAATTACGGAGACGGAAGCCCTGACGTCCTGAACCAGATGGTCTCGGTCAATTAGGACCTGATCACGACCGGGGACCCGGACCCAAAGAAGCGCGGGGACCGCAGGAGACGCCGCACCGTGGGGCGGATCAAGTGCGGCAGTGGGGATGGCGGCGATCCCGCACGGAGCCCGCTTAGCCGGAATTATCCATCCGGAAAATCGTGAATATTGCTCACATTGAGGCGGCGCCGCCGACGCGCCGCCTCATGTTCCTAAAATCGAAATGCAAACCTTGGTGGAAAATTAGAGTACGTTGGAGATCTGACTACCCATCGCAGCGTTCGACAGGATCAGTGCAATACGTTGCCGCAAACAGTCGGTTTGCAGACCACATATCCCTCAACTTCCGAGAAAGGCCATGCGCCTTTTCCAGGTTATTCTTGATCCGGTAACGAACATCTGTGAAGTCTGGATTCCATTCCATGTCAGATTGAAACGAATGCCACAGAGATCCGTTCTGCCACTGCTCCAGGTCTTGGCGGGTTAATCCGCCTGGATGCATCGACAGCTTCCATCATGGTGTTGCGGATCCGGGAGACCTCGAGAAGATCGTTGTTAAGATGCCCGACGATCTGATCGACGGCGATATAGCTTTCGGGCGCGCCGCCAGACGCGAAGCTTTCACGCACTTCCTGCTTGGCCTTGATCCAATAGGGGTCCAGAACCCGTGCCCAAGTCTCTGTCAGATACTCCAGGCCTCTCAGGCTCAGATCTCCAAACATGCGTTCATCAAGCGTGATTTCCTCTTCGCTGTCCACAGACGAAAAGTCGCCGGACCTCGGATCCTGGGAAAGAAAGACAGACAGAGAGTCCAGCAGCGAGACTGTCCTTTCAGGCCGAAGGTCCCATTCCCTCAACTGGGAGATCCGGTGGCTGAGCAGTTCGATGGCATTTGAAAGGCGGGTGGCATCGGGCGAGACCTGGTGCAATCCCGCTTCCAGAGTCTCCTGGTAGGCCGTCCTTAGAATTCGTGCACAGGCAATCTGGTTGCGGATCACGTATCCATCAGCGTTGATCGTCAAAATCCTGGGTGGGGAAAAGGAATTCCCGGCACTGGCAGAGATGCCTTCCTGACCTTCCAATTGAAGAACCGCGAATTTTTCCTTCCCCTTTAGAAGAGCCAGCTCCGCGCCCCACATCCCATCAATGCGGGCGCCATTGATCTCGTCAAATCTTGCCGGATCCAGCTTGTGCTTGAGATCAGACAAGACGTCATGGAAATTGTTGTCCCGGAGAAGACGCGGCTCTCGTAGGTATTGGGCAACGCCTTCAAGAATGGCCTCTGTGTCGCCATCAGCTTCATCAGCGTGTTCAATCTTCTGTCGGCCCGAGAGCGCACGGTAGTTCTCAAGCCTCTGCGCGGCTTTTTCGTCAGAGGCCAGTTTTCCGACCGGAATGTCGATGAGGTAGTAATGTGTTTGGCTGTGCGGGCTGTCGATCCGGTCGATGCGGCCCAGGCCTTGGATGAGGTCTTTCAGATTTGACGTCACCCCCAGGAGCACCAGGGCATCGGCACTTTGCAGGTTGATACCCTCCGCCATTTGGTAGGTCATGAAAGCTGATGCAGGCCCTTTGGGGCTTTTCTTGCCACCATCCCGAAAATAGGCCTCAACATCGGCGCCTTTCTTGATGGCCTTGTAGCTCGGCTTGGACACCCTGCAAACGTCAGTCAGGGCGCGTTTGGCCTCACCACCATCAGAGGTTCCTTGATCGGCTGAGACCACGAAATTGGTATGGGGTGAGCTGCCGTCGGGAAGGTTTTCTGCTCGACGGGTCAATTCCTCTGCAAAAATCTGCAATGTATCTACGCGCTCAGCGACGAAGACCACGCGACGATGTTTTTCCTGAATCTTTTGAACTTCCGCAATCCGTTTTTCGTCGAGCTTTTGAATTTCAGGACGGCTCAGCAGCTTGATCAGCGCATCACATTTGGGCGTGCCAATGTTCTGCTCATCTTCCTCCGGGAACTCGAAGAGGGAGGCTTGTCTGGAATCCGGTTTGGATTTGCGCACCTGGTTTCGAGTTTCTTCTTGCTCGAATTTCTTAAGGTTGCGTCCAATGGCACCGTGCTCCATCTGCCAGAGTGCTTGGGCAGAGTTGGCCCGCAGGACATTCAACAGGTTTCTTGCGTAGAGGCTGTTTTGGTTATGCCTGCGTTCAGTTCTGGTGCCAAACCGGCTGGTCTGGATAGAGGCCAGGCGTTTGCCCGGAGCAAGTTCGCCTGTCAACCTGACAATCTCATCAACAGTGGCTATCTGCTTTTTTGACAGCTTCAGATTTTTCGGCCGTCCATGAAGGTCAAAGGGTGGATAGGTGGCTTTGTCGCGGAGTTTACGGTCTTTGCTCTCTCCGAGGCAGGAGCGCTGCCGGTGGGCCAGGAAAGGTGCCAGCATGTCCGCCAGATCCTCCCGAGCCTCGTCTGACAGCGCGTCAGTTCGATCCTGATCCCGAAACAGTTCGGTGTTCACTCCTTCGCGCTTGAATAGCTGGCGCATCGTCTTGATGTACTCGGGAGACATGAAAATCGAGGCGCGCTTTTCTTTCAGGTGCGTCAGCCAATCGACATCTTTGTTTCCAAGCAACGTTGCGCTCAGGCAGACATTCCAGGATGGCGGCGCATATTCAATCGCTTCTGCCTTCTTGGAACTTTCCTCAAACCCCGGAGTGACAGTATGACTTTCGTCGATGATGATGACACCGGCATTTTCGATCTGCCGAGAGGAATTCTGTTCGTCTTCCGTCTTGATCGCCTTTCGGGAAACCACCTGTGTATTTGGAATGGCTTTCAGAGAGTTCAGCGATCCTTTCTCCCAATTCCCCACCACTCGCGGAGGCGCGATCACCACGGCACCGCCTCGCGCCACCCTGCTGGTATGACCAGGGCCCACAGCAGCGCTGAACGTTTCTGACAGCGTCTGCCCCAGGAGCTTTCCGATATCCGTTTTTCCTGAGCCAGTCGGGGAGCCGAGGAACGCGAATCCATGTTCATAGACGATGGAGGACGTTTCGTAAGTGAGATCCACCTGATGCTTGAATGGCTGGCGACCCGTGATGTCCTTCTGGTCACCCACCATCCAGGGCCGAAATCCCTTTTGCTCAGAAATAGTCCTGGCGACAGCATCTTCTGCGGTGACAGGGCGTAGCAACTGGCTCAGGATTTTCAGCGCTTCGTCATTCCAATCCGAGCTGGCATTCCAGATTTTCTCGGCAGTTTCCTGCCTATGTTTCGCTGCTCGCGTGCTCGGGTCGCTTTCCGGTGCACCATCTGACTGCCCGAACTCATCCACATATTCGATGTTGTGATAGAGGCCCGCCCTGGAAAAGTTTGCGCTCCCCGCAACAGCCCCGAGCTCGCTGACGAAAATCTTGGCGTGCAGGCGCCGGTCACCTGATACACCAAGGACGTCTTGTGCCTTCTCAGGATTAAATACGCGAAGGTCTATCTTGCCGACTTTTATCGCCTCGGCCGCGAGGACAGCCCGCAAATCTGCAGCGTCCTCGACGTTGAGGCCATGGCGCTCGAGGTAGAACTGACGGGCTTCATCTTCCACAGGCTTACCAACGCCGACGAACCCAGGTGCATTGGATGTGTCCACCCCAAAGGTAATACGAACCCTAATATCATCTCTTTCGTTCAGATCAGGGATTTCCCTTAGGACAATCGAGAGCGACGAGAAAAAATCCTGATACCCTGTAACGACGAGGCATTTCCCAGTTGCCAGGTGTGGGCGCACCAATTCGATGACCGGGCGCGTGGCGTTGTCAGCCGTTGAAAACCTGGTTCCATTCTCAGGTGTGCCATCGCGGCGTTGATCGAAATCTGACACACTGACGTCTTCCCCGGAAGAACTGGAGAGCTTTCGTGATTTTGTGGTCAGCCAGGCAGGAAGTTGAAACAAATTTGGATTCCGAGATGGTGCTTCGATAACTTATGTTGGTTTTTCGCTTTTCGTAAGAGTGCGAACGGAAAAATACTCGGAAATTCAGATAAATAGAGTTGAAATAGTGGCATGACTGGAGCAAGATCTTTGGTTGGTGCACTGAACCGAGGAAGGCAGCGAAAAGGTGGGGCTACTTAACCTGGCGCCCCTCGTGTTCTTGGTTGGCTTCGAGAAGACCTTCCCTACACCAGTGGGTGACAACTTCAAGAATTTTAGTTGGGTTGTGAATTTCAGGGAGTTCTGCCACCGAAGAGAAGCGAAGCAGGGACCTCTTACAAATTCCCTTCAGTTCAACCCAACGGTGTCTGTCTCCAAGATTTCACCCGTTGGGGGTGCGGAGCTCGATTGCTGTATTCCGTAGGCTAATTCGGGCTGTCTGGTTGTTGTCTGAGGTAGGTGATCTCAAATGCCTTTACGGCCCGTCTTTCCTGCATCGCACCCGCAAGATTGAACGCGCCACCACCGCCGACCGGCTGAAAGATGTCCAGCCCACGATCCAAGGAAATCTTCCAACCTGTATCGGTAACAATGTGGCGTGCGTGCGCAGTTTTGGTTTCGTCAAAGAACCACGAGAACTCGACGTCGGAACCGGCGCAGGCATCCACGATTTGATTCAGGAACTCACGTTGCTTCAGCTCGTATTCAGAAACGGGTTCAGGGCAGGTGATCAAACGCAAAGTAATATTGGTCTCGGGCGCCTTGTGGCGAACGATGGTTTCAATCAATTCCATAATGCTTTTTGCTTGATGGAACCGGCGAATGTAGGGGTCTGTAATGACGATCTTGGTTGCATCAGCCAGGTAAGGGCCAAACAGGTCGTCATAGGTTATCCCTTTGCGGTTTTCAGCGAACGTAAGATGCCCTGGTTCCAATGACTTTGGTTTTGCGGTGGTCGGCAAGGTCGAACCTTCGCTCGAGTTGCTCTCGGATCCGGCAATTGGTTCTTCAATAATAGAACTTTCTTCTTCTTGAGCGGCTCTCTGATTGTAAAAACTCGGATATTCGTCTTCTTCGAGAGTTGTTACCTGAATTTTGGTGCCGTCCTTTGTCGAGAAGGAAAAATCCACTTCGGGGTAGGTCGTATCGATACGCATCAACTGATCTTTAACACGTTTGCGGCCTTCCATGGCGTATCGCAGGAGTTCCTTGATCTCATCGTCCGTCGCGCTACCTGCCGGGAACAGGATTTTCATCAACCCGGACATTGTTTTGTTTATGGCGTCACGATCGCGTGTGGAGATGTCTGAAGAAAGCTCAAAGAGGTGCGTATAACGGTCTGAGAAGTCATCATTCCTCAGATGACGCAGAATTTCGGCGAGATAGTCGACGATGAACCCATAATTGGAAGTGAACATTTCCCCGCGGATCACATCAATTTCCCAACCGGGTAGATAGTTATGGATCCTGTCGATGAAGGCGGAGTCATAGTATTGAGGCGGAAGTTCCTCGAACAAATCCGCGTTCTTGAGCATGTATGGAACATTGTGTTTGGTGTTCCCGACAAACACCATTGAGGCCTCTGCACCAAGAGTTTCGATCCCGCGCGAGAAAGTCTTGTTGGCCATGTAGTTTTTCATGATGTCGACCAGGGCCTTGTTGGCCTTCTTGTCACGACCAGCAAACTCATCGAAAGCCACGACATCCCAAAAACCAACCAGGCCGATCCGTCCGTTGGAATTGTTCACGAAGAGCTTGGGCACCGTAACTTCGCCACCTGAAATCAGGATCCCGTGAGGGGAAAATTCAGAATAGATGTGTGATTTACCGGTGCCCTTGGGGCCCAGCTCGATGAAGTTGTAATTCCGTTCGACGAACGGAATTAGCCGGGTGAGTTGCAATAGCTTGCTGCGTCGGCCGAACATTTCCGGATTGAAACCAATGCTTTGCATCAGCGTGTCAATCCACTCTTCGGTCGTGAACGAACTACGCGCTTCGACATAGGCCTCAAAATCAAAATTCGCGAGCTGGATGGGCTTCAAAGTGCTGATGGTCCAAGGGGAAACCCGGCTGTCCTCATGGTGCTCGTATTCGACATCTGCAATGCACCAAACACCATTCACCAGAAGTTTGGGGTGCGCTTTGACGGTGCTTGGGTCAACCATGACCTTTTTGATGCCAAGATTAGAGAACGTGGCCTCGTAGCTGTCAGTCTTTTCATTAAGCGCCACAGCGACCGTATCAATGACTTTCCAGCGCCCTCGCTCGCGTATATTCGAACGGATAAGACCGGCTTCGTTGCGATGGACATAGTGCTTGCGAAGAATTTCTTTAACGGTCTCGATGCCACTTTGAATGGAATCTTCGTCATCCGTGGCACAATACTGTCCAAGCAGGTATTCCAGCACATAGCTGGGAACAATCGCGTTCCCTTTGACGGCTTTCACGAGATCCTTGCGGACCACAAACCCTGGGAAAGCTTCGTTAATTTTCTTATCAAGCGTCGACATAATCATTCCTCAGAGGTCAAAATCCGTTCCCATGCCGCGGCGAAGCGTGTAGGGATGGTGGGCAATTGTTTCATAATACGAGGTTTTTCCCTGACGTTCTCTGAGCACCAACATGATCTGTTGGCCTTCAAAAGCATCTGCGGTTTTCGTGAGCAGGAATTGTTTTTTGATCTCCCGCTCTCGGGCATTTTCTTCAGTCAGGTCAAACTCAAACTCAATCTCGTGCTCGTTAGAGATCAACTCATCAGTTTTTGAGTATATTCCAGCTTTGAGCCTTCGAGACGCCATTTTTCCGGTAACAGCATCTTTCTGGTAAAAGACAACGCTCAGCTGGCTTGAGGAGATGATGTTTTTCCCTCCTGCAAGGATCTCTACATCGACCCTGGAAACATCGCTCTTGCGCTTCTTCCCAACCTCGAGAAGTGGCACCACAATTTCTTGTAAGGACGCGCCGCCATGAACATACCGGCTGCCAGAACCTTGCTGCCTAAGCCTGTTGATGGAATTGGGTATCAGGATGTCGACATCACCATCCAAGTCAAGTTGGGAGGAAGTGAATTTTTTCACACCGTGGGTCTGAGCCAATCCGCGACCTGTTACAAATCGCCGGTCCTTTGAATAAACCTCGTCACCGCTGATCTCGGCACTTGAATAGTCACTCTCGACGATTTTCCGGTTTTGATAGATGAAACCATGATCTGCCGTGATGAGGATCGAGCTGGCATTGGCAGATGTCAGTTTACGCACAAGCTTGGTCAGGTCTTCGATGGTGCCCTCAGCGGCTGTGAATACCCTCTCCTCAGTGTCACGTTTGTCGCCAACCGCATCAATCTGGTTGTGATAAATGTAAATGACGTCATGATCTCTGATTAGCGCTTTCGCATCGCTGCCAGGCATGTCCATCAGATCGTCAAATTTGGTAACGAGTGTCCGATCTTTTGCTTTGCCACCCGCAAGGATCTTTCCGCGGTTAACGCTGCCTTGTGTGCTCTGATCGCCATCAAATACGGTTTTGCTGTCGTCTTGCGATATCCGTAAATCACTGTGAGGCAGTAGTGAAGCCATGCCAAGCTGGGTATAGCTGGGCAGGCAGCCAACCATAGGGCTCAGAGTGGCGTCGAACTCGTCCATGCCACTGATACTGCTCAACAGCTCATCTGCTACCTCGTAACGCAAAGCATCGGAGATGATGACACAGACCTTCTAGGCTGGGCTTGCATCCCGAAACCGCGTTCGCACCTGACCACGATAAAATTCCGACTGCATTTGAACGCCATCGACTTTCCAATTGTCAGCCGCATCAACTTGAACCTGCCAAGCGTCGTTCAGCTTCAGAAGAAAATTATTTGAGTAAAGGTTTTCGACACGCTCATTCAAAGCGG
>PJEL010002901.1_pt1 | contig 15176 bp, 9 predicted proteins | sample 1853271 | NCBI WGS metagenome assembly PJEL01 (sample SAMN08108733, study PRJNA415343) | Invertebrate metagenome, whole genome shotgun sequencing project. | host: Globobulimina | place: Sweden: Gullmar Fjord | collected 2015-08 | reverse complement strand
AAGACGCGAAGACCGCAAAGATTGTCTTTTCAACATTTAACGACAATCTTTGCGGTCTTCGCGTCTTTGCGGTTCAACAATACAGTCGCTCTTGGTCGGTAAACAGAGCGATGTACGGCGCAACAACCTCAATACGGTGAGAATGTTTCGAAAGTACAGCAGATGGCTGTTGGCAGGCCGGCCGGGTCTCGAACTCAGCTATCGGGTGTGAGGTCGAGGGATAGCTGCACCGAGACTTTGCCATCGGCGTTCTTGATGTCGATCGACAAAGGGTTCAACGTATGGATTGTCTCACCACTTCCATTTTGTACGCGAATCGCGAATTGAAGGGTCTGCATCCTGTCCAATACGTCGCTGGGCAGGGCTTCAGCTATTCGTTTGCGCACTTCGCCCGATCTCGGGGTCCGTGGCTCGCTGCCGAGCAGAGAGTCAAGATCGAGGTTCTTCCCACTGGACCGACCCTGTTTACGGGCTTCGGGTTTCATCGTCGCCTGTTTTCTCAGCCCGTCGAGTTCGGCGAGAATGTCGAGCTGATTGGAAACTTGAACACGTTTCATTGGCGGTGGTTGGATATCAGCGCCGGTCTGGTCGAATTCGACCTTGACTTCGTGTTCGGTAATATCCTTCTTCTCGGCGACCGGCTCTTCAATAACCGGCTCTTCAATCGTGCTTTCCTGTTCGTCCGGTTCGGCAAAGGCGTCGCTTGCATCGCCCAGCCCGTTTTCAGGGGTGAGCTCGATGACTTCGAGGTCGGCTTCGCTGGCGTCGGCAACGAGGTTATCGCCATTCACGTCATCGAAGCCATCGGGATCTCCGAAAGTGCGCTCCGGTATCAGATCGATCTCTTCTCCTGATGGTTCGAATTCGATGGCTTCGGGATACGTATCATCATCATTGGCATCTTGGGCTTCAGCGTGATGATCATCGGTCTCTTTGACTTCTTCGATTTCTTCGGGCTGTTCGACACTGACGATCCCCGGGTCGTCGATCTCTACGGCGTCTGGTTCCGCTTCGAGGAACGGGTCTCCATCAACCACGACAGGTTGTTGCGTGAGGGGTTCGGGAGACGTTGTATCCGGGACGGGCTCGGCGGGAGCTTGGGCGGCTTCTTGGGGCACACCAAACGGACTCACGCTTGGTGGCGGAGGAGACGTTGACTTGGAAGCAAATGCCGGTCCCGGATCGGTATGATCAAGGGGACGCGAGAATGAAGGCTTTTCGGCAGGTGTCGTTTCGGGAGGTGGTGCACTCGGAGCGGGATCATCGTCAACACCCTCTTCTGCGGCCCTGGCCAATGCAGAGGCCGAAATCGTCATCGGTTTTTGTGCAGGGCTCGAGGATGAAGGTGATAAGGACGTTGTGAGCTTCGGTTTGGGCGAAGCTGGTTCCTGAGGGGAAGCCATACGCCTGCGAAGTTTCTTCAAAGTGATCTTGGTGATCTCCTTGAGAGTTTCAAAAACGCCGTCTCCTTCGATTGCTGATGATTCATAGTGGGGAAACGTGCCTTCAGGGTTGAGAGCCTCGTTCATTTCCTCAACAGTAAGGATGTTTTTGAGGTCGCGCTTGTTGTACTGGAGCACGACCGGAAGCTCATCTACAGTGAGTCCCAATTCCGCGAGGTTTTCTCTCAAACTGGCAAAACTCTCAAGGTTGGCTTCGCGCATCGGCCGCTGCGAGTCCGCAACGAAAACGAGGCCGTCAACGCCCTTGAGAACAAGTTTGCGAGTCGTATTGTAAAACACCTGGCCCGGCACCGTATACAGCTGCAAACGTGTTTTGAAGCCACCAATGGTGCCGACCTCGATTGGGAGCAGGTCGAAAAACAGCGTTCGATCAGATTCGGTTTCGAGAGAGACCATCTCGCCGCGCGAAGTCGGCGATGTTTTTGCATATATGTAGCTCAGATTTGATGTCTTACCGCACAGCCCTGGACCGTAGTAGACGATCTTGGCGGCCATTTGCATCGTTGCCCAATTGAAGAAAACCATCGTATATGTGCGACCTCAAACGCAAGTCTCAACCTAACACAATGCCAATTGGTGGTCAATTGCGTGCCATGATCAATCGCTCCGGCGTTTTCGTGATTTTGATCCTTTGTGCGTCTTATTGCGGTAACCTGATTTTGGGGTCTGGTGTTGGCCTTTTTTATGGGAACCGCTCGTTCCTCGCCACGCCCCTGCGGGTGGCTTGTCCGCAATCAGTGCGTTGGGGCCGCTGCCGATAAGGTCTGCGCGATGAGCGTTGAGCAGGATTTCTTTCACCTCATGCCAGTTTTCGGGTTTAAAAAACTGTAAGAGAGCACGTTGCATTTCCCGGTCTTTGAGTTTTTTGGCGCAGGGAATCGCTTTCATTGTTGAGGGATCGAGTCCTGTGTAATACATACACGTCGCGATATCCATCGGTGCGGGGATGAAATCCTGAACCTGGAGCGGGCGGTAGTTGTGACGCTTGAGAAAAACTGCCAGTTCGATCATTTCTTTGACGCCACTGCCCGGATGGCTTGAAATGAAATACGGGACGAGGTACTGCTCCTTTCCCGCACGGCGCGACGCTTTTGCAAAGTTTGAAGAGAACTCTTCGAAGGTTTTCTGAGGCGGCTTCTTCATCGCGTGGAGAAAGCGGTCGTTGACGTGCTCGGGTGCGACCTTGAGGTGGCCTCCGACGTGATGCCGCACAAGTTCGTCGAGATATTCTGGGTCTTTGCGAGCAAGGTCCATGCGGATGCCCGAGGCGATGTTGACGCCTTTGACGCCTTTGATATCCCGGCTCGAGCGCATGAGCTTGATCAGAGGCTTGTGACTGGCGTCGAGCATCGAGCAGACCGTAGGATGCACGCAGGAGGGCCGCCGGCAGATCGCTTCAACTGCGGGTTTGCTGCACCGCATCCGATACATATTCGCTGTAGGTCCGCCGAGATCACTGATGTGGCCCTTGAATCGGGGATCTTTACTGATTTTGCGAATCTCTCCGAGGATCGAGTCGGAACTCCGGCTTTGGATTGGTCGTCCTTGGTGGAGGGTGATCGAGCAGAATGTACAGCCGCCGAAGCAACCTCGCATGATTGTCACCGAATCGCGGATCATCTCCCACGCCGGAATGGCTTCGGTATATTTTGGGTGTGGTCGGCGTTGAAAGGGCAGATCGTAGAGCGCGTCAAGTTGGGCTGTATCGAGCGGAATGCCGGGTGGATTGATGATGACTTGGCGATCTCCGTGGGTCTGTACGAGGCGGCGTCCGTTGTACGGATTGGATTCGCGATGCACAATATTGGTCATCTCACAGAAGGAGCGTGTATTCGTAGTGACCTCTGAGAAGGAGGGCAGGTTCAGAGTCTGGCCATCTCCGGCCGTGTCTGGCCAACTGTGATCGGGAAGGGCTTCCTTTTTACCGAGCATATAAGCGACTGAACGAAGATCTCGAAGATCGGTGATGGCTTCCCCCTGGTCAAGGCGGCGGGCAATCTCGAGAATCGGCGCTTCGCCCATACCGAAAACAACAAGGTGTGCCTTCGATGTGGCGAGAATGCTAGGTACGACTTTGTCAGACCAGTAGTCGTAGTGGGCGATACGCCGTAAAGAGGCTTCGACGCCTCCGGCGACGACAGGGACTCCGCGAAAGGCTTCTCTGCAGCGCTGCACGTATGCTGCGGTGGTGCGGTCGGGACGGAGGTTGATCGCACCGCCAGGTGAATACGCATCAGCGTTACGCCGCTTTCGATTGGCGGTGTAGTGGTTGATCATTGAGTCCATATTGCCAGCCGAGACGCCGTAGAAAAGGCGCGGCCGCCCGAGTTTCCGCCATGCATCGACAGTACGCCAATCAGGTTGCGCAAGAATTGCGACTCGAAAACCCTTTGCTTCGAGCCAGCGTCCGAGAATTGCCGCAGCAAAGGAGGGATGATCGATGTATGCGTCTCCAGAGACGAGCACGATATCAGGCTGATCCCAACCGAGAGCTTCGATCTCGGAGCGTGATGCCGGCAGAAAATGGGTGCGATTGGCCATGGATGATTCTACTCGGGAATGTTGAATATTGGCTAATTCAGTGAGATGACCCGGTCGGCGGTGGATACGACTTCATCAAGATGGTGACTGACATGAATCGTTGTTGCTCCACAAGCTTCGGCGTTGAATTGAATCAACTCGAGCATTTGTGTCCTGAGTTCGCGGTCGAGATGGACTAAAGGTTCGTCAAGCAGGAGAATCGATGGTGATGCCGCCAACGCGCGGGCGATGGAAAGTCGCCGGGCTTCGCCGCCGGAGAGTTTCGCTGGCAGGCGGCCAGCCAGTTTTTCGAGACCGGTCCCCGCGAGCAGCTTGTTGATTTTTTCGGTAGCCTCGTTTTTATTCATTCTTCCGAGTACAAACTGAAGGTGTTGTCTGACGTTGAGATGGGGCCATAAGGCCGGGTTCTGCATCACGAATCCGATGTTGCGGAGGTGTGGTGCCAATCGATATTCCGGACTCGAAACGAGAACGCCGTTCAGCGAAATATCCCCAGCATCGGGCTGCTCGAGGCCCGCAATGAGGCGCAATAACGTCGTTTTCCCTGTCCCTGAAGCTCCGGTGATAACGAGCGTTTCACCGTCTTTGACGTCGAGGTCGAAATCTCGGAGCGCATCGGTATTACCGAAAGCCTTGTTGACCTTTCTCATGTTGATCACGAGGTGGCCCTCCTGGTCTGATGGTTGATGAATCTCACGACAAAGAATGTGGCCATCGTGGTCATAGTCAGAATGGCGAGACATAGGCCGTGCACACTCTCGGACGCGCCGTAGTGTAGATAATTGTAGATACGAATCGCCAAACTCGAGCGTCCGGGAGGAGCGACAAGAAGCGTGGCGCTGAGTTCACCGAGGCTGAGAGCAAAAACGAGGCCTGCCGCGGCGAAATAGCTTGGCGCCATCAATCGTAGACGAATCTTGAGCCAACCCTTGAGGGGATTGGGCTGGAAGACCCGTACGGCGTCTATAGAGTCCCGGTCGTCGCTGTTTTGACTGCCGAGTCCGGCAGAAAAGACCAAAATGGCGAAGGGCGTGAATCTCGCGACGGCGACAGCAATTGGTAATGTCAGGCTGTCAAGCAGCCAAAGCGGAGCCCAAGCATTGACCAGTTTGAGCATTCCGATGCCGACAAGTGGCGCCGGTACTACAATGGGTAATATTGCGAGGGCCCACCACAGAATATGAGCGGAATCGAGACGCCTCGATACCGCGTGCGCGAGTGGGGGTGCCAGCATCGCAGCGCTGATGGCGACAATCAGGCTGAAGATGATCTCCGGGCGTGCCTCTGCAACGCTTGTTGCTACCGAGTGTATCGAACCCGAGCCCAGGATCAGGATGAGAAATGGCGCGAAAATCTGGGCAGCGAGCACAAAGAGAGCGATTATGAGCGTGGTATTCAAAGCCGGAGGCCATTCCCACTCGATCGCTCCGAAACCGCTGTTTAATTGGCTTGAGATTCGGGAATACCGGCGGATAACCATGAGCATTCCTGCGAGGGCAATGGAGGCAATTGTGAGGAGCGGGACTGCTATCAGGGCTACTCTGGCGACCTCGTGGGAGGTTGAAAATTCGGCAAATATTTCGAGGGAGTAGGTCGTTATCGAAAAAAGGGATGGCACCTCATAATTGGTGAGCGCCAATACGAAGATGAGACAGCCTGCGCCCATCAGCATAGGAGCTGCGAGAGGTAGCACAATGCGTGTGAGCACTGCGAAATCACGACGATAGGTCCGAGCTGTTTCGATGGTTTCACGTGGCAACATGACAAGCGCGATCAACGCGAGGGCTGTCGCGAGGGGAAGCCAAGCCATGATCTCAACCCAAACGGCGATGGCTAAACCCTGGAGTGGGGGAGGCTGTAGCGGCTGTTGGGAAACGGTTGTTGTCAACCAGGCCAGTGCCTGGGTCCAGACAAGGACGTGTACATAAGGAGGAAGCGCGGCGAGTACGAGAGAAAACCATCGTAGCGAGGGCCACCTGCTGAGTCGGCCGGTCGTTAATGCGAGGGCTACCAAGAATCCGAACCCAGTGGTGATCAGGGCGGTCAAACTTGCCAGCGTGAGGCTGTGGATAAGGAGGTCAAAACGCCGGCCGGACGGAAGCAGAAGATTAAGGATTCCTGGGTCTGAGATGATGGCGGGAATCGTGGCGCCGATGATGACAGCGACCGGCGCGATTACCAGGACGAGGTAGACCAATCTGAGCGCGTGAGCCATCATCTATGAACGATGTCGAGAAGGGATCGGCGACTCGACTCAAGCTCGGCAAATACCGCATTGAAATCGACGTCCATTGCTGAGATTGGCCGATCGGGGAGACATGCTGCGTTTTTGCCGCCCGGACGAACCGAGAGTTGTACACAACCAGAAGCAATCAGTAGTTCTTCGGTTTCTTTGCTCACAAGGTAATCAATGAGGACGTGTGCTTCCCGGGGATGAGTCGCGCCATTGATGAGGGCGACAGTTCCTGGAATTAAGAGCGTACCGATGCCGTCCTGGTCGGGCACGACCAGACGTACAGGATCACCTCGGTTGATCGCTTGACAGGCGTCATCGGTGTCGGTCAGGCCCCAGTGAAGCCTGCCGCTGGCGACGAGGTCGCGTACGGACGAATTGCCGTCGGCCATGTGTACACCGTTGTCGATAAGGTCCTGGAAGAAACCTGACGCGGTGTGCTGACCCATGATGGCCGCCAGGGCCGCGGCGTGGGTGGCCGTCGTACCGAAAAGTGGGTTCGCGAAGCCGAGACGCTTTGAATCGAAACGAGGCGCAAGCAATTCCGCCACGGTTGACGGCATGACTTCGTCGTCAACCAGGTTGGTATTGACCAGAAGGACACGCGCTCGACATCCCACGGCTGTCCACAGAGACGACTTCATGGCTTCGGGGATGTCGTGGCTGGTCGATGGCCTGTAAGCTTCGAGTAGGCCGCGCTCGGCGAGCATCAAGGTCTGCGCGAATTCGCCGTTCCAAAAGACGTCGGCCCGTGGTCTGCCGGCCTCGGTGATCAGGCGCTGCACGAGTCCTGTCGTCTTGGCCGCTTCAACATCGAAGACGGGTTTGACCGTGACGCCAGAAATCTCCGCAAAGTGCTTGAGGATCGGCTCTGAGTACACCTGGTCAACGGAGGTATATACAACAACAATGGGCGCAGATGGACCGTTACAGCCAAGGCTCAGTATGAGAGCGACAAGGGTCAAGAGGAGAGTTCTGTTGATATGTGTGCAGATCATCAATCGTTTGCTCGTATCACATTTTTAGTGTAACCCGAGTTTTTCGATCGTGAGTCAAACAAAAAAACCCACCCGTGGAAGGGTGGGTTTTGTTTTGAGTTGTTCGGAATCTACAGTTTGCCGATCGCTTTGAGTTCGTTCTCGAGTTGAGTGACGAGACGATCCATCGTTGCGACAAGGGCCTCCATCGGTGCGGCTGTCGTAAAATCAACACCGGCATTCTTGAGTAATTCAACCGGGTGGTCGGCGCCGCCTGATTTGAGCAGGTTGAGATAGAGGTGCACGGTTTCGGCGCGGGTCGATTCTTCACCGGTGGTCATCATGTGGTGAAATAAGCTGGCGGCCGCTTTCGAGGTTGCGTACTGGTACACATAGTAGGGCGAGTTGAAGAAGTGAGGGACCCGGGCCCAAGTGTTGCGATACCACTCCTGATCATCGAGGCTTTCGCCGAAGAAATCATTGAGGACGCCGAGATAGATAGTTTGCAGAACCTCAGATGTAATCGGTTGGCCCTGCTCGACCGCGCGATGGGCCTGCAATTCGTAGTCGGCGAATAATGTTTGGCGGTAGAAACCCGATGCGATGTCCTCGATGGCATGCTCGAGTAGCGCGATTCGTCTTTTGGGGTCTTGCTCGATCTCAAGCAAGCGATCAAGGAAGAAGTTTTCGTTCGTCATGCTGGCAACTTCAGCGACGAAGGTTGTATAAGAAGCCGTTGCGAAGGGCTGGTTCTCATGGGCGAGCACGGTGTGCATCGTATGGCCCATCTCGTGGGCAACGGTGAAGGCATCGTTGAGGGTGTCAGAGTAGTTGAGCAGCATATAAGGATGTACACCGTATACGCCGGCGGAGAAAGCGCCCGACCGCTTGCCTTCATTTTCGTAGACATCAATCCATCGTTCGTCGAAGGAACGTTTGACGGTGTCCTGATACGCTTTGCCATAGATCGCAACTGACTCAAGCAAAATCGGTTGTACTTCGTCGTAATAAAGGGGCCACTCGACTTCAACGAGCGGGATATACGAGTCGAAATAGCGGTAACGTTCGAGGCCAAGGACCTTTTTACGAATTTGGTTGTAACGCTGCAGAGGTCCGGCGCCTTCTTTTGCGGTCTTGATCAGGTTGTCGACGACAGCAATTGGAATGTTGTTACCGTCGAGATCTGCCTCAAGAGTTGATTCATATCCTCGCGCCTGAGCGAGGAACCAGTCGCGCTGGAGGATGCCCGAGTAGATTGAGGCGTAGGTATTGGGGAATTTGTCAAAAATTTCGAAGTGGCCTTTGAAGATGGCTTCGCGGTCTGCCTGATTGCGGTAAGAACGAATGCCATTTCCATAGTTACCATGCGACGCGAGGACCTTTTCTCCATCAGACAAGGTCACTTCTGGAAAATTGACATCGGCATCGGCCATCATGCTATAGGTCTGGGATGGTGTCTGATTGAAAGGGCCGGCAAATGCGAGCAGTCGTTCGCCGTCTTCGTCGAGTACATGTTCCTGCAGGCGGTAGGTTTCGGTAAGGCCAAAACGATATGGCGCGAGTTCAGGGGTTTTGTCGAGCCACTCGAGCATGGTGGCTTCGGGGATCTGCAGCAGTTCCGGCGTGAACCACGCAGTTGCTTGGCCGAATTTCGCGAAGGTGATCTGCACTTTACCGAGGCGAGCCTGCATATCGTTGTTGCGGGTATCCTGTTCGCGCGTCAGACCCGGGTAACGGTAGACCTTGTAAGCCAGCTGGCCGAGTTCATCGCTGAGCTTTGAGGCGGTGAGAATCTGCTGTGGTCCGTCCTTGAGCGTTCCTTTAAGGTCCTGGTATGCATCCATCAGTCCCTGGAGCTTGAGGAGATCAGCTTCCCAGGCATCCCAGTCAGGGTAGATATCGTTGAGATTCCAGGTGTACTTCTCGGCAATGCCAGCACGGTCGCGGCTTTCTGGCTTGGCGCCGGCCAGAACGGTCGAGGCCGAAACCATCGCGATAATTGACAATATGATGAGTTTGTTCATTGAGCTTCCTCCAGGTGTCGTGGTGAGCACGAATCGAATGGTCGTGCTCAACCTTTATATGCGTACGCACGGGATCTTACTCGGTTGCGCTGAGGAATTCCACGAATCGGTCGGTGAACCGGCCCCGGCACGGCCGTTCGCGGCTCACGGCCTGGCGATCTTCACGTTGGGCCCTCGAAGAGCAAGCTCTTCTCTGTCCCAACGCTTGATCGCTTCGTCCTGCAGGGCCAGGACGAACCGGGGCCTCGTGGCGGAGGGATGGTACTGCCACCCCTTTACGCTATATCGTCACGATTCCGGATCTCCCGCCGCGCTTTCTCCGAAAATTGCAGGCAGAACGGCCGGACGGCCGGTTCCTTTGCAATTTTCGGAGAAATCACAGCGGGAGACCCAATCTCGTGACGATCGCTACGCGCGGAGGTGGCCGGTGGCGGTCTCCACGCAGCGGCCCGAGCCGCTGCCCCGGAGTTGCGGGCGGGGATTCATCGTAAGGCCCACGATGCGGCACCTCCTGCGACCCGTTCCGGGCCACATGAGGTACCACCTCGCGGCCCTTTCGACGAATCCGCACCGCAACTCGGGGTCAACCTTGTTGCTGAAATTCGGAGTCCGGCTCGCGTCTCGCAAGCTCGACTCTCGCGTTCGGACCCGGAGGCTTGCTTCTCGCAAACTCGAATCTCGCGATTGTTTCGGAACCCGGCTCGATTGCTCGCGGACTCGAATCTCGCGATTGTTTCGGAATCCGGCTCGCTTCTCGCAAGCTCGAATTTCGCGTTCATATTTAGAGCGCGATAGAATCTGGGTTGCTTTTGAGTTTGTAGTGCCCTCTCTTGGAGCGCGGATCTCCAGGTCCGCATAGAGCCGAAGGCGACTCCCCGTTTTGGGACGGCGATCCGTAGTCTTTCGGAAGGCGCCGAAGTTCTGGAGTTCCTTATGAGCGGCTGATCGAGGCGAGGATTCCAAGTTCGTTCAGGCTACCGGACTCTTCGGCCGCCTCTACGCCAGGGTAATTTCTCCTGAAGCACAACATCGATCCGGGTCGCTTCGCCGTCGATGACGGCGATGCCGCCTATGTCTTCGGTCTCGAATCCTGGGGCCGTGAATCGGAGGTCGTAGGTGCCCGGGAGGAGGAGACGATGGTAGTCGCCAACTTCTGGATCGTTGTGAATGCGTGATCGATCGGCCTCGATATCGTGGCCGATAATTTCGATGTCGGCGGCGATGGGTTGCCCATCAGGGGTCGTAATGAGGCCGCGGATTCCGCGGAGGGCTTCGTTGACAAAACCGTAGATGGCCCGTCGATTGTATGTCCAGTGGGCCTCTAATTCATCCGCTGCTACGAGTTTCGTGTTCGAGATTTCGACGGTCAGTTCACGGCTGCCGTGAAAGTAGGTCATGTAGTCCTGGCGTCCGCCAAAAACGGGATACCAGTCGTAACCGTTGGTGACTCCGTTGTCGAGCTGGGTCATGTAGCCGCCTGGAGAATCCTGCTGTGCCGCATCGGCCCAGTTGCGGCTGATGGTGTACAACCACTGGTCGTCGGCGTGACGGCGTGACCATGTATCCCAAGGATAGTTGATGACTTCGGCGCCGCCATGAAAATTTGCGCTGAGTACGAAATTGTTGAGCTCAGCAAAATCCATCATTGCGAGGGTTTCGGTCCACCACGGATGACCGTCCGGGTGCTGACCCGCCTGAGGGTCCGGGAAGTTGCGATTGGGATTGACTTGGGCGTTGGCGCCGTTTGCAGCGGTATAAAAACGGATGGCGCCAGCGACGGTATCATCTGAAAAGGCATAGGTACCATCAGGATTGGCCAGCGGATTAATGACGAGGTCGATCTCGTTGATGATGCGGGTCATCTCAGCATCGGCGGTGTAGCCTTCGACGAGGTCATTGATGAGTTGAAGCAACAGTACAAATCCTGTTGTTTCATCGCCGTGCATGGTTGATGTGAGAAAAACCTCGGGCTCGTCTTCTTCGATCCCCGGGTGATCGCTGATGCGAAGCGCTAGCAGTCTATGGGGGCGAACCTCGTTGGTTGTCTCACCAATGACCTCAAGCCGGCAGATCGATGCATACTGGTGAGCGATGAGTTCGAGGAATGCGACGTATTGCTGATATGTGGGATAACAATTCCAGGATCGTGAAGTATCTTCGACCCAGTCGTCGGCGCACATGGTCGCGGCCGTTGCCATCGGTGACGTGGTGATCGTATTCCATTTGAAGCCCGCTTCTTGCAAGGCCTGCATTTCGGCCGCAGTGACTTCAGCGGAAATCTCTGATTCTTCGGCCGAGTCGATGTTGATCAACTTCGTAAGAGTCTCGAGCTCGCTGCGATCGTCGAAGGGCACACGAATGTGGTAAGTCTCGGCTGCGGTTAGAATCACGGCGCCGAAGCACACCATAATGGAGATAACGATGACGAGTCTTTGCATACCGTTCATCTGATCAGCCTAGCAGTTCCTTAACCCTCATATCTCACCAGCTCACGTCCCTCGCGACGAAAGCTGGTGAGATATGCGGGTTGACCTCGAGCCCCTGCTAAAATCGATGGTTGCAGTGGAACTGAAGACGGGCAACCCGTATCCCGATCCGGGCATGAGATCCCTGCACTACGAAGATTGGTGAGAACTGTGTGTCGGTAGTCACTGGCTTTTTGAGAACTACGTGATATCTTTTGTCACCGAAAACGAAGACTCCCCGGAGGTCGGCGCTATGAGAGTCATTTCGATATTCGCATTGGTCGCTCTGTCTGCCGGTGGACTTTGCGCCACCACCCCCGACGAAGTCGGGGGCTGCCGCGGAACCATCCCAATCCGAACATTGCAGGCGACACCGGCGGATTATCTTTCAATTGTTGCGACCCTCGCGCCCGGTGATCTATTGCAACTCGCTGCCGGGACCTATCCGTCCGGACTGTCGCTGTGGAATCTCGACGGTTCGCAGAACAACTGCATCATCATCGAAGGCCCCGATTCCGGCCCTGCGGCGGTGTTCACCGGACGAGACTGCTGCAATACAGTCAATATCGGTGACTCGAGTTACCTCGTCATTCGCAACCTCGAACTCGACGGTCAAGGCCGCTGGGGTGATGGTGTCAAGGCTGATGGTGGGGCAACGCAGACTCACCACATCACGATTGAGAACCTCTACATCCACGACCATGACATCGATCAGCAAGTGGTCGGCATCAATACCAAGTGTGCAAGTTGGAACTGGGTCATCCGGAACAACATCATAGAAAGCACGGGAACCGGAATCTACCTTGGCGACTCCAACGGGACGGCCGAGTTCGTTGCCGGGCTCATCGAGTACAACCTGGTTCTTAATACCACCGGTTACAACATGCAGGTCAAGCATCAACACAGTCGCAACACCGGTCTGGGAATCCCGGCCTCGGCCGATACTATCATCAGGCACAACGTTTTCAGCAAAGCGGCCAACGGCTCGACCGGTAACAGCGCGCGGCCGAATCTGCTCGTCGGGCATTGGCCACTTACCGGTGACGGCTTTAACGACAACTACCTCATCTACGGCAACTTCTTTTTCGAAAATCCCAATGAGGCCCTGTTCCAGGGCGAAGGCAATGTTATTTTTCATCAAAACCTGTTGGTGAATAACTCCGGCTCGGCCGTCAACATCCAGGCCCACAACGACGTGCCACGGAGGATCCGTGTATTCTCGAATACCGTGCTCGCCTTGGGCGGTGGGATCAGCATTTCGAGCGGCGACCCGAGCTATCAGCAACGGGTCATCGGCAATGCCAGTTTTGCGGCCAGCCCAATCTCTGGAGGTGTTGTTATCGACAACATCACCAACAGCTACGCTGCGGCCGGCGCCTACCTGAGCAACCCATTCGGAGCGATCTCAGGAGTATCAAATCGCCTGGATCTATTCCCTCTGCCGTCAGCGCTCTATGGTACGCCTATCGATCTGTCGGGTCTGTCAACCTACGAAGACTGGGATGTGGACTTCAACGGTGCCGAGCGGTCCGGCACGTTCCGGGGCGCTTACTCCGGCGAGGGCAGCAACCCGGGCTGGCAGCTTGCACTCGAGCGAAAGCCCGAGACCGCACTGTTCGCGGACGGCTTTGAATCAGGGAATACGGCAGCTTGGTCGGCAGTGGCTCCGGCGCGGTAGCGAGGCTGATAGCAACGAGGTATTCCGTAGCCCATGAACGACACATGGGTCCGTTCACGTACCACATACCAACGCTTTTAGTTGATCTAGTCTGTTGGTTTTGGTGTTTTGCTGGGGACTCATCTGTCGCATTTGTTAGGACAAGTTCGCAATTTCCTTTTTTATCGCGACCGCTGCATGGTGGTCGGCGCCATGGAGTTCGACCGTGATTTCGAGGGCGCGTTCGAGGAGTGGTCTGACCTCGCTGTCGCGCCCCAGATCGCTGTACACCTTCGTGAGCTTTTGCAGGACTTCAGGAATCTCTGTGGCGTTGACGCCGTGGCTGGTTTCGAAGATTTTGAGGGCACGCAGCAAATGACGCTCGGCCAAATCTGAATTCCCCTGATGCCGCGCGAGATCCGCCTTCGGGATCAGGACTTCTGCCACCAGTCGGTGATCGGGACCCAAACGCTCTGCAGCGATCGTGTAGGAGCGGCCGAGCAGCACATCCGCACCATCGATATCGCCGGTAGCGAGGCGAACTGCGCCCAGCTTGCGAAGGGTCGACGCGACCAGTGGGTGCTCAGGTCCGTAGACTTTCTCCTGGATCTCGAGGCTTCGCACGTAGAGAGCCTCGACCTCATCTTCCTGTCCTGTTTTCTGAAGGATCCTAGCGAGACATGACAGGCTTCTCGCGAGGTCAGGAGGATCACCGTCAGGGTCATCTTCCCAGATTTTGATTGCGGCTCTGACCGAGTTCTCGGCCGTAGTGAAACTACCGAGATCAAACTGAGAATTGGCGATGTTATTCAGGACTTTGGCGATTTTCGGGTCGCCTTCGTCAAGCTCGGCCTGGTAGATTATTAACGCCTTGGTGAATAGATCCTCGGCTTTGCTGTACTGACCCTGGTAGTACGCGACCCCACCGAGATTCGACAATACGGCTGCGACGTCCTGGTGATCTGGGCCGAGGGCAGCCTCCTTGATTTCCAGGGATTGTTCGAGCAGAGTTTTCGCTTCTTCGATTCGATTTTGACGCAAGAAGACGCCTGCAAGGTTCATCAGTGAGGTGGCGAGTGAAACGTCGACTTTTTCTCCCGACAGCTTCTTGAGCTCGATAGTCTGCTTCCACAGACCTTCCGCAGTGTCGTACATGCCGAGCTTGAAGTAGACCGTGCCGAGAATACCGGTGAGGTGGGAGCGAACCTCGGGTTGATCGACGAGATCAGTCTCGATTCTCTCGGCGCCGTTGTCGAGTAGCTCTCGCACTGTGATGGTCTCGCCGCGCGCCTTTTCCGGTTTTGAGATCTCGAACAGGCTGACGAGAAATTCGGAAACCCTGCGGGCGGTTTCAGCTTCATTCTCGGCGCGCTGGGCTTCTCGTTCGGCCCTGTCGGCCTGCTGCTTGACCCGCCAGCTTTGAAATCCCATAGCGACAGCGAATACAGCAAAGAAGGCGAGCACGACAACGGTCACCTTCTGACGTCGCCGTGAGCGGACCAGCGTTACCTTGATACGAGCGGCCTCTTCGCGAGCTTTGGTGTCAGCTTGTCTCTGGGCGCGTCGTTCGTCCAAGCTGCGGAGGCGGCGGGCCACCGTATCGGCATCTCTGGCGCGGTGTTCAGGGTCACCATCTACGAGCCGGGCGATGTCTTCCTTCAGCAGTTCGTCGCTAACATCTCGTTCCCATCCCGGCGCCAGGGCGTGTCTGAGGTTGCCGACCACCAGCTGGTAGAGCAGCACACCGATTGCGTAGATGTCGGCCTGAACGGTCGGCAGGGCAAACGCGTGAGTGAGTGTACGGGACCCACAGTAA
>PJEL010002900.1_pt1 | contig 15182 bp, 15 predicted proteins | sample 1853271 | NCBI WGS metagenome assembly PJEL01 (sample SAMN08108733, study PRJNA415343) | Invertebrate metagenome, whole genome shotgun sequencing project. | host: Globobulimina | place: Sweden: Gullmar Fjord | collected 2015-08 | reverse complement strand
GGTGGCCCCTTTAGGGGCCCCAAGCGGTTGATTTCGCAGCGGCAATTGCAATAATAAATAAAAGTAAAAACCTACTACATTTTTTTTAATTAATTTTGTGCAATAAATTTTAAATTTTCCATAAATTTTTTAGCACTAAATAAATTTGCAATTCATATTTCTCGCCTATGCCATCTATCTTTTGGAGCGAGCCATGTTTGTCTAAAAAATTTAACAGGTCTTCCAAACTATAGATATCTGCTTTTATTAAAGCTCGTAAAATCCTTTTATTTAAGTTTGTTTTTTTTAACTTTTTATTTTCTTTATTCATAATATTAAATATAATAGATATTTTGAGAAGAGTCGACTTCCCAGAAGTAAAGTGCACTCCCCCCCCCAGGGGGGGGAGTAGGTCGAGCTATGTAATTAAATTTGGTTTCTTATATGTTCAATAACAGAATTTGTTCTTGATTCATATGTTTGAGTTACAACTTGTGGATATATACCAATTCCAACCATTGGAATCATTAAACAAGAAACAATAAAAATTTCTCGAGGTCCAGCATCTACTAATTTTCTTAAATGTGTAATTTGACCTGTTTTTGATCCATAAAATACTTGTCTAAGCATTGATAATAAATAAATTGGAGTTAAAATAATTCCTACAGCTTCAAAAAAAGTAATTATAAAAATAAAGATTGGACTATAAGCATCACTAGTAACAAAACCTAAAAAGATCATTAATTCTGATAAGAAACCACTCATACCAGGTAAAGCCAATGAAGCTAATGAAACTGCAGTAAACATTGCAAAAATCTTTGGCATTTGAACTGCAATACCACCTAAATCTTCTAAAATTAATGTACGAGTACGATCATATGTACTTCCTGCTAGAAAAAACAGTCCAGCACCAATTAAACCATGTGAAATCATTTGTAACATAGCACCACTTAATCCTGAGTTAGTTAAGGAACTAATTCCAATTAAGACAAATCCCATATGAGAAACTGAAGAATACGCAATTTTACGTTTTAAGTTACGTTGAGCAAAAGACGTTAAAGCAGCATAAATAATATTAATGACTCCAACTATTGCTAGTAATGGGGCAAAATGAATATGAGCATTAGGTAACATGTCCATGTTAATACGTACTAATGCGTAACCGCCCATTTTTAATAAAATACCTGCTAAAAGCATACACGTACTATAATGTGCTTCGCCGTGAGTATCAGGTAGCCAAGTATGTACAGGGAAAGCCGATAATTTTACACCATAAGCTATAAGAAAACCTAAGTAAATTAGTATTTCTAAATTAAAAGGATATTGTTTTTGAGCTAATTCAGACATATTAAAAGTAACAACATCACCATAAAAAGCCATTGCTAACCCACCAATTAAGATAAAAATAGAAGCTAAAGCAGTATATAAAATAAATTTTGTTCCTGCATAAAGACGCTTTTTTCCGCCCCATAAATTTAGAAGTAAATAAACAGGAATAAGCTCTAATTCCCACATAAAGAAGAACAAAAGAATATCTTGAGAAGCAAATACACCAATTTGACCACTATACATGGTTAACATTAAAATGTAAAAAAGTTTAGCATTTTTAGTAATTGGCCAAGCACTTAAAGTAGCTAGAGTAGTAATAAAACCAGTTAATAAAATTAATGGCATCGATAAACCATCTACTCCTAAAGACCAATGTAATGATAAACTTGGTATCCAAGAAAAATCTTCAACTAATTGAAGCGATGGAGAAGTAAAAGAATAATAAGAACTAAAAGTATAGATAATAAAAATAAAATCTAATAAGCATACTCCAAGTGCATACCATCTAACAACCTTTCCATTATTATCAGGTAAAAAAGGTATTATAAATGCCGCTAAGACAGGAAATAAAACAATAATAGTTAGCCAGGGAAGGTGAGAAAATGTCATATAAGTATTATCTTTAATGAAGCTGTTAATAATAAATTACCGAGTGAAATAGGCAGAAGAAATTTCCAGCCAAGATCTAGTAATTGGTCAATTCGTACACGTGGTAGTGTCCATCGAGTAAGAACAGCTAAGAATATAAAAAGGTAAGTTTTAAATAAAGTAAAACTAATTCCAAGAAAAGCTAAGATGACTTGAATTATTGGCGCCCCTTCAGTAATATTAAAAAAATTACAAATGACAGAAACTGGTATTGGGCATTCCCAACCACCTAGATATAAAACAGTTACAAATAAAGATGATACTAAAAGGTTAACATAAGAACCAACATAAAATAATGCAAATTTCATGCCAGTATATTCTGTTTGATAACCAGCAACTAATTCTTCTTCAGCTTCAGGTAAATCAAATGGTAATCTTTCACACTCAGCTAAGGCAGAAATTAGAAAGGCAATGAACCCAATTGGTTGGCGCCAAATATTCCAACTTAGTAAGCCATAAGTTGATTGTTTTTCAACAATTTCAATTGTACTTAAACTATTAGAAAGTAAACAAATAGCTAATACACAAACAGAAAGAGGAATTTCATAACTAATGGATTGAGCAACAGCACGTAAGCCTCCAAGAAAAGCATATTTATTATTGGATCCATAACCGGCCATTAATAAACCAACAGGGGCAACACTTGAAACTGAAATCCAAAAAAAGAGCCCAATATTTAAATCAGTAATAATTAAATTTTGCCCAAAAGGTACAATTAAATAGGCTAGGAAAACAGGTATTACTACAATAGCTGGACCTAAGGTAAATAAAATAGGATCACCTTTAGCAGGTATAATATCTTCTTTTACTAAAAGTTTTACTCCATCAGCTACAGGTTGTAAAAAACCCAGCGGTCCTGCATATTCAGGTCCGATTCGTTGTTGGACACCAGCAGAAATTTTTCTTTCTAACCAAACAATAACTAATACTCCTAAAAACGCAAAAATAACTACAACTAGTATTGGTAAAGGAACCCACAAAGCCTTAGCAAAAGTAACACTAAGTCCAAAATTATCTAATAATTGAATAAAACCTTCTTGTAAATCTAAATTAACCATTTTTTTTTAATTAAATCCTAATTATCGGTCAACTTCTCCCATAATGATATCTACACTTCCCAGAATAGTCATAATATCTGCTAATTTTCTACCTTGAAGTAAATTAGGAAGTATTTGTAGATTAATAAACCCTGGTGGACGAATTCTAAAGCGCCATGGAAATAAACTTTCATCTCCCATAATAAACACTCCTAATTCTCCTTTAGGGGCTTCAACTCGAACATAATGCTCTTGTTGTGGTATTTTAAAGGTTGGCGATGGCTTTTTACCAATAAATTGGTATTCGAAATTATTCCATTCAGATTTACGTCCGTAGTAGATACGTCGAGCTTCTAAATTTTCATAAGGACCACCAGGAAGAGCTTTTAAAGCTTGTTGAATAATTTTAACTGATTCTCGCATTTCATTGACTCGGACAATATATCGAGCTAAACAATCTCCTGAGTCTTCATACATAACAGACCAATCAATTTCATCATAAACTTCATATTGATCTAATTTTCGCAGATCCCATTTAATCCCTGAACCTCGAAGCATTGGTCCTGATAGGCCCCAATTAATAGCTTCCTCTTTAGTAATAACACCAAGATCTTTTACACGTTTTAAAAAAATCGGGTTATTTGTAATTAATTGTTCATATTCATCAATTTTTGGAAGAAAATAATCACAAAAATCTAAACATTTATCAACCCAACCATAAGGTAAATCAACAGCAACACCGCCCACTCGGAAATAATTATGCATCATACGCATACCAGTAGCGGACTCAAATAAATCATAAACCATTTCACGTTCTCTAAAAATATAGAAAAACGGGGTCTGTGCACCAATATCTGCCATAAAAGGGCCTAACCAAAGAAGGTGAGATGCAATTCGACTTAATTCGAGCATAATTACACGAATATAACTAGCACGCTTTGGTATTTCAATGTTTGCTAACTTTTCGGGAGCGTTTACTGTAATGGCTTCAGTAAACATAGTTGCTAGATAATCCCAACGGGTTACGTATGGAAGATACTGTACAACAGTTCGATTTTCAGCAATTTTTTCCATTCCTCGATGAAGATAACCAACAACTGGTTCAATATCAAGGACATTTTCACCATCTAAAGTTACAATTAATCTTAGAACCCCATGCATTGATGGATGATGTGGTCCCATACTGACTACCATCGGATTAGTATTAGTTTCAAGCATTTATCTAAAAAGTTTTTTTTAATGATAACACTTAAATGAAATCTATAAAAATCTATAAATCTATTTTTTTTTGATAAACTCAATCTATACGTTATAATAGAAATGATCCTCAGTAGCTCAGTGGTAGAGCAATCGACTGTTAATCGATTGGTCGTAGGTTCAAGTCCTACCTGGGGAGAAATATAAAGGGCTTGTAGCTCAGTGGACTAGAGCACGTGGCTACGAACTACGGTGTCGGGGGTTCGAATCCCTCCTTGCCCGATTTATTAAAAGACCCTAGGGGTGGACTATATTGCGTTTTTTAGCCCAATAGTTTTACCATAAACTATTATATTTATAGTAAAACTAATTAACTAGTTCGGATAACCCGAACTAGTTAATTAGTTGGTACTAGGTTTTGTAGGGCTTGATAAATAAGTTGCAATAGGTAAACGGCCTAATGCTGTGTGATCAAAATTTAACTCATGCCTATCATATACTGATAATTCATATTCTTCTGTCATTGATAAACAATTCGTTGGACAATATTCAACACAATTTCCACAAAAAATACAAACCCCGAAATCAATACTATAGCTTTTCAGTTGTTTCTTTTTAAGACTACTTTTAAATTCGTAATCAACAACAGGTAAATTTATAGGACAGACGCGAACACAAACTTCACAGGCAATACATTTATCAAATTCAAAATGAATTCTACCGCGAAAGCGTTCAGAAGGCGTTAATTTTTCATAAGGATAATGAATCGTGATTGGTCGACGATTCATATGATCAAATGTAACTGTAAAACCTTGTCCAATATAACGTGAAGCTTGAGATATTTCTTCACTATAATTTTGAATGTTTTTAATAAAATTAAACATTTTGTTTCAGTTAAAAGATTTTAATTAAGTTTGGGTAAGATAGCAAGGAGTTTTTATAAAAATTTAACACCACCCAAAAATTTAACACCACATGTTAATATAATATAATTGTAGTCTATAAATTAAAAATATGGCACATATCTTATATAATTACGCCTGGTTAATTCCACTTTTTCCTCTTTTATCTTCTTTTATTATAGGTTTAAGCTTAATTTCTTTTCGTAAAGCAGCACAAAGTTTAAGACGCGATTATGCAGTGCTTAGTATTGGCTCAATGGTTTTCTCAACAATACTTTCAGTGTTAATTCTTATAAGCCAATCTTCGAGTTCTTCTATTCCTTATAAATTAGTAATGGATTGGATTGTTAATACAGAATTTACAATTGAACTAGGGTATTTTATTGATCCACTTTCTTCAACTATGTTAGTGGTAGTAAGTACAGTAGCCACTTTAGTAATGATATATACTGATGCTTATATGTCTTATGATAAGGGTTATGTTAGGTTTTTTGCTTATTTAAGCTTATTTACCTCGTCCATGCTAGCGTTAGTATTAAGCCCCAATTTAGTACAAGTGTATATTTTTTGGGAATTAATTGGAGTTTGTTCTTATTTATTAATCGGCTTTTGGTATACTCGCTCAACCGCTGCTGATGCTTGTCAAAAAGCGTTTATCACAAACCGAGTTGGTGATTTTGGATTAATGTTAGGTATTTTAGGTTTTTATTGGCTAACACAAAGTTTTGAGTTTAATGTAATTAGTTCAAAATTAGAAGATTTAATGCTTTCGGGAGATTTATTTCTTGGTCAAGTTCCCTTCTCAGAAGCTATAGGACCTGCAATTAGCGTTAGTTTTTTAGCTACAATTTTCGCTTTATTCGTTTTTTTAGGTCCTATAGCAAAATCAGCTCAATTTCCTCTACATGTTTGGCTACCGGATGCTATGGAAGGACCCACGCCTATTTCCGCATTAATTCACGCAGCAACACTAGTAGCTGCGGGTATTTTTCTTGTAGCCCGAATGTTTCCAATATTTAATCAATTACCATTTGTAATGGATTTTATTGCTTGGATCGGTTGTATTACAGCTTTTTTAGGTGCAACAATTGCAGTAACCCAAACTGACCTGAAAAAGGGTCTTGCTTATTCAACTGTTTCTCAATTAGGCTATATGATGATGGCTTTAGGTACAGGTGCTTATAGTGCTGGTATATTTCATTTAATTACTCATGCTTATTCAAAAGCTTTATTATTTTTAGGCTCTGGTTCAGTTATTCATGGTATGGAGCCAGCGGCTGGTTTTGATCCATTAGAAAACCAAAACATGAATTATATGGGTGGGCTAAGAAAAAATATGCCTATAACTGGAACCACTTTCCTTATTGGTACTCTTTCAATCTGTGGAGTGCCACCATTTGCTTGTTTTTGGTCTAAAGATGAAATTTTATCTCATTTATTTGAGGCAAACCCTATTATTTGGGCAGTTGCACTTTTTACAGCTGGATTAACTAGTTTCTACATGTTTAGAATCTATTTTTTAACATTTGAAGGCGAAGCTCGTGATCGTTTTGATCTTTCTAAGGTTAAAGAATCAAGTACAAACATGGTCTTACCTTTAGTTGTTCTTACAATTCCAACTATAACTATTGGTTGGCTTGGAACACCGTTTAATAATATTTTTGAAGGATTTATCGACCGAAGCTCTGAAATAGAAGAGGTTGATTTAAATGAATTCTTTATCATGGCTGGTAGTTCTATTGCAGTATGTTTAATTGGTTTTACTGTTGCTTTCTTACTTTATTATAAAAAAGCGTTTTCAATTAATATTAAACAAGAAGGGTTTAATATTTATAATAGTTTATTTAAATTATCGAAAAATAAATGGTATATTGATGTATTTTACGAAAACTTTTTTGTTAAAGGAAACCGTCAATTAGTAAAAACAGTTTTATTCTTTGATCAGTATTTTATTGATGGTATTGTCAATTTTAGTGGTTTAATAACATTTTTTACTGGAGAAGGTTTACGATACAGTGAAACTGGACGATTACAATTTTATGGTGTGACAATGTTAGTTACTATAATTAGCTTTTTTGTTTTATTAAATTAATATGACCGAATTCATTCAAACTGGAAGTTTTGTATTATTAGAAGCCATTTGTGTTATTGGCTCGTTAGGAATCATTTTATTACCAAACTTAATTTATTCAGCATTTCTACTTGGAGCTGTATTATTATCAGTTGCTGGTATTTATTTATTATTAAATGCTGATTTTCTTGCAGCTGCTCAAATCTTAATTTATGTAGGTGCAATTAATATTTTAATTTTATTTGCAATTATGTTAGTAAATAATTCAAGTGAAATTGTTGTAGAAGCAAAGCAAAATTTAAAAACCAATAATTTAATCTCTTATGAATCTAAGAGAGTTAATTCTGGATTTCTTTGGGAAGATTTAGTTAAGTTGTTTTTATGTAGTAATTTATTTGTTTTTTTAGCTAATATGATTACTTCAACACCTTGGTTAACACCTCCATTTTTTGCAAGTACTGAAAGTACTGTTACAATCGGAAGACACGTCTTTAGTGACTTTTTATTACCTTTTGAATTAATGTCTATCTTATTACTAATTGCATTAATTGGTGCTGTTATTCTTGCTAAAAGAGAAGCAAATTATGATTTTAATTAAAACAGAAAATTTTTTAGGAAATCTCTCTTTTGGCATTTTATTTTTTAATTTTTTATGGTCTTTTTTTCAAGCTGCTTTTTCGACTCCGCAGGAGTGGAGTCCACCCGTGGGGTCGCCCACTCCCCCCCCAGGGGGGAGTAGGTCGACTAGGACTAAAAACAGTCAATTTTTTAATATTACTTTTTTAAGTATTCTTTTTTCTAATATTGTTTTAGCTTCCCTTTTATTAGTTAGGTGGATTAATTCAAACCATTTTCCATTAAGTAATTTATACGAATCTCTTCTATTTTTAGCTTGGGGTCTAAGTTTAATAGTCATTTGTTTTTATAAAAATAAAATAATTGGAGTTATTTTCTCACCAGCTATTTTATTTATAGATGCTTTTGCTACTTTATCGTTACCACCTGATATGCAAAAAGCGGCCCCTTTAGTGCCAGCTTTAAAGTCAAATTGGCTTATGATGCATGTAAGTATAATGATGTTAAGTTATGCAACACTGATTGCGGGTTCATTATTAGCTATTACTTTTCTAATTATTTTAAGAAGTAAAAAAGATTCGACCACATTATCTACAACAATAGATAACTTAAGTTATCGTTTGTTAGGTATTGGGTTTCCTTTATTAACTTTAGGTATTTTATCTGGTGCTATTTGGGCTAATGAAGCATGGGGTTCTTATTGGAGTTGGGATCCTAAAGAAACTTGGGCATTGATTACTTGGCTAATTTTTGCTATTTATTTTCATTTTAGAATCATTCGTGGCTGGGAAGGTCGTCGACCTGCAATAATTGCTTCCTTTGGTTTTGTTATTGTTTGGATTTGTTATTTAGGGGTTAATTTATTAGGTAAAGGACTTCATAGTTACGGTTGGTTTTAAAACTAAATGGGTTTAGGTATTGAACTAAATGAGCTAAACCCATTTAGTTTTATTTATTAAAAAATAATCTGTTGGGCTTTATTTGTTTTAAAAGAAAAGTTTTTAAGTATTTGTTTTAATAGATGTGAACCTTTATGTAGGGCAAAATTATGTAGTGTTTATATGTTACTTTTGTTGAATTAATCCGCAGAAGTGAAATACACCCGTGGGGCCGACTTTCCCCCCCCCCGGGTATAACTCACTCCAGATCATCTTTAGAACTGTCTCACGACGTTCTGGAGTACATCATGGAGTCGATTCTCCTTGAGAGTATACCTCCCCCCTGTGGGAGGCTGAGGTCGACCTACTCCCCCCCGGGGGGGGAGTGGACTCTACTCCTGGGGAGTCGATTTTTATATCTAAACTCTCTTCTTATTTTTTAAGTACATAGAAATCATCATGTATATACATATTTTTAGCATTGCTAGCAATTTGTTCTTGTGTGTAACTAAAAGTAGGATTACCCTTTCCTTTATTTAAAATAGGTTGTGCTTTAAGTAAAGTAAAATAATCTTGTTTAACTTGCTTTAAACGATTTATTTGTTCTAAAGACTTTTTCAATGAAAAAGGTGTTCGGAGGTTTTGTCGTTTCTCATTAATAAATTTTGAAAATTTATTAATATAATGAATATTATATCTAAAGTATGCATCTTGTGTTTGGGCTTCAGTTAGTGGTGGTTTATCATTCCAAATCCGTCTTTGTTTAAAAGTTTCAACAGGAAAATACCTAGAAACAGGTAAATTTCTTTCTCTATTTCGGATACTAGAATCAAAGCCATGAAAATGACGAACAATAGAAGGGGAAGATGTATTTTCATTAGAAAATAAATTTAAACGTTCAAGTGAGCTAGCAAAAGTTTCTGCTGGGTATTGTATAAACAGATGCCAAGTGTATTTTCCTGTTACATTAAAAATTAAACTTAAACCTAAAATAATAAGCCATCTATTTAAGGGTCTCATAAATGTACCATAGGGCTTTAATGAAATGGCTTGAAACCAGTTTTTTAAAAATAAAAAAACAAAACCAAACAAACAACTAAACCCAAATAAACCTATAAAAAACCCAGAAAGATAAGCAGTAGTTGCCATTGGAAACCAAGTTCGTGTTGTTTCAATGGATAAAGGAAATTGAGTTGAATTGAAAGCAACTACTGGGTTTAAAAACATAAGAACAAAATGAATACCAAAAATTTGTATTAAAGTTTGAGTTTGATCAATAGAAATTTTTTGTAAACGATAATCCTGAGAAAATTCAAAAAGAATACTACAAGTTAAAGCTATACCTAGAAAATATAGAATAGGTTCCCAATCGTACCAAAATTGAATTAAATCCCGAAATCCAAAAAGAATAAAAAATAGAAAAAATGTTTCACCTATTGCCGTTGCTAAATAAGAGGCTATTCCAGCAGGTACACCTTGGATTAAAAGTCTTCGTAAACAAATAAATAATGGGGGTGAAACTGGAAGAGCTGAGAAAAAAGCATGTGTCAATCCAATAAAAAAAATTTCAAAAGATTGAAAAGAAAAAGTTTCTTCATTAGGTATTGATAGATAAGAAATATCTACTTCAAAAATATTCATAGTTATATTTGTAATTTAATTATTTTTTGTAACTGCTGTACACAATTACAACCCGGGGTATCTGGGTTTACCCAAAAACCCCTGAGTGTATTTAATTAGGGTAAATAAATCCTTTAGAATTACCAGTTAAAATAGATTTTGCTAAAGATAATGCTTTTAATGACTCTTTAGTAGTTTTTTGCTTCCAAGTACTCTTTCGCATATTTTTCTTTGATTTTGAAGTGCGTTTTTTAGGAACAGCCATAATTTTTTTAGTTTAATTCTACGTACATTTGTGTATGTATTTTAGCAAAAATTTCAAATTTTGTTAAATTTGCTATAATAAATAAAAAGCTAAATTAAAATGGATATTGAAAATTTAATGTTATTGGGAGCGTTAATATTCTGTATAGGTCTTTATGGGTTTTTAACAAGTCGTAATGTAGTTAGAATTTTAATTTCACTTGAATTAATACTAAATGCTATTAATATCAATTTAGTTTCGGTTTCAACATTTATGGATTCCCAAGAGTTGAAAGGGCAAGTTTTTGCTTTATTTATTATTGCAATTGCTGCTGCAGAATCTGCCATTGCTTTAGCTATTATTTTAACTTTATATAGAAACAAAAATTCTATTGAATTAGAGCAATTTAATTTATTAAAGTGGTAGTTATTCGCAGAGCTTGGATAACCAAGCTCTCGCAATAGCTAATTCTGTTCTTTTTTTTATTTAGCTTATTCAGCAGAAAAAAAAGAGAATAATTAAAATTAAAACACTTGGGTTGTTAACTTTAGAACAAAGATTAAATTCTAGAGCTATTAAGCCTAGTTTTGCAGGTCCTAAGGCACCAGCGGCATTTTAAACATGTTACAATATATTTAATCCTTAAATTAATTTTTCTTAACAATTATGTCTCACGCTGTAAAAATTTACGATACTTGCATTGGCTGTACTCAGTGTGTTCGTGCATGTCCAACCGATGTTTTAGAAATGGTACCTTGGGATGGTTGTAAGGCAGGGCAAATCGCATCAGCACCTAGAACAGAAGATTGTGTTGGGTGTAAGCGTTGTGAATCTGCATGTCCAACAGATTTTTTATCTGTTCGTGTCTATTTAGGTTCAGAAACTACTCGTAGTATGGGTCTAGCTTACTAGAAAAAGAATCTATGTAGTAGTAATACTACATAGAGCAATAATACTACATAGAGCAATAATACAGTATAAATAAATTTTTTTTGTAGGTAATTAGTATTTATACTTGCTTTTCGTCTCTAATTTTGGTATTTTGAATTAGCAGGTGTGGCGGAATTGGTAGACGCGTCAGATTTAGGTTCTGGTGTCTTATGATGTGAGAGTTCGAGTCTCTCCACCTGTAGTATCTACCCTAAGCGGTGGATACAAGTTAAACTTAAACAAGGAGTTAAAATGATAGTTCCCAATCCAAATCATAATACCAATGATTTGCCTCTAGCCTTAGAAATTCCGAGCCCTCGAATACAGTTTATAGATAGGTTGTCTGGCAACAACATTGCACACAGCATTGAGATAACGTATTTTGGCGTTGTATGTCCTTACGAAATGATCAACTTATCGCAAATTTCGTTTTTAGATCCTGTAAGATTATGTAATTTTCTTGTTTTTCGAATAAATCAAGTGAGGCATTTAGAAGAAATTTTAAATAACATACCAGTTGGGTTAAAAAGTCAAAGTTTAATATTGTTTAATAAGTCATTTTGTACCCCAGAAACTATTAACCTACTATCTGCTAGGGTTCTAAATTATAATTTTCGAATATATTTGCTTGACACTTTTAATTTTTATGACATTCTACATAGAGATAGTCATCTGAATTTCGATCTAGAACCTAGTCCAATGAATGGTATAATTACAAATAATATATTCACGCCAAATTCTGTTGGTCTCAGTAGATTATTCCGAAATTACGTAGATTTAAAAAATATATTCTTTTTTTTGAACTCAACAGAAGAACATTTTCATTTGAGTACCGAAGAAACAGAATTTTGGATTATGTCCCAGTTTCACCATAACCTATTGCAGCGTTTTGATGAACCAGGGACTTTTTTTCTAAATGAAGGGTTAGAATTATCTACTACTAACAACCCTCTGGGTCCACAACCAAGCAGTCGACTTTTTAACTTTTATGAAGACGAATTAGCATTAGAAGGAAATTTAACAGAAAATGGCACTCAAGTAGTTTTTAATTCTGCAATCTTTAGACAAAGACTGCCAAGCACCTATACACTCGAACGTAGAAATGAGATCACGAACCGACAGAGAACTTTTTTTAATGTGCATAATAGGAGAATCGCGGGAAACAACTCGTTAGTTAATGCGCCTATAGCCTCAATTTCAAGTTCAAATTTTTTAAATCGAAAATTAATTTGTTCTGTTCATATTGATAATTTAGCATTTACAGAAAGTAATAATGTCAAAATTACAGAAAGTGTTAGTGTTGGTACAATATCTATTGTAGCATTGGTTCTGATCTGGTGGTTTGGTAATTCCAAGAGATAATTAAAACTTTTTCTTAATTGTAACATAAGACAGTTAAAAAAAAGCACTAACTTTTTCTTAATTGTAACATAAGACAGTTAAAAAAAAGCACTTACTATTGTAATAATTTTAATTAAAATTATTATAATTTTACGTTATAAAATATAATTATGAAATTAGCAGTATACGGAAAAGGTGGTATTGGTAAATCAACTACTAGTTGTAATATTTCAATTGCACTAGCTAGACGTGGAAAACGAGTTTTACAAATTGGATGTGACCCGAAACATGATAGTACTTTTACTCTTACAGGTTTTTTAATTCCTACCATTATTGATACTCTTCAAGTGAAAGACTATCATTATGAGGATGTTTGGCCAGAAGATGTTATTTATAAGGGTTATGGCGGTGTAGATTGTGTTGAAGCCGGTGGACCTCCAGCAGGTGCTGGCTGTGGTGGTTATGTTGTTGGAGAAACCGTTAAACTTTTAAAAGAGTTAAATGCTTTTTATGAGTATGATGTTATTCTTTTTGATGTTTTAGGAGATGTTGTTTGTGGAGGTTTTGCTGCTCCATTAAATTATGCTGATTATTGTATTATCATTACTGACAACGGATTTGATGCTTTATTTGCAGCCAACCGTATTGCTGCGTCAGTAAGAGAAAAAGCGCGTACTCATCCATTACGTTTAGCAGGTCTTGTTGGTAATCGTACGTCTAAACGAGATTTAATTGATAAATATGTTGAGGCGTGTCCTATGCCTGTTTTAGAAGTTTTACCTTTAATTGAAGATATTCGTGTTTCACGAGTGAAAGGAAAGACATTATTTGAAATGGCTGAATTAGAGCCTTCGTTAAATTATGTTTGTGATTTTTATTTAAATATTGCAGATCAGATTTTAGCGCAACCAGAAGGAGTAGTTCCAACGGAAGTTCCTGATCGAGAATTATTTAGTTTATTATCTGATTTTTATCTTAACCCAAATGAAACTAAAGAAGAAGATCAAACACTTGATTTTATGATGATTTAATACATATGAGTACAGAATTATTACAGACTGATTCATTAACTTTTGAATGCGAAACTGGAAATTACCATACCTTTTGTCCAATCAGTTGTGTTGCATGGCTTTATCAAAAAATTGAAGACAGTTTTTTTCTCGTGGTTGGTACAAAAACATGTGGCTATTTCCTACAAAATGCGTTAGGAGTTATGATTTTTGCCGAACCTCGCTACGCTATGGCAGAATTAGAAGAAGGGGATATTTCAGCACAATTAAATGATTATAAGGAATTAAAACGACTTTGTTTACAAATTAAAAAAGATCGAAACCCAAGTGTAATTGTTTGGATAGGAACCTGCACTACAGAAATTATTAAAATGGATCTGGAAGGAATGGCTCCTAAATTAGAGGTGGAAATAGGTATTCCAATTGTCGTTGCTCGAGCTAATGGTTTAGATTATGCTTTTACCCAAGGTGAAGATACTGTTTTAGCTGCAATGGCACATCGTTGCCCATCAAATAAAAAAGACGAAAATAAAACACCACTTGTTTTATTTGGGTCTTTACCTACTACTGTAGCATCACAATTAAATTTAGAGCTTAAACGACAACAAATTGAAGTTTCAGGTTGGTTACCAGCTCAAAGATATACTGATTTACCAAGTCTTGGAGAAGACGTTTATGTTTGTGGTGTAAATCCTTTTTTAAGTCGTACGGCTACAACTTTAATGCGCCGACGTAAATGTAAATTAATTGGGGCACCTTTTCCAATTGGTCCTGATGGAACAAGAGCATGGATCGAAAAAATATGTTCTGTATTTGGAATTGAAGCCCAAGGACTTGATGAACGTGAAACAAAAGTTTGGGAAAGTCTTAAAGATTATCTACAATTAGTAAATGGTAAATCTGTTTTCTTTATGGGTGATAATTTACTTGAAGTTTCGCTTGCACGATTTTTAATACGTTGCGGAATGATTGTTTATGAAATCGGAATTCCTTATATGGATAAACGTTTTCAGGCAGCAGAACTTGCTCTTTTAGAACAAACGTGTCACGACATGAAAGTACCATTACCAAGAATTGTTGAAAAACCTGATAATTATAACCAAGTACAACGAATTCGAGAATTACAACCAGATTTAGCAATTACAGGTATGGCACATGCCAACCCATTAGAAGCTAGAGGTATTAGTACAAAATGGTCAGTTGAATTTACTTTTGCTCAAATTCATGGATTTACAAATTCAAGAGATATTTTAGAATTAGTAACACGACCATTAAGACGAAATATTGGTTTAAGTACTCGTGAAAATTTAAAATTTATTGCACAAAATTAATTAAAAAAAATGTAGTAGGTTTTTACTTTTATTTATTATTGCAATTGCCGCTGCGAAATCAACCGCTTGGGGCCCCTAAAGGGGCCACC
>PJEL010002899.1_pt1 | contig 15189 bp, 9 predicted proteins | sample 1853271 | NCBI WGS metagenome assembly PJEL01 (sample SAMN08108733, study PRJNA415343) | Invertebrate metagenome, whole genome shotgun sequencing project. | host: Globobulimina | place: Sweden: Gullmar Fjord | collected 2015-08 | reverse complement strand
GGTGCCGCCGAACTTTTTGCAGTCTCGGATGGCGGTTTCGAGGCCGGCGACGCCCTTAGCGCGGACGGCGGGGTCGGGGTCGGAGAGGGTGTTTTGCCAATGGACGCTGTCGACGACGCCGTGGATGGGCAAGCCCACTTCGTCACGGGCGGCAACGACTTCGTCGGTGTCGTAGTGGGAGGGGCTATCCATTTCGGCACCGTCGAAACCGAGCTCTTTGAGGAGTGCAAAGCGGTCTTTGATGGTGGCGCCTTCCTCCATTTTCACCATGCCGATTTTGACGGTTTTCTTGAGGTTGCGTTTCTTAGCGGTGGTGGTCATGGTGGTCTCGTGGTGGTTAGCTGAATTAGTATTGGTAGCGGCTGTGAGCACGGGGTTGGTCAAGGCGGCCAAGCTAGCGCCGGAGATTGCAGTGCGGGCGACGAAGTCACGGCGCGAGAGTGGGGGGTGGTTTTTCTCTGGGAGGTCAGGCATGTTTATCTTATTCTAAAAAAGAACGCTCCCCGATGATTCGAGGAGCGGTGTGGTAGTTGTGGTGAATTACACGAATTCGGTGACGCCGGGAACGGGTACGGGTGGGAAGGGCATTTCGGTCCAGTCCCAGACGGCAGGGGTATAAGATTTCTCGGAGTTGAGCATTTCGTCCCAGGTAATGTTGCGCCCGGTGTAGGCTGCTTCTCTGCCAATGATTCCCATGAGGGTGGTGCGTGCCATCCATTCGCCATCGTTCATGGGGTCGCCGCTGCGGATGGAGGCAAAGAGCTCATCATGTTCCTGTTGGTACATGCTGTTTTTCTGGCCTTTCCAGCGCCAGGGGTTTTCGCCTTCGATGACACACTTGGGTGTCCAGGGGTCAACGACGCAGGTGCCTTTCTCGCCCATGACGAAGCCGGTGTTGTCACTGGAGCAGTTAGCGATTTGGCGGCACATATGGAAGCCGCGTCCGCCGTTTTCGAATTCGTAGTTGATGCCGAAGTGGTCGAACATGTTGCCGGTCCATTCGCCATTGCGTGCAGCGCGCCCGCCGACGGCGTAGGCCCGGGTTGGTGCGGCGTTGAATGCCCAACTGATCCAATCGATGGCGTGGACCGCTTGTTCGACCACGTGATCACCGGAGAGATAACTGAAGGCTTTCCAGTTGCGGAGTTGCCATTCCATGTCGGACCATTCGGGCTTGCGTGCAACATCGCCGAGCGGTCCGGTGTTGTAATTACATTGCATGGCACGAATTTCGCCGATGGCACCGCTGTGCAGTTTGGCAAAGGTGTCGCGCATGTGGTTGGCGTAACGCCAGCAGAAACCTGAGACGAGTGAGGTTTTCTTTTCACGAGCGATTTGAGCGCTAGCGAGAACAGAGCGAACACCAGGGCCATCAACAGCCATCGGCTTTTCACAGAAGACGTGCTTGCCAGCTTTGACGGCGGCCGCCAAGTGCTGGGGGCGGAAGACGGGGGGTGTCGCAAAGAGGACGACATCGACATCGGTGTCAATGAGTTTTTGGAAGGCGTCGAAGCCGACGAAGGAGGTGTCGGGGGTGACGGTGACTCTCTCGCCTGCGTGGTTGCGAAGGCGACCAAGAGAAGATTGCAGGTGATCACCGAAGGCGTCTGCCATGGCAACGAGTTTGACTCCGGGGTCAGCGTTGAGTGCTTGGGTTGCCGCGCCGGTACCACGCCCACCGCAACCTACGAGACCGATCTTGATGGCATCGGCTCCGTTGACATTGGCGGTGCCAGCGACCGCTGAAATGGTGTTGAAGAGTCCCGCGCCCACGGCGGCCGTGCCGAGCGAGGCGCCAACGGTGGTCTTAACGAAGTCACGTCGATTGACGGATGTTTCGTTGGATGATTTGGTGGGTTGATTTGATTCGGTGCGTTCCGCCATGATGAAGTTTCCTTCGTTCGAGATTGAGAAGGTGGAGGTGAGACTTTTAGATTGTCGCAAGTGTAGCGTAAGTGGTGAGGATGCGATAGTGTCAAAACAAAGAATCGGCGCTGAAAACAGAACAAAAAGGTGATTTATGAGTCCATTGCTGCGAGCCGTATCCCACGACACTCTGAAGGTTCGTACGTCCGCGCGCTTAGACGTCGAGATTCTTCACTTCCAGTGCGTGCTTTTCGATGAAGTTTCGGCGGTTTTCGACGTTCTCGCCCATGAGAATCGTGAAGAGATTGTCGGCTTCTGAAGCACTGTCCCAAGTGACGCGGAGCAGGGTACGGCGTGCGGGGTCCATGGTGGTGTCCCACAATTCGAGTGGTTCCATCTCGCCTAGGCCTTTGTAGCGTTTGATTTCGATACCTTGGCGGGCAACATCGTGGAGGACGGAGCGGACGGCGGGGATGTTGGCTGCTTGATGAAGGGTCTCCTTGCCCGATGAGCTGGTGGAGCGCCAGGCATAACGGGCAGGCTTGAGCTCGCCGGTGACACCTTCCTCCTGGAGGGTGTTCCAGTCGAGGATGTCGAGGCCTAGTTCAGCGAGGGTGTTGAGCAGTGAGGCGAGCTCGCGATTTTCATGCAGCTCGCGGAGGGTGACAATGCGGGTTGCGGTTTCGTCGATGACGGGCTCGCCGTCCTCGCCCTTCTTGACGGTGACGCTCGGTTTTTCGCTGGCCATTTGCAAATCATCAAGGATGAGGTTGTTTGCTTGGATAAACTCGCGGGCTTGTTCTTCTGACCAGCAGAGTTGATCGCCACCGGACCAGGTAATGAGATGGGATGGCAGGCGGTTTTCACCACTAGGATCGTCAGCGCGCTGTTTAAGCATTTTCATGAAGTCGATGCCACGACGTTCGACGATTCTGACAAGCTCCTCGATGCGGCCGATGGTGGCGGCGGATTTTGCGGAATTGACGCCGGTGAGTTGTTGCACCACATCACCGCTTGCATCACGCACTTCGAGAACGGAATGGTCGAGGCCGAGCTCTGCAAGCTGGCGTTCGAGTTCGGCATCATTGAGAATGTACTGCGCTTTCTTGCCCCGGGCGACTTGGTACAAGGGCGGTTGGGCAATGAAGACGCGGCCTTCACGAATGAGTGCGGGCATTTGTCGAAAGAGGAAGGTGAGCAGGAGCGTGCGGATGTGGGAGCCATCGACATCGGCATCGGTCATAATGATAATTTTGCCGTAGCGCAATTGGGAGGTGTCGCAGTCGTCGCCGATGCCGCACCGGAGGGCTTGAATGAGGACACGGATTTCCTCGAAGGCGAGCATTTTATCGACGCGTGCTTTTTCGACGTTGAGGATTTTGCCACGGAGGGGGAGGATGGCTTGGAATTCGGTTTCGCGCCCACCTTTAGCGGAACCGCCTGCGGAATCACCTTCGACGATGAAAATTTCAGATCTGTCGACATCTTTGGTGGTGCAGTCGGCTAATTTTGAAGGCATGCCGCCGCTTTCGAGTGCGGATTTACGCCGGGTCAACTCGCGTGCTTTGCGGGCTGCTTCGCGCGCTTGGGCTGCAAGTACACCCTTGCTGCAGATGCGTTTGCTGTCGGTGGGGTGTTCTTCGAGCCAGGCGCCGAATTGTTCGCTGATGACTTGGCCGATGAATGATTCGGCTTCGACTGAGAGCAAGCGTTCCTTGGGCTGATTATTGAATTGAGGGTCGGGGTGCTTGAAGGAAATAATGGCGACGATGCCTTCACGCAAGTCATCACCGGAGGGGGTGATGTCCTTGATGAGTTTGTTCTTTTTGGCGTAGGCGTTAAGGGTGCGGGTCAGGCCGTTTTTGAAGCCGGTGAGGTGCGTACCACCTGAGGGATTGAAGATGTTGTTGGTGAAGCAGAGGGTGGTTTCGGAATAGGCGTCGGTGTAGCACATGGCCAATTCGACGCGCATGCCTGATTCATCATCTTCCTTTGAGAAGTTCATGATATCGGTCACGCCGGACTTGGATTCTGAGAGATGCTGGACGTACTCGCTGATGCCTTTCTCGAATTTGAACCTCTCGTCGCGTGGTTCACCATCGGCACCGACGCGTTCATCGGTGAGGCGGATTTCTACGCCGGAGTTGAGGTAGGCTAGTTCGCGCAAGCGGCGCTTGAGAATTTCGTAATCGAAGGTGGTATCGGGAAAGATGGTTGAGTCGGGCATGAAGGTGACGCGGGTGCCAGTGCGTGCTTCACCTTCGGGGAGATCAGCAATGACATGCAAGGGTTTTTTGACATCACCGCGTTCGAAGGTGATGAGGTTGACTTGGCCGCCCCGGAGGACTTCGACTTCCATCCATTCGGAGAGTGCATTGACACAGGAGACGCCAACGCCGTGGAGGCCGCCCGAGAGTTTGTAGGCTGCGTTATCGAATTTTCCGCCGGCATGGAGGATGGTCATGACGACTTCGACGGCGGGCTTGCCGTTGAGTGCCGGATTCTCATGTTCCATGGGTTCGATGGGGATGCCGCGACCGTCGTCGATGACGGTGATGGCGCCATCTGCCATGACGTGGACGTGGCACTTGGTGGCATGACCTGCCATAACTTCATCGATGCCGTTGTCGACGGTTTCCCAGACGAGGTGATGGAGGCCGATGAGGTCGGTCCCGCCGACGTACATGCCGGGGCGTTTGCGTACGGCTTCTAGTCCCTCGAGGACTTGGATATCGCCGGCATCGTAATCAGATTTATCGCCGTTCTGCGTGCCCGCGTCGTCGGGGGCATCAGGTGCGGTGACCGAGACGGGGCTGGTCGTAGTTTCAGGCTCAATCGAGGGAGTTTCGATGACGGAATCCTTGGAAATAGCTGCATCAGTTTGATCAGGCGTTGACATAAATGAATAACCCTGGACAGGTGAACGCCCTTATTGAGAGGCGGGACTGGGTGTTGGCTCAAGGAGGCTGGTATAGAGTGAAATTGCCACTCGGCGGGACCAGCAATTCCTCGGGAAAACCACCCATTTCGGGGGGTGTGACCCGGCAGAGGATGATAGGCAGAATACCCCTCGAAATCGACTCTTTAATCACTCGCGTGACACTCGGTTGGCGGCATATTTCTCTGCTAAACTCCAAACCAATCCTCGCGCTTCCTGGTACGGTCGTTGCCATGAGATGGGGGTGGTCCTCAAACCACCAGAGAGGCAGCCAAGAGCCACGATTTGATCGTTGTTTGAGTTTCATGATCTCGTCTCTTTTTACAATTCATACGGCAGCCGATGGGAATCACTGTGGTAGAAGAACTCTCGCAATCATCTCAGATATCACGCAATCGAAATCTCCGCGACTAAGCGGGTTATACTCTGCTGGCGTTCGTTCACACTCCCTTGACTCAATATGCTCGTCCCAGACCTCCTCCCATTATCGATCTTTCTTGCAGCTGGCTTGGTCCTGGCAATGGTTTTTGTTGTCTGGTCGGTGCTGCGGCGGGTAACGAAACCGGAGCGGTTGAGTGCGGGTTCTGCGGCTGCCCGTGGTTGGTGGATTGATCCCTCTGATGCGAGTTTGGAATATGACGAGTGGGAATTGGATAATCTCTCGAAACCGGGCTTACCGATTTGGGAGATTGACCATCCGCATGATTTGACGGGGCCGATTCTGATTGTTACGCATGCGTGGGGTGAGTCTAAGTTGGCTGCGTTGCAGCGAGTGCCTTGCTTGATTCCGCATTTTTCGCGGGTGGTGCTTTGGGATCTTCCGGCGCATGGTGATGCACCTGAAAGAGGTCGCTGTCGGCTGGGTGTGCATGAATCCGAGCAACTCCGCGCTCTGATTAAGCGCTCGTCTGATCAGGCGCCGACGATACTTTACGGGTGGGGAATGGGGGCGCGGATTGCCCTCGCGGAAGCGATTGCGAATCCGCAAGTGATCGGCACGATCATCGAACGACCTAGCCGTAATTTCTGGTGCGAGATTCGGCAAGTTTTGCAGGACCTCAATATTCCAAAATTTCCGATCGGCACCGTGGTGGGTGCGATTACCAAGTGGCTGTACCCCAGGCTCGAAGAGAACGATTTGACCTCCACAGCAGCGCAACTACGCCGACCGCTTTTAGTTTTTCCAGCAGCGGCGCGGGGTACGGCTGCGGAGTCGACCGCGCGCGAAGTCGCGGATGCCGCGGCGACGAGTGAGTACATCGAATTCGAGGAGCCGGAGATCGTCCATCTCATGGCTGAGGGTGATCGTCAAATCGAAAACACGATTCGAGATTTTGTCCAAACATGTGTGGCGCGCTCGAATCTTGAAAAACGCCATCAAGCACTTCAACACTAAATTCAGTAAGTTAGATCACCATCCATGTCCACATTGCAACCCATCTTGGCGCAACTCATGACCGGTCAAACCCTCGATCAAGCGACCGCTGCGGACGCGTTTGGCATCATCATGCGTGGTGAAGCTGAGGAAGCGCAGATCGGGGCGGTGTTGGCGTTGATTCAGAAGCGGGCTGCGACGGTGGATGAACTTACGGGTGCTGCTTTAGTGATGCGTGAACATGTGGCACCGGTGCCGATTGATGAGGCGTTGCAGAGCCAGATCATTGATACCTGTGGCACCGGGGGAGCGCCCAAGACCTTTAATATCTCGACTGCTGCTGCGATTGTGGCGGCGGGTGCCGGGGCCAGGGTACCCAAGCATGGCAACCGTTCGCGGACGGGTCGTGGTTCAGCGGAAGTCTTGGAGGCGCTGGGTGTGAATGTTGATGCAACACCTGCCGCGCAAGCGAATTGTCTGGCGGAAGCGGGTGTTTCTTTTTCTTTTGCGATCCATCATCATCCCGCAATCAAGCATGCCATGCCGGCGCGGCGGGCGTTGGGGTTCCCGACGATTTTCAATCTGCTGGGTCCGTTGACGAATCCAGCGGGGGCAAGGCGTCAGCTCATTGGTGTTTACCAGCCGGAGTTTACTGAGCTGATAGCGCAGACGCTGGGGAATCTGGATTCCAAGCGGGCGATGGTGGTGCATGGGTTGGATGGTTTGGATGAAATGACGACGACCGCACCGACGCTCGTCTCCCAACTAGCTGACGGGAATGTCACGACCCACGAACTGGATGCGGCGGATTTCGGGATCAAGAGGGCGGAGCTTGCGGATCTCCAAATTGCCGATCTGGCTGAGGCGGCGCGGACGATTGAGGATATTTTGGCGGGGGCTCCGGGAGCGAAGCGTGACGTGGTGGTTTGGAATGCTGCGGCAGCGCTGTGGATTGCGGAGTTGGCGGATGATCTCACAGAGGGGATAGCCCAGGCAACGAATGCGCTTGAATCCGGTGCGGCACGCACAGCGCTTGAGAAACTCATCCATTTTTCGCATCAGGATTAGCGTGAAGGGCCGCAGCAGCCTGTCAAACGGCCAAATTGGGGCTATCATCGCCCGCTGAAAATTTCGGCACCCCCATATTTATTTATGGGCGTTTAGCTCAGTTGGCTAGAGCGCCGCCTTTACACGGCGAAGGTCACAGGTTCGAGTCCTGTAACGCCCATTTCTTTCTCTCCACCCTCGTATGTTTTATTCTTGAGAACTTCACCCGACGGTTTTGGCGGGTGTCTCCAGAGATCTCTACAGCCACTTTGGACGGGCTCTCCGGCTGCCGTTGCACTTCAAAATGAAGGGTGGTTTCTGGTAAATTGCCAATCATGCGGCAGATTTGGTATCATGTTCAGGTAGCAAATGACTGCGCGGGCAGTCGACTTCGGAATTGTCGGAGCCCGTTCAATAGTGATCCGGTACTAACTGATTGAGTTTCATCGATGCCGAGCGACTCATCCAACTCACCAACTCTAGCCATCCTGCTTGATGAATCGCAAAGTGATTCGCAGCGGGTGGCGAATCTGTTGCCGCTGGTTTATGACCAGCTACGGGCGATTGCCCAGCGTGCCTTGGTTGCCGAACGGCCCGATCACACGCTGCAAGCGACGGCTCTGGTACATGAGGTTTACCTCCGGCTGTTAGGTGACCGGGCAGTCCCCTGGTCGAGCAAGGCCCATTTCTACGTCGCTGCTGCTGAGGCCATGCGGCGCATTCTCATCGATCATGCCCGCAGCCGGGGGCGCGTGAAACGTGGTGGGGGGCGCGTCAAACTCAGCCTCAATAGCGTAGCAGATCTGGCGGCGGGCGATGCGGCAGAGATTCTGGGGTTCGACGAAGTGTTTTGTCGCTTGGAGAGTGAAGAGCCTGCGGCAGCCGCGGTGGTGCGGCTGAGATTCTATGCGGGATTGACGATTGATCAGACGGCGGAGGCTCTGGGAGTGTCATCCAATACCGTCGATCGGCGTTGGTCTTTTGCGCGGGCGTGGTTGTTCCGGGCCATGTCAGATGAAACGGATGATGCCTGAGGACCGCAGCATGCTGAGATGACAATTCTGCCGGTGCAACGATTGGAGAGATGCCCCGATGAAGAGCCCGATGGAAGTATTTGAGATAGCGGTGGAATTCAACGGCCAGGCGCGCGTAATCTGCCTTGATCGCGTCTGCGGTGATGATGCGGGGTTGCGCGCAGAAGTTGAATCCTTGCTAGCGGCGCACGATGCGGCGGGGACGTTTCTGGGTGATCCGACGCATGATGTCGAAGCGTTAGTGCCCAAGACGGGGAGTACCACTCGGACGCGTCGGCATGCCCCGGCTGCGGAAGCATCGGGCGAGATCATCGGCCGCTACAAACTCCTTGAGAATATTGGTGAGGGGGGGTTTGGTACGGTCTGGATGGCGGAGCAGAAAGAGCCAGTGAAGCGGCGGGTGGCATTGAAAATCATCAAACTGGGGATGGATACGAAACAAGTGATTGCGCGGTTTGAAGCCGAGCGACAGGCGCTGGCGTTGATGGATCATCCGAATATCGCCAAGGTGCTGGACGCCGGGGCAACGGAAGCGGGCCGACCGTTCTTCGTAATGGAGCTAATCAAAGGTGTCCCGATTCTGGAGTATTGTGATACCGAAAAGCTCGACACCGATGCACGGCTGGATCTCTTTACCAAGGTTTGTAACGCAATTCAGCATGCGCATCAGAAGGGCATCATCCATCGGGATATCAAGCCGAGTAACGTGATGATCACGTTGCACGACGGGGTGCCGGTGCCGAAGGTGATTGATTTTGGGATTGCCAAGGCGACGAATCAGGAGCTGACTGCGAAAACACTCTTTACGCAACATCGGCAGATGATCGGCACACCTGCGTATATGAGTCCCGAGCAGGCGGAGATGTCGGGATTGGATATCGATACCCGCTCGGATATTTACTCGCTCGGGGTGCTGCTGTATGAGTTACTCACGGGGACGACGCCGTTCAATTCCGAAGAACTCATGAGCAAGGGGTTCGCGGAGATGATGCGGATCATCCGCGAGATTGAACCGCATAAACCCAGCACGCGGCTATCGACGCTCGGTGACTCGGTGACGCGTACCGCACAACAACGCCGCGTTGATGTCAAGGAATTGGGTGGGATTCTCCGTGGTGATCTGGACTGGATCGTGATGCGCTGCTTAGAGAAGGATCGTGCACGCCGCTATGACACTGCAAATGGTCTGGCGCTGGATATTCAGCGGCATCTCAATGATGAGCCGGTTGCTGCGGGACCACCGAGTACCACTTACAAATTCCACAAATTCGTCAAGCGGAACCGCGGTGGGGTGATTGCGGCATCGATCGTGACGGCGGTCCTGGTGCTCGGCATTGTCGGAACGACGGGGGGATTGCTCTGGGCGCTGGCGGCGGAGCGCGCGGCGCAACGTGAGTCTGCCCGTGCCACGGAGGTCAAGCGGTTGATCAATGAAATGCTTGAGAGTGTGAGTCCTTGGATTTCCAAAGGCGCCGACACGACGTTACTCAAGCGCATTGTCGATGACACCGCCCGGAGGTTAACCGCTGGAGAGGTCACCGACGAATTGATCGCGGCGGACCTGCACGCCTTGATCGGACGCGTCTATTTTCAACTGAACCTCAGGGCAGAGGCTCAGAAGCACACTTCGGTGGCGTTCGAGATTCGGCTCGATGGTCTTGGTGAAAGAAACCGGGCCACATTGCAATCCGGTTTTGATCAACTCATACTGAGGAAAAGGCAGTCGAGAGCGCCGCAGCAAAAGACGTTGCTGGTACAAGCCATGCGCCAAAACTGGGAGCTCCGCAAGGAGGTGTTAGGCGCGGAGGATCCTGACACGTTAGCATCGCAGATGGAATTGGCGACCATCTCCACCGGCCAGGATTGGCAAGCGCAGGCCGATCGGATCCTTGAGGTGCTGGAAGCGCGAAAACGGGTGCTGGTACCGGCACATTATGCAACGCTTCGAACGATGGCGGAGCTCGCCGCCACCTATCAGCGTCTGGGGCAAACGGATAAGGCGGAATCCATTTTGTTGGAAGCGCTGGAAGTCAGTGGTGAGATGAACCCGCGAACCTTAGACCTCCTGGGGTACACGGCGCGACTGTATGAGCATTTGGGTCGCTTCGAAGAGGCCGTGCCCTATCGGCTCAAGTCGTTGGAGAGTTCTCTGGGTGAATTAGGTGAGACGCATCCATTCACGCTCTTGTACCAAACGAAACTCGCGGCGCTTTACGTCATGATGGGACAGGATGACGATGCGATTCGGGAGTTTGAGATTGATGTCGAGAATCGTCGTCGGTTCAACGGTCTGGAGGAGCCCGGGACCTGGTTTGCGGTGCGAAACCTCGGCGCTTGCTATGAGAAGGTCGGTCGACCCGAGGATGCGTTGGTAGGCTATCGGGAGTTGGTCGATTTCCTGCCACCGGATCCCAGGACGGTGGAAGAGATGCAAGCAGCCTTTTCGATGGCTTGGCTCCTCACGCGTGATTTTGAGAGTCTGCGTGATGCGGAGCGCGCCGTTGAATTTTCCAAGCGTGCCCTAGAATTGATTAAGGTATCGGGTCGACACGGGGTCTATCAATATTTTAGCACCGGCATCTACGAATACCTCGCATTGCGGGCGCTGGCGGAATATCAGGCGGGCAATCTGGCGGGAGCGATCGCGATTCAGAAGCAGGCGATCACGCGGATTCCAAGGTTGGCGGATCAGACTGTTCGAGGTTCGTACGAAGCGAACCTTCGCGACTACGAAGCTGCATTGGCCGCACAAAACGCACCGCCTGATGAACCGACTGGCCACTAATCCTGCCCTTTGTCAATACGATGGAGCAATGCCTCCGGATGTCGTTCGAATGGAGATTCACTTCGATGAATCGAGCAATGGAAGTCTTTGAGATTGCGGTCGAGTTCGAGGGCCCGGCGCGGGTGGTCTCTCTTGATCGGACTTGTGGCGATGATGATGCGCTCCGGGCGGAAGTTGAGTCATTACTCAAGGCACACGATGCCGCAGGGACGTTTCTCGGTGAGCCGACGCACAACGTCGAGGTGATCATGCCCGGGGCTGCTGAGGATCCGACGCGTATTCGTCGGCATGCTGCGGCAACTGAATCCTCGGGGCAGTTCATCGGACGCTACAAGTTGCTCGAAAAAATCGGCGAAGGCGGATTCGGCAGCGTTTGGATGGCTGAGCAAAAGGAGCCGGTGAAGCGACGGGTCGCGTTGAAGATCATCAAATTGGGGATGGATACGAAGCAGGTGATTGCACGTTTTGAGGCTGAGCGGCAAGCGTTGGCGCTGATGGATCATCCGAATATTGCCAAGGTGTTCGATGCGGGGGCGACGGAAGCGGGTCGTCCGTTTTTCGTGATGGAACTGATCAAGGGAGTCCCGATTCTCGAGTATTCTGATACGGAGAAGCTCGATACGAAGTCTCGACTGGATCTCTTCATCAAGGTCTGCAACGCCATTCAGCACGCGCATCAGAAGGGGATTATCCATCGGGATATCAAGCCGAGTAATGTGATGATCACGTTGCATGATGGTGTGCCGGTGCCCAAGGTGATCGATTTCGGCATTGCCAAGGCGACAAACCAGGAACTGACGACGAAAACGCTCTTTACACAACATCGGCAGATGATCGGCACGCCGGCTTATATGAGTCCCGAGCAGGCGGAAATGTCGGGGTTGGATATCGACACGCGCTCGGACATTTATTCGCTTGGTGTGCTTCTTTATGAACTGCTGACGGGCACGACGCCGTTCAATTCCGAAGAACTTATGAGCAAAGGATTCGCGGAGATGATGCGGATCATTCGTGAGATTGAGCCGCATAAGCCGAGCACGCGGCTCTCCACGCTTGGAGACTCGGTGACACGTACCGCACAACAACGTCGCGCTGAGGTCAAGGAGCTGGGTGGGATTCTGCGCGGCGATCTGGATTGGATCGTGATGCGGTGCTTGGAGAAGGATCGTTCACGCCGCTATGACACCGCCAACGGATTGGCGCTGGATATTCAGCGGCATCTTAATGATGAACCGGTTGCGGCGGGGCCACCGAGTACCACTTATAAATTCCGCAAATTCGTCAAGCGGAATCGCGGTGGTGTGATGGCAGCATCGATCGTGACGGTGGTGTTGGTGCTCGGCATTGCTGGCACGATGGGGGGATTGCTCTGGGCGCTGTCAGCCGAGCGGGGGATGCAGCGTGAGTTAGCGCGAGCGAATGAAATCAAACGATTCGTTACCGAGATGTTGGGCATTATCAATCCGATGATTGCCCAAGATGAGGACATTACGCTCCTGCGGGGCATTCTTGATGACGCAGCGCGGCGACTTGCTCGGGGCGAGATCGAAGATGATCTGATTGCGGCTGAGTTGCATCATGTGGTGGGTATGGCCTACCGGGATCTGGGCTTGTGGGGTAGAGTGGATGAAGATGCTGAAGACGCTGAAGCTGAGTACCACCTTTTGAAGGCGGTGGAATTTCGCACCGAGATGCTTGGCGGGAATGATCCTGCCACGCTGCTGTCTAATCACGAACTGATTCAACTCTATATGTACCAGAACCGCCGTGAGTTGCTTGAATCTTTGGTACGAAGGAATCTGGAACTCCGCGCGAAATGGCTGGGCCCTGAGCATCCCGACACGCTGCGTTCGATGGAATTCCTGGCGATGTACCACGGGATGATTTTGAAAGAGCACGACGAAGCGGAAGCGATTGTTAAGAAGACGCTCGAGATTCGAAACCGGGTTCTAGGAATTGAACATCGCGATACGCTGGAGTCCATGGGTCATCTTGGTCTTATCTACTTAGAGACCGGTCGCTTGGAGGAGGCGGAGCCGGTGTTGCTTGAATCACTGGCATTACGGCGGCGGGCTCTCGGTCCCTACCATCCGGATGTGATTCCGTCCATGGGCAGTCTGGAGAAACTGTATGAAGCGCAGGGCCGGTGGGAGGAGGCAGTTGAACTTTGGGCCGAGCTTGTTTCGACCAACGGGATCGTGCTGGGCGAAGAGCATCCTTATACCGTGCGGGCGATGGCGGAAATGGGCGATCTGTACTGGATGGTGGGGCGCGATGACGATGTGTGCATTGCCTGTGAGGATGCACTGGCGGTGCGGCGGGTGGTGAACGGGATGGAGCATCCGCAGACGTGGCAGACGATGCGTGATCTTGGGGAAGCGTATGAAAAGGTCGGTCGCGCAGACGAAGCGTTGGCGCTGTATCAAGAATTGCTGGTACTTCTGCCCAAGACCGTTGACGATACGGAGGCGACGCCCACGGCGTTGTTTACGGTTGGCTGGGTTTTAGCGCGTGAACTTTCGGAAGTGCATGATGCCGATCGAGCCAGCAAATTCGTCGAGGCGGCCATTGCCTTGGCGCGGAGTATGAAGCAGGGGGGCATCCATCGTTATCTGGACACGCGGGCGCTGCTTCAGCATCAGCGGGGTGATCACGCGGGGGCGGTTAAGACCGCTAAGCGGGCACTGGCCATAATCTCCCGGGGTCCGTCGCGGATCACTCGTGCCAAATACGAGTCCCATCTGCAGATTTACGAAACGGCGCTGGCGGATGCTGAGGCGGACGGCTGACACCTGCCGAAAGACGACCCAGCGCACGGCTCAACCCACTGCGTGAGCGAAATCTCATTTTTTTAGGCTTTTATCCCTTTCGTGTGGGGTCGTCGGGTCGCGATCATCGCTTGGTGATCGGAGAGACGGTAGCCTCATCTGATTCATGTTGAATCAATCTGCCACTCGCCGGAATGATCAACCGAAAGGCAAAATAAAATGACATCTCAACTCAAAAACATCGTGGTTGCACTCATGTTGGCTGCCCTATCGCTGGGAGCCGTTGAGCAGGCTCAAGCATCCAGACTCATCGCGGGTGGGTACTCTTATTCAGTGCGTTTTGACGGCGAGGTCCGAACCGTGACCTTCGTCAGCGTCTACCACAAGGGCAAAGGCATCAGTGGCTGGGCAGAATTTGAACACACGGATATCGGCACGTTTCGGCACGACATCACCTCGGCGGTCTTACTCGACGATGGGACCCTCTGCATGGCTGGGCCCATCACGGCGGCTCCCGATCCCAACGTCATCGGCTGGACGGGCTTCTTTGCGGTCCGCGACAACGGCAAAATTGGCGAAGATCCCGACCAAGTTTCCCAGAACCTCATTGCGCCGCCCGAGTACGCTGATGCCCAATCCATCTTGGACTTCATCGGGGGATCGGTCCCGGAGGATAAGTTCATCCCGATTGACGGCGGCAAAGTGAAAGTCTTCGTCAAATAATTCCCGCCAAAGACTCACCCCAAGCGCGCATCTTCTGCCCATCAACCGACCGCCCCCGTGCCTAGACACGGGGGCGGTTCTCCGCGCTCAACCAATTCCCGCCTGATCCGCACTTGATCCGTGCCATTACCTCGCCCATCATTCAGCGGAGACCCATTATCATGCATACTAAAAAAATCGCTGTTACCATCACTCTTGCCACTTTGTTCGGACTCGGTCACGAGGCATCCGCACAATCAAAAGACCCCGCACGCCCCAACATCATCTTTATCTTCACCGATGATCATTCGACCGCTGCGATCGGTGCATACGGCTCGGTGATCAACAAAACCCCGCAACTCGATCGCTTGGCAGCATCCGGCGTCGTTTTTGAAAACACCTTTTGCTCCAATTCGATTTGCGCACCCAGCCGGGCGGTAATCCTGACAGGCAAGCACAGTCATATCAACGGGGTGACGGACAATGCCCAGACTTTTGATGGTGGGCAGGTAACCTTTCCCAAGCTCTTGCAGAAGGCGGGCTACCAAACAGCCATGATCGGCAAGTGGCACCTAAAAACAGACCCCACGGGCTTTGATTACTGGGATATTCTGCCAGGCCAGGGCCAATATTACAACCCAGACTTTATTTCCGTTGAGGGTAAACGTCGAGTG
>PJEL010002898.1_pt1 | contig 15190 bp, 11 predicted proteins | sample 1853271 | NCBI WGS metagenome assembly PJEL01 (sample SAMN08108733, study PRJNA415343) | Invertebrate metagenome, whole genome shotgun sequencing project. | host: Globobulimina | place: Sweden: Gullmar Fjord | collected 2015-08 | reverse complement strand
GATAAAATCGTTTTTTTTGTTGCTCATGGTGAAGAATTAAATATGTGTCGAAATAGTATGTCCGTTATCGGACGAAAAACAATTATCTAACCCAGATAAACTGGATTTAAATAAAGGCCCTGGATAAACATCTTGGTCGCAACATGTAACTATATGAAAACATTGTACTTTTAAAATTTCTTGCCACTTAGTTCAGTACTTGCTCGGAGTCTATCGCTTACCTGATGAGTTTAAAAAACAAGGAAATAACTACTAAGGTACTAAATAAGGAAAGAGTATTGAGAATAATTTCTTCTGTTTTCCTCAATACTCTTTTCACACCAACCAGCCCCCAGTATAGCTTTTTCTTACAGTTTGAGGGAGTTTATAGTGGTTTCTTGGCATCCATCAATAAAATCAGATCAAGCAGCCTGTTGGAGTAACCCCATTCGTTATCATACCAAGATAGAATTTTCACCATGTTGCCAATTACTTTAGTTGACATGGCATCAACCACTGAAGAGTGGGGATTTCCCTGGTAATCAATTGAGACCAGGGGTTCGTTGGAAAAGCCCAGATAACGGTTTGCCCCAGCCTGCAAAGCTGCATTAACTTCACTGGTTGTGGTTTCTTTTTCCGTTTCAATCACAACGTCCACCAGGGATACGTTGGGAGTGGGGACCCGTACTGCAAGGCCGTCAAATTTTCCTTTTAGTTCGGGTAGTACAAGCGAGACCGCTGCTGCTGCTCCAGTCTTGGTGGGGATCATAGAGACGGCTGCGGCCCGGGCTCGGCGCAGGTCACTGTGGGGGTAATCAAGAAGCCGTTGATCATTGGTATAGGCGTGTATGGTTGTCATTAAGCCTTTGTTGATGCCAAAATGTTCCAGGATGACTTTGGCAACTGGAGCCAGACAATTGGTAGTACAAGACGCATTGGAGACGATATTATGTTCCAGTGGATCATATTCATCCTCGTTGACTCCCATGACAAGAGTCTTGACATTTCCCTTGGCTGGGGCGGAAATAACTACCTTTTTAGCGCCTGCTTCTAAATGGGCACCGGCTGTCTCGTCATTGGTGAAAAAACCGGTCGACTCAATGACATAATCCACTCCAATATCGCCCCATGGAATATCGGCTGGGTTTCGGTGGTTGTATATATCAATTTGGCGGTTATCAACAGTGATCCCTTTTTCAGAGGCTTTTATATCACGGCCAAAAACCCCCATTACTGAATCATACTTGAGCAGGTGAGCGGTGGTTTCATTATTTGTAAGATCATTAATGGCAACCACTTCGATATCCTGAAAGGTTGCATCCTTGTCCAGTGCCCGGAAAATGTTCCTGCCAATTCTGCCAAAACCGTTAATTCCAATTCGTATTGCCATGGTTTTCTCCCCTTCTCTAATGGGTTTAATAGTTCCTAAATCAAAGACTAGATTGTTTAAAATATTTATAATACCAAGGATCTGTTAATAAAGAATTCAGACTTTTGGCGCTCTTTACCTTAGTGTTGTTGAGTATTTATAATTGTACACTTTTTCGTGCCTTATCGAACAGAACTAAATACTGATCCATAACACTATCCCAGGTATACTGTTTTTTTATGAGAGCTATGGCTTTTTTCTGCATAGCTGCAATGCTTGCACGATCATTCCGAAAAGTATACATCGCCTCCTGCATAATTTCTGCCAAGGCTTCACCGCTGTGCTCATAAAAAGCATAACCAGTTTCACCATCAACAACTTTTACCAATCCACCGATATGGTGGACAATTGGGATATTTGCAAAAAGTTGGGCAATATAATCAGTTAGGCCACAAGGTTCATACCTGGAAGGAATTAGGAAGAAGTCTCCCGCCGCGTAAATCCGGTTGGCTGTAATGGGGTCAAAGCCTTGAAGAACACAGATGCGCCCATCATTTTTTGGATCTGAAGCAAGTTCAATGAGAGAGTCCTCGATATCTTTTTGGCCACTGCCTAAAATCAGTATCTGAAAATCCGGATTAATAGGCAACATGTTTTTTAAGGCGATGATCATTTTATCAACGCCCTTCTGGGTGGAAAAACGGCCAATAAAAGTAAAGAGAGGCTGCTTGGGCTGCCAGGCAAGTGTGCCAGTTTGCTGCAACCCATCAATTTTGTGGGCGCTGATATCTGAGAGCAGATCTTGTCTGCACAGCATTTTCCCTTTGTTTTTTATGGTGCCGGGCTTGAAACTTGTCGGAAGACCCAACTGTTTATAATTAGCAAGTTCAAAGTCAGCAGGATCAATGCCATTGGTCACACCCTCCAAGGTAACATCTCTGTCCTTTAAGAGGTGACCTAACCAACCAGTTAACCTGTCATCTTCGGTCTGTTGCAGCTCGCGAGCGTAGTTTTCGCTTACCGTATTGATGACAGCGTAATTTGCGGCACAAAGCAGCGGATCAAAGGAGAGCCCAAGTAGGTTGGAGTCGATGACCCTTTTCGGTAATCCACAAATTGCGTTGGCAAATTCAAGATCTTCAACTTCCTGGTGGTAACCGATACCGGCGTTATGGATAGTGACAATAAAGCCCGTATTTCTGAAATAATGCCTGAACCCTTCTGATTCACGGACCATGGCAGGAAGTAGTGCTGTGTGACCGTCGTGGCAGTGGATGACATCTGGTTTTTGATCCAGGTGAATTATTAAGGCAATGGCGGCTTTTTGAAGCAGAACATTCATGGCAAAATAATCAAAATGGCCACCGCCTTTTGCTCTTGAAGGGGTTGCCAGGGCTTCTTTATCAGTGTACGCGTACACGCCACCTTTTTCAGCAAAGCGTTTGCTGTCAATAAGATAAAGGTCAACGCCATTGTTGGTGTGCCAGACCTTGATAAACTCCTTGCGTTCTTCTTGTGCATAGGAAAGGTCAACTTCAAATGCCAAGTCTAGGAGGGAAAACCCACGGGCTGATGGATTTATAAAGCCATAGCAGGGCAGGACCACACTAACTTTTCTGCCTGAGCGAGCCAGAGCACAGGCCAGTTGTTTTGAGACGTCTTTGACCCCCCCTGCCCCGGCCAAGGCACCGTATTCTCTTGTTACAGCCCAAATGTTATTAGTTTTTGTTTTTTCTTGATTCATTTTCGGCAGCATGAGCACTAAGTTTGGATTAGTATGGGTTTGTGATTATTGAGAAACAACCTCATACTATACATTAAAAAACATTTTTGTAGACTTTTTTGAGAAAAAAACAAGAAAAGATAAGGGGTTAGCCTGTTGTTAAGGGATGAGATAGATTGATTCCCTAAAAAACACAAGACCCAGAATGGTGTGGGCCTTGTGAAAGTGAAGATAGCTATTGAAACCTGAATAAGCAGCAAAATGAATTGCTAGCCCGGAAATTTCACAAGCCGAGGCGCCGGAAAGACAAAGTGTAAGGTGCTCAAGTAATACTTTAGTATACGAGACAGCTTACACTGCAGGCTATATGGATGTATCGGCTTGCTCGAAGAGCGAACAGCTTTAAAAAAAATCAGACACTCGTCGTGTAACAGTGACATCACTGGTACAAACTGTAACCGTAAAGAACACAAAAAAATGATTCATTTTTATCACAAAAATAATTAGTTGAATCAAATCACGAAAAATGTTCGTGAAATATTCGGGCTAGGTGTGCATCTCATAAACATTGCATTTTTTGCAATTGGCCATTTTTTCTCTATAAGTACCCTGTTGGGTTCCACCGCATTGGGTGCCGGTAACCATCCAGCAGTTATTACCTTGGGCTGGAAAGGCTGGGCAATTGTCACGGCGGTCATCTGGGCAACTTTTCACCTCCCAGCAAGGAGCAGCAGCAGTATTGGTCATTGGCAGGGCTTTGGCTGAGGGATTTCTTTCGGTCCATTGTTGAGACTGGGTGCTGGAGTCTAGTTTCTCAGAAGATGTACCGATCAACTTGTTAAGTTGCCCAACCGTATCATTGATCAGAGTTGTCATGGCGTTGAGGGCTTGGGCCGATGAGGCCGATTCTTCAGAAGTTGCGGTTAGTCGGAGGACTACGGTTTCCATTTCAGCCAGGGCTGTATTGATTTGTTTAACTCCCAAAGCCTGTTCTTTCGAAGAAATGGTGATTTCGCTGATCAGCTGTCCAACTTTCTGGTTCGATTCAGAAACCTTGCTGAAATTCTCATTGGTTTCATTGACCAGAAAGGTGCCTTCTTTAACCTTTGATACGGTGTCATCAATGAGGCTTGCTGTATGCTTGGCCGCATCAGCAGCACGCATGGCAAGATTTCTCACCTCATCGGCCACCACAGCAAAACCGGCTCCAGCTTCCCCTGCCCTGGCAGCTTCTACGGCAGCGTTTAAGGCTAATAGGTTGGTTTGAAAGGCGATCTCATCAATTGTTTTAACAATTTTTGATGTTTCTTCACTGGATTTTGATATTTCCTGCATGGAGTTGGTCAGGTTTTCCATGGAGGTACTGCCTTGCTCGACCACCTGATTAGCCTCCTGCATCATTTGGTCTGCAGTTCTGGAGTTTTCTGCATTTTGTTGAGACATGGATGACATTTCTGCGATGGATGACGATGTTTCTTCGAGAGAAGCGGCAAGTGATGTCGAGCCTTGGGAAAGATTTTGGCCGGTGTTACTGACCTGGCTTGTAGCCATATCCACTTGGAAGGTGGCCTCTCCCAGGTCGCCAATAATATTGGCGATTGGATTAATAATCCCCTTGGTCATTAAGGCAAGGGCTATGCCGGCAAATATGGAAATCACCACCGTGGCAGCCAGGAATTTCAATAAAACAGCAATGATTTGTTCATCAACTTCTGCTTTTTTTGCGGCAACATTTTCATCAATATTATCAATATAAGTTCCAGTTCCAATTATCCAATTCAGAGGTTTAAACAGGCGTACATAAGAAAGTTTAGGCTGCTCTGTAGAGAGGCCGTCCTTGGTTGGTTTAGGCCAGAGATAATCTACAAAACCTTCACCAGACTCGCGACTTGTTACCTCTGCCATTGCTTGAAAGAGGTTCTGGTTTTTGCCCATGGCACAATTATACTTTTCTTTATCTAGTACTTTGCCATCCAAACTGGGTGCCTTTGGGTGCATTATCATTGTTGGGTATGGCAAGGTGTTATCGTTGATCCAGAAATACCCGACCCCATTGTCATAACTCATGCCGGCAATGTCTTGCTTTATTTTTGCAAGGGTATCTGTTGAGGAAGCATCAACGAAATTTTTTTCTACGACGGAGTATGCAATATCCACATAATTTTTTAAATTTTGCTTTTTGGTTTCCAACTGACTTTGTCGAAAAGAGGTAATTTCAAGCGAGGAGTTATGGCGAAGGGTATAGACAGTAATGGCAGAGACAATCACCATTGCTACAACAGAAATTGCAAAGCAATATACAAATAATTTAGTTCGGAGTGTTAAATTCTTCATTGGAATCCTTCTCGGAGTTTATTTGGCTATGTGCATTGAAGGCTTGATTCTATAGTCCACAGGGTATTGTGATTTGTGGAATACAGTAATTTAGGGTGCTTTGAATTATTAGAATTTTTCAAAGTGGCCTTAAGAGAGTTGATAAATTAATGGTAAAGAGGTTGCGATAAGAAACAATAGTTACTGGTACAAACTCAGATAGTAATAACTTCTTATTTTTTGTTAAACATAAAAAAAATTAAAAAGAGTGGTAAAATGCCGCATCTCGCTCTTGGCTGTGGGCCGGTTTAATCTTTCTATTCCGGACAGCCTCCTAGGTGCTATGTAGTAGTCTTCTGGCGCAGAAGATGATCGGCAAGGGTCAGGCAGACCATGGCCTCGCATACTGGAATGATTCGGGGGATGGCCGATATATCGTGTCGCCCACCAATCTTAATGGTGACAGGGTTCCCATCAAGGTCAACAGTATTTTGCTCCTTGGCAATTGAGGGGATTGGCTTTACTGCAGCCCTGACAATAATGTTGTCGCCGTTTGAGATGCCGGCCAAAATGCCACCGGAGTTATTAGAGGCAAAGCCTTCTGGAGTGAGAGAGTCGTTGTTTTGTGAACCAAACATGCTCGCAGCAGCAAAACCAGCACCAATTTCAACACCCTTTACTGCACCAATTGACATTAAGGCCCGGGCTAGTTCTCCGTCAAGTTTGTCAAAGACTGGCTCACCAAGCCCTGCTGGGCAGTTTTGGGCAATGATTTCAACGATACCCCCGAGGGTATCACCTTGCTTTTTAGTCTCGCTGACTAACTCTTCCATTTTTGCTGCCGCCATGGGGTCAGGGCAAAAAAATCGGTTATTTTGTATGGCAGAAAGGTCTCTGGTTTCTGTTCGTATAGCACCTAGTGCAATGGTATAAGCTGTAACTTTAATGTCATTGCTGGTAAGTAAGATCCGAGCCACAGCGCCTGCTGCAACTCGTGCAGCAGTTTCCCTTGCTGAAGCACGGCCGCCACCTCGGTGGTCTCGCACACCATATTTTTTTAAATAGGTGATGTCGCCATGACCTGGGCGCAGGATATCTCTTAAATGGTTGTACGATTTGCTGTGGGCATCTTTATTAAAAATAACCAGAGATATTGGGGTGCCGGTGGTCTTTCCTTCAAATATTCCGGAAAGAATTTCCACCTTGTCCGGTTCCTTTCTGGGGCTGGCAGCGCCACCTGTCCCTGGACGCCGTCGATCAAGATCCTGTTGGATTATGTTGTTGTCTATTGCAAGACCAGGGGGACAGCCATCAATTGTGGCCCCGATAGCAGTACCATGCGATTCACCCCAGGTTGTAACTTTAAAAGCTGTGCCAAATGTGTTTCCCGCCATTTCTTTATCTCTTTATGTTAGTGAAATATTTTTCTATCACGCTAGCCGCTTCTTCAATGCTGATTATGCCGGTGTCTAAATCACAATGACAAAATTTTCGGTAGAGGGGCTCTCTCTCCTGCATGACTGTCTCGACCTCATTAATAGTGGTGTTATTCGTTAATGAAGGCCGCTGGGTTGAAGTTTTCTCGTCTGCCAAGAGGCGGTGGCAGATAACATCGTTATCTGCGCGCAGCCAAACAACATATCCTGTATTCATTAAAGACGGCCAAACGTTTTGATGAAGAATAGCTCCACCACCACTGCCTATGACCAAATTGTCTTTATCAATTAGTTCTGTTAGTAGCTGTTTTTCGGCTGCCCTGAAGTAGTCCCAGCCTTTATCGTTTACCATTTTATAGATGGTATCGCCTTCCCTGTTTTCAATTTCCAGATCCATGTCGAGAAATTGAAAAGACAATCTTTGGGCCAGGAGTTTACCCACGCTACTTTTACCAGTGGCTCGGTAGCCGGTAAGGATTATTTTAGTTGGATGCATTGGCTTATTTACGATGTTTAGTTATGGCATGTCAATTATTTTTCATAAATAGGAATTGAGGATGAACATAATCATCAGTTTTTAAAATCACAACGGCATAGCCGCCCGAAGCCTCCAGAAAAACATGTACCGGCTGCCCAATACACATGGGCCTGGTTCAGATCAACAAACCAGCGCCCCCCAGGTCTTCGGCGATCTGCCGTGTGAATGTATCCCTGTTTCGGGTCAAAGCAGTCCGTAATATGCATGGAGTGGGCATTCTTATCAGGAATCAATAACGACAAGGCTTCATCTATGGTTGGCAGGCGCCAATCAGAAAAACCTCCAAACTGCTTTTGGTTTAGCAGGTTCAATTCCTTGATAAGTTTTCTGTATGATAAGAGATCGGTACCCTGGCGTTGCCACATTAAGCCGGTAACCATATCGGTGACCGTTAATTGATCATTATTATCAACCAGGTAAGATTTAAAAGAACCATTTTGGTTGTAGTGTTTTTCGTAAAAATTATGACTCATGACAATGGACTGTATTTGGTCTTCGAGGACCACGGATGGCTCATTTCGAAGAGTAATCTGCGGTTTAAGGTCAACATTGATTGGTCTGGCGGGTAGCGAGGTGCAAGATAAAAAGGTGGATTGTTGTTTAACTAATGAGGTTACCAAAGAAGGATTTTCATTATTAAGAATGTGTAATTCAAGCCACTTGGCAAGGGCTGTATTGATGGCAAAATTTTGATCCTTGCACCCTGCCCCTTGTTCTGCGAGGCATTGGTTGACCATCTCTTGGGGTGCTTTAATTTTTGCAAGTTGTCGGGCATGACGGAGACCACGTTCCATCAGAAAAAGCTGAGCTGGCGGTTGCCAGTTTTCAATATAAAAATAGTAATAACGTTCGTTTTTACTTTGCACCTGCTGCATGTCACCACGGCATTCAAAGAGGCCATAGGTGTCCTGCGGTGTAATGTCCCAACTGATCATGGCTGATGGTGAAGTTATGCCAAATTGCTTTAAAAAATTCATCCGATTTTTTTGCGGGCCTCTTTTAAAAGGTTGTTAACGTGTCAGTATCTCTAAGAGAAATTTTTTTGTTGTTGGAAAAGGTGTGAGCGCAGCATTTTTCTTGGTCAGTGCATAATCGACCATTGCTTCAATTTGTTCATTTGGTAAAATTTCATGAAGGTCAGAGGGGCCTTCCATTAATTCAATATAATTGGCTATCTGCAGGTTATATTTTTCTAAAATGGCCTTCATCTTTTCATGCTTATGCACTTGGTTGATGGAAAGCATTTTTAAAAAATAGGGTAAAAGAATGGCATTGGCTGTGCCATGGTGCACCCCACAATTGTTGGTCAAAAAATAGCCTAGAGAATGCAATAATGTTGTGCCGGTGTGCGAAATTACTATTCCAGCCAAGGCAGAGCTATACAGAAAGCGCGACAGGTTTTCAGGTTTTAAGGGTTTGTCTTGAGCTAGGGTTGCGACAATTTCCTCTAAAGCGGCCAAGGCCAGGGTGTCTGAAAAGGGATTTGCTCTGGTTGAAACATAGCCCTCAAGCGCATGGGTGACGGCATCAAAAGCTGTTGCCAAGATTAACTCTTTGGGGAGTGATGTGAGTAGTTCTGGGTCGAGCAGGGCGTGGCCCGGAAATGAGTTTTCTGCAGAAAAATTAAGCTTATCTTTGTTCTCAGGGTCGGTGATGATTGCGAAGTGATTCATTTCAGAACCGGTGCCACAAGTGGTGGGTATGGCTATTACCGGTAAAGGACTTTGAGGAAAAACGCTGTAATTGATAAGAGTCTGAAAATTTTCGCTGTTTGTTGCCAGAGCAGCAATGGCCTTGCCAGCATCCATGGCGCTTCCACCACCTATTGCTACAACTGACTGGCAGTTATTTTCGCGGAGTAAAGCACCACCTTTTTGGACAGTGCTAATGGAGGGGTTGGGCTCGATTTCACAAAAAAAGGTTAACTCTTTCTCGGGGAACTGGTCGCGCAAAAGAGAGCGCATACCTGTTTTGTCCAGAGTTGTGCGTCCCGACACAACTCCTATTCGATCATATTTGTCAAGCAACTTCGGTAGCAGTTGCCTGCTACCGGCTGCGAAATGGGCCTTTACAGGAGATACGAAAGTAAAGTTGGTGTTTTGCATTAGATAAGCCTTTCAAAAATATTGTGTTTTGAGTGCAAGAATTACAGGATTAATTTCTGCCAGTCAATGTTTTGAAAGCTGTTGTGCAGCATGTGATCGTCATCAAGTTCATTAAAAGTGAGGTTGCGGAAAATTTTTTTCGCAACCGGCTTGACCTCTTGCAAGGGGGTGACAGTATCATGGACTCCTTGAAAAACTATTGCAGGAATTGGCGTCCTTTTTTTTATAAATGGGCTGAAATCAGGAAAGTTCAAAGCGGGTGCCAGGAGGATGATTTTTTTTACATGATCTTCTTTTTCCAAGGCGAAAACAGAAGCCATTAATCCGCCAAAGCTTGAACCCACCAGAGTTAAGTCGCCTTTTTGTGTGGTTAAAGAATAGAGTCTTTGCATCCTTTTTGACAAACTACCAGTAAAGTCCGGAATAATCATTTCTGGGAAATATTCTCTGAAATATCGTCCTTTTGTACCTTTGCTGCTACTCTCCAAACCATGAAGGAAAAATATGTTCCCATAGGTATTTTGACTCATTTCATTCCTTTGTGAAGTAAATTATATTGGACAAGCTTTGAGAAATGGTTACAACATTTTATGTAATTGACTTTCAGGTTTTACAAACTGTTTCACAGAGCCCTTGATGCTGAGATTGTAAATTTTTTTAAGTTTATGAATATGATGGTTTTTGCAAAGATCTTATGATAAAAATTGATATTTCTCTCTTGGATCGCGATTAGTTTATAGAAACCTATCAAGCACTAGCAACATATTATATAATAAAAAATTGGTGAATTTACATAATTAATACGGAGTGAATGTATGGAATCATCGAATCAAGAATACCAAAAAATTTATCAACAGTATGTTGATAAACAGGAAGGTGTAACGGAGGTCCTGCAGCACATGCAGCAAATATTTGGCTATGTGCCGGAGGAGGCTGTCTGCTGGTTTTCCGAAAAAAGCGGGGTGTCGGTGAGCACTATGTATGGAGTTGTCACCTTCTACAACAAGCTTTATCTGGAACCCAGGGGGAAAAACATTCTTACAGCTTGTTGCGGGGCTGTTTGTAGGGCCAAGGGTGCCGACCAGGTGATAAGTGGGGCGCGAAAAGAGCTAGGGCTCAAAGGTGAACAGGTTACCTCAAAAGACAAATTGTTTACCTTTGAAAGTGTTAATTGTGTTGGGGCCTGTAGCTTAGCGCCGGTGGTTATCGTCAATGATGAGGTGCATGCAGGGGTGACACCGGACCAGATGTCTAAAAAAATTGAAACATTAAGGACAGAACAGTGAGCAAAGAGATAGTCGTCAACGTGTGTATGGGCACCGGCGGCATTGCTGCCGGAGGCAAAGAGGTTCTCGCCGCTTTTGTTTCAGCGCTAGATGCAGTTGGTGTAAATGGGCAGGTCGAAAAACATTGCGCAGTTCATAAGGTTGGCTGCGGTGGTTTTTGCGCCAGAGACGTGCTGGTAGATTTGACCATCGATGGGAAGCGTACCACCTATCAATATATTAAGCCGGATATGGTCAACAAGATTGTTGAAGAGCATATTGGCAAGGGAAAACCTATTGCCAAGTGGTTGGTTGCAGATGATTATCACGATTATCATAAATACCAGACAAAAGTGCTGCTCGCAGATACCGACAAGATAGACCCTGAAGACATTGCGACTTTTGAAGCCATTAGCGGATACCAGGCCGCTCGTAAGGCAGTATGTGAAATGACCCCGGTTGAAGTTGTCCGCGAGGTTAAGGAGTCTGGGCTTAGAGGCCGCGGTGGAGCAGGCTTTCCCACTGGAAAAAAATGGGAAAAATGCGCTCAAACAGATGCTGATCAACGTTATATAATTTGTAACGCCGATGAAGGTGATCCTGGTTCTTTTATGGATAGGACCCTGATTGAGGGGAACCCGCACGCCATCATTGAAGGGATGATTATTGGGGCTCAAGGCATTGGCGCAAGCCAGGGAATTATTTTTATTCGGGCCGAGTATCAACTTGCTGTTGAGCGGCTGAAGGTGGCCTTGGATGCTTCCCGAGAAAAGGGTTTTCTTGGCAAAGGAATCTTTGGCTCTTCTTTTGATTTTGATATCAAAATTTTCTTAGGGCCTGGGGCCTTTGTCTGTGGTGAAGAAACAGCCATGATTGCCTCCATTGAAGGTAAACGCGGCATGCCACAGGCTAAGCCGCAATATCTGCCAGCAGTTAATGGCCTTTGGGGAAAACCTACCTTGATTAACAATGTTGAAACATTGGCCAACTTGCGGCATATAATTAATCGAGGGGCGCAATGGTTTTCTTCAATTGGCACCGAGACCAGTAAGGGAACAAAGCTTATTGTGCTTACAGGGAAGGTGAAAAACGGTGGTTTAATTGAAGTGCCCATGGGCATGTCAATCAAAGACATCGTGTTTAAGATCGGAGGCGGGTTAGAGGGCGGTAAATTTTTAAAGGCAGTATACAGCGGAGGGCCTACTGGTGGTGTCATCCCTCTTGAACACATAGATCTTAAATTAGATTATGAAAATTTAAGCGCTCTTGGGTCCATGCTTGGCTCTGGTATTTTATCGGTAATGGATGAAAATGACTGTATGGTCAACCTGGCCAAGATCTTTTTTGAGTTTACCCAGGAAGAATCATGTGGCAAGTGCACACCTTGTCGAGTTGGCAGTAAACGGGTCTTGGAGCTATTGGTCAAGCTGACCGAAGGTGAAGCCAAGAAAAAGGACCTGGCCCTATTGAAGGAGCTGTCTGAATATATGAAGGCTTCAAGCCTTTGCGGTCTTGGCACCATGGCTCCGAATCCTCTGTTGAGCACCATGCATTTTTTTATGGATGAGTATGAGGCGCATCTCAAGAAGACTTGCCCTGGGAAAACTTGTAAGGAATTGTTGATATATCTTATCCGTGAAGATGTCTGTAAGGGTTGTGGTATGTGTAAAAAGGTCTGCCCGGCCGAAGCCATTAGCGGAGAGAAAAAAGAGACCCATAGTATTGACCCATCGGTATGCGCCCGCTGCGGTGCCTGCTATGAAAAGTGTAAATTCAGCGCGATCATAAAGGAGTAGCTGCCATGATCAGCCTTAAAATTAATAATAACAGTGTTGAAGTTTCAGCCGGCACTACAGTCTTGGATGCTGCCTGTAAACTTGATATTAAAATACCTACCCTGTGTCACGACCCAAGGCTCAAACCTTATGGGGGCTGCCGCCTTTGTATTGTTGAGGTCAAGGGAGAGGACAAACCGGTTGCCGCTTGCGTGGCCCTGGCAGAAGAAGGGATGCAGGTAACAACTGAAAGCAAAAAATTGTATGATCTACGCAAGACCACTGTTGAATTGCTGCTCTCGGACCATCCAGATGACTGTATGCTCTGCACCAGGGCTGGTGATTGTACATTGCAGGATCTGGCTTATCAATACCAGATTCGGGAAAATCGCTTCAGTGGTGCGACCCGTAATAATAAGAAACGTAAGGATAACAATCCTTTTGTGGAACGCGAAGATGCAAAATGTATTCTTTGTGGGCTTTGTGCCCGGGTTTGTCATGAGATGCAGGGAGTGGGAGCAATTGATTATATTGGGCGAGGCTTTGAGACAAAAATTGGCCCTCCCTTTGACAAAGATCTTGATTGTGAGTTTTGCGGACAATGCGTTGCGGTATGTCCCACTGGTGCTTTGACCGGCAAAGATTGGGCCGGTAAAGCCCGGCAGCAGGATGTTAAGCAAACCGATACGACCTGCTCCTACTGCGGTTGTGGTTGTTCCTTGACCATCCACTCCAAGGACGATCAAGTTGTGCGGGTATCCTCCAAACCGGACACTCCCAATCAGGGGTGGCTCTGTGTGAAGGGTCGCTTTGGCTATGAATTTATCAACAAGGATGATCGTTTACAAACTCCTTATATTCGCCGAGAGAAGGGAAGTGAATTGGAACCGGCTTCTTGGGATGAGGCGCTAGATTTTGTAGCATCAAGGCTTAGCCAGATCAAAAAAGAACATGGTCCTGATGCCATTGGCGGATTGTCTTCGGCTCGTTGTACCAATGAAGAGAACTATCTGTTCCAGAAGTTTTTTCGGACTCAGATAGGCACGAATAATGTCGATCATTGTGCCCGTTACTGACACTCTGCAACTGTAGCCGGTCTGGCTGCAAAATTTGGCTCAGGGGCAATGACGAACTCCATTGCTGAAATTGAAAATGCTAATTCCTTGTTTGTTATTGGCTCCAACACAACAGAAAATCATCCGATTATTGCACTCCGCATGAAAAAAGCTGCGGCCCGTGGTGCGAAAATTATAATTGCCGATCCTCGTAAGATTCCTTTGGTTAAGTTCGCTCACCTCTGGTTACGACAGCGTCCTGGTACCGACGCGGTTTTAGTCAATGCCTTGATGCATGTGATCTTGGAAAAAGGTCTGGCCGATAAGGAGTTTATTGCAAATCGCACCAGAGGTTTTGAGGAATTTGAAAAATCTTTGGCTGAATTTACTCCAGCCTTTGCGGAAACAATAACTGGAGTGCCGGCTGCTGATATAATTGAAGCAGCAACGGTTTTTGCTGAAGCGGATAAGGCCGGGATATACTATACAATGGGTATTACCCAGCACTCCATGGGCACCAACAACGTGCATACCTTAGCCAATCTTGCCATGTTAACTGGCAACCTGGGTAAAGAATCCACCGGGGTTAATCCATTGCGCGGACAAAATAATGTGCAGGGTGCTTGTGATATGGGTTGCTTGCCAAATGTTTTTCCTGGCTACCAGCAGGTGGCAAATGATGCTGCTCGTGAAAAGTTTGAGAAGGCTTGGGGGGTAAGTCTTCCAGCCAAACCTGGGATGACAGCCACCGAAATGACGACCGCTATGATGGATGGGAAGTTGAAGGGGTTGTACATTATGGGAGAGAATCCGGTTTTATCTGACCCCAACATGAACCATTCTGTGGCCTCTTTGAAGAAGCTTGACCTGATGGTTGTACAAGACATATTTATGACTGAAACTGCTGAAATTGCAGACGTGGTCTTGCCTGCCTCATCCTTTGCAGAAAAAAATGGAACTTTTACCAATACAGAACGGAGAGTGCAGAGAGTGCGCAAAGCGGTTAATTCACCAGGCGATGCTGTGGATGATTTGACGATTATAAATATGATTTCAGCAAAGATGCGTGATTCCGAGGTAGCTCCGGGCAACCTGGAGAGCTATACTCCGGAAGAGGCTTTTCGAGAAGCTAGCACCCTGTGGCCTCATATTGGTGGCATGAGTTATGAGCGCTTGGAGGACAATGGTTTGCAATGGCCTTGTCCTGACCGGGCTCATCCTGGGACAAAATATTTGTTTGGCGAGACCTTTCCAGTAGTTGAAGAGGGCAAGGCTCTTTTTACTTCGATACCATTTGAGAAATCTAAAGAGCTCCCAGACGAAGATTATCCACTTGTTTTGACTACAGGAAGAGTGCTTTTTCATTATCATACAGGCACAATGACCAGGCGTTCCAAAGGACTTAATCAAGTTGCTCCCGAGGCATTTATAGAAATTAATCCGATTGATGCTAAAAATCTTGATGTCAACGATGGAGAAGTAGTCAAAGCTATTTCTCGCCGTGGAGAAATAAGCTTAAAGGCCAGAGTGACCGATTTAGTAGGGTCTGGTGTAGTATTTATTCCTTTCCATTTTAAGGAAGCTGCCGCAAATATATTGACTAATGATGCCATGGATCCGGTTTGTAAAATT
>PJEL010002897.1_pt1 | contig 15192 bp, 13 predicted proteins | sample 1853271 | NCBI WGS metagenome assembly PJEL01 (sample SAMN08108733, study PRJNA415343) | Invertebrate metagenome, whole genome shotgun sequencing project. | host: Globobulimina | place: Sweden: Gullmar Fjord | collected 2015-08 | reverse complement strand
AATGGTTTGTACCAAAAAGCTATCCAAATATTATCTGCGATAGATTCTCGGTACCCTTACGGACCAATTTCTCATCAAGTACAATTAGACTTAATTTATGCTTATTATAAAAGTGGCGATGCTGCGCAAGGTCTTGCATTAACTGACCGTTTTCTCAGGTTAAATCCTACCCATGCGAATTTAGACTATGTCTATTATATGCGTGCTTTGATTAATGTGGCGACACAAGAAAACTTATTCCAAGACTTAGCGGGCATTGACCGCTCAGACCGTGATCCTACAGCGGCTCGTGATGCTTTTAAAGATCTTAAAACAATTTTAGAAAAATACCCTGAAAGCAAATACGCAGCAGACTCTCGTCAACGTATGCTAGGTATTAAGTCTCGTTTAGCAAAGTATGAACTATCTGTTGCACGTTACTACTTGAAGCGTGAAGCTTATGTTTCATCGGCAAATAGAGGCAAATACATAGTTGAGTATTTCTCACCGAGTCCTGAAACAGAGCAAGCGTTAGAAATAATGATCCTTTGCTATGACGAACTTGGCTTAGAAGATTTACGTATCAATGCAAAACAAGTGCTTGCCGCTAATTACCCTAACAATCCGTTAGTTAAAAATTAGTGTCATTGTTAAGCATTATTTAGGTCATAACATGGCTCGAAATAAAAATACCAGCATCAAGCTGGTATTTTTTTACAAAAAAAATCGACGCTTAAATAGCTTCTTCATCTTCTTCGCCGGTGCGAATACGAATAACACGTTCAACATTCGTAATGAAAATTTTACCATCACCAATTTTTCCTGTTTGTGCGGTCTCTAAAATAGTATTTACGCAGCGGTCAACATTTTCATTTGCAACCACAATCTCAAGTTTCACTTTCGGTAAAAAGTCAACCATATATTCAGCACCACGATATAATTCAGTGTGGCCTTTTTGTCGACCAAAGCCTTTAACTTCTGAAACGGTCATACCAGTAACACCAATTTCACCAAGTGCCTCACGAACATCATCCATTTTGAAAGGTTTAATTATCGCTTCTATCTTTTTCATCTTTACAGCCTATAAGTTGATTTGAGATCCTGAACAATACTGTAGATATATTATCACTTTTATCGCTTATTAATATCAATATCTTGGAGTGGATTTATAATCCAAGCCCAAGCTGCTTGGTGATGCAGAATTTAGTCAATAGTTTGAGTATAGTGTTAGAGCAAAAATTCTATTCAGGAAAAGACTTTGTTACACTACTGAGATATTAAAAATAATTTTTTTTACTGGCAGCTAAGCCAAGTATAACCTAAAGGAAATAGAATGGATCCGCAGGCAATAATCGATGAAATGAAAGTATTACCTGAAATTGATGCAACGTTTGAAATAAAACGTCGTATAGAGTTTATCAAAGTAAAGCTGAAACAATCGGGCTTAAAAACTTTGGTACTAGGTATTAGCGGTGGCGTTGATTCATCTACCTGCGGACGTTTAGCACAGCTGGCTATTGACTCGTTGAATAACGAAGTTAAACAAGCGCAACAAGTATATCAATTTATTGCCGTGCGCTTGCCTTATGATGTTCAAGCCGATGAAGACGATGCCCAATTAGCATTAACATTCATTAAACCTAGCCATTGTTTAACAACCAATATTTTTGCTGGTACAGAAGGCATTCATAATGAAGCTTTGACGGCATTAACCAATGGTAATATATTATCAGCCAATGCTGCACAGGTAGATTTTTCAAAAGGTAATGCCAAAGCAAGAGTGCGTATGGTGATGCAATATCACATCGCGGGTATAGTAGGCGGCTTAGTTTTAGGCACTGATCATTCTGCAGAAAACATTACCGGATTTTTTACTAAGTGGGGCGACGGCGCTTGTGACTTAGCCCCTTTGTTTGGTCTGTCTAAAAGACAAGTAAAACAGCTTGCCGCAGCACTAGACGCGCCAGTACAACTTATCGACAAAGCGCCAACGGCAGATCTTGAAGAATTATCCCCCGGTAAAAAAGATGAAGAAGCATTGGGCTTGAGCTACAAGCAACTTGATGACTTTTTAGAAGGAAAAAACACCGATAAAATAGTTGAAGAAAAAGTTATTGCTATCTATTTGAAAACACAGCACAAGCGTTCAGCAATACCTACTATTTACGAAAACTAAGCGTTATAATTTGGTAAATACCAATATTTTTGACTATACCTAGCGGTGAAAAAGTACTTTCAACTAAGGATGGTTGTCATGTCAAAGTATCTTGGATTTACACTTATTGAAATTTTAGTCTCGTTGGCGATATTGCTTAGCCTAATCACTATTGGTATTCCTAGTCTTAATAATTTCATTATATACATGAGAGTGGATAACGAAATATCCGCTATGCACCGTATGTTATTATTAGCGAGAAATAGCGCTATTAACAATGAACTCTACGTCACACTTTGCCCACTAAATAGTGCTAAAAAATGTACGACTGATTGGAGTAAAAAGCTAAGTGTCTTCAATGATATTAATAAAAACCGTCGTTATGAAGCAAATATTGGCGAGTCAATAATCAAAACCAAGTCAGCAATTCGCCCTAGCGATAAACTGCAATATGGTAAAGGTCGCAATGCTCTTGTTTATGGCCCCACTGGCCACCTTGTTATTTGGGGTGGCAACGCAACCTTTAAATACTGCCCCAAAAATCATGCGGATAAATCGCGAGGCTTAGTCATATCGACGTCAGGTCGAGTATATGAAACCGTACATAACACCAAACGGGCACAAGACACCAATAGAAGCGGTAAGGTTATTGTCTGCCATTAATATTTTATCAATAACTATTCACTAGTTGTCACGGCTATTTGGTGATATAAATATCTATAAATACTTTGTATGATTAATATCAGATGTTTAAAGATAAGTGCCGTGGTTTTACTCTCACAGAGCTATTAGTCGGTATTACTATTACTAGCATGCTGGCGATGATGGCTCTGCCAAAGTTAAATGGCTTTACTATTAGTCTACGTGTTGATAACGAGATATCCGCGCTACATCGCATGATATTAACTGCGCGCAACAGTGCTATAAATTCAGGAAAACGTGCTATTATTTGTCCGTTATCGTCAAAGACACCTATAACCTGTACAACACAGTGGCACCAAGCCATTAGTGTATTTGTTGATAATAATAATGATGGTAATTATGATGAAAATGATACTATCATAAGAGTTAAAGCGGCAATACCAAGTAGCGATAAGTTACAATATGCTCAAAGTAGTTTAATTTATACCGCATTAGGAAATTTGTCAGCAAGTCCTGTAACATCAGCTTTTAGCTATTGTCCTGATGGAGATGCTGACAAATCGAGAGGAATTATAGTTTCAGCATCTGGTCGCAGTTATATCACCTCAGATACTGATAATGATGGTAAAGATGAAGATAGAAATAAAAATCACATCACTTGTTCATAACCTACTCATGTAAACACTGACTCTTCTCACCTGATATTAACTAGCCCATGTTTTTTTCAAGTTTATCAAGCTTAGCGGCAGCCTTACGTTTAAACGTTTCATGCATTTGTTTACATTCAAGTACTTTGTAAATAACGTTGCGTTGATTATTCTTTTGTAGAGCCTTACCGTTATTAATATTTTTCAATGATAATTTATAATTTTGAAGCTTAACTACCGGCACATCGTAAGTGCGATGGATCATAAAGCCACCACCGAGTAACTCCGCATAGCATTTTATATCAACATGATGACCAGCGGTGGAATTATGTGTTGTTTGCTCAGCATTAACTTTAGTATTGGCGAACAGGCTTAATAATACTAAGAAATATGTATTTTTCATCTTAATTCTCCCAGCATGTTAGTGACTTAGCCGATTTTGTTCCCTTTTCATCGATAGATAATGTTGCACATGCACTATCTTTATTCGCTTGGGAGTTTTTAGCTGTCGCCGTTAAGGTAAAGATAACACCTGAAACGCCCTCCAATGACCCGACAGTACTGTCGATGCTATAATTACCCGAGGCGGTAATGTACGGATCCGCTGTCATGCCAAGTAATTTCATATTCGTGGTATATGTTCGGTGATCAATAAAGTATTGTTCTTGCAAGTTGGCAAGTTTTACCAATTCACGTTGAGCTTCTGTTCGATTTGATTTTACGACATAACTGACATAGGAAGGGTAAGCAACTGATGCCAAAATCCCCATAATAGCAACACTGATTAATAGCTCTAGCAAGGTAACGCCTCTTATATACTTAGCCATTAATTTGTCTCCGTAAGATATAAATAACCTTGAGATGTTATCAACTTGGAGTTGACATCAATGACCTGCCCACCGGTTATCAATTTAATCGTTGCAGCATCAACGCCGGGTTGAGGATTATCTGTATCTTCGCCAGGCGAAGGTAATAATTTAGGGTCAGTTGTGACAATTATCGTTGGTGTATCCGGCATCCCTACGGCAGTAAATGTCTTCCTCCAATTATAAACAGTTCGGCCTTGATACATATCAATAGCATAAAGAAAACCGGAGCCATCGATTAAAGAACAGCTACTGCCACCAACGACCGCTCCTGGTATAAACGATGTAAAATAGGCTACACCTTTAATAACAATAGCCTCAGCAGTGTTTTTTTCCCCAGGAGATAAGTAATCATAGAACCAGCCAGACTTTAAACTCACCGCTACCGCTAATTCGTCAAATAAGGCCTTTTCGGATGATGACAGCGGCGCGATATAATCACCAAAAGGGTTATCAGTAAAATTGTATAAATCACTTGCCCTTATCACATCTGGAATTACCGTTTTAGGTGCTTTGACTCCGGCAATATAGGATTCAGTAATAATATTTTCATCTTTTATCATAAAGAACTTATCTGCCGTTTTAGTATCGGTAGGCGTTGACCTATCTCCGCTGCCGATCAAAATGGCATCATAAGGCGTTTCTTGGCTTGTAATGGTGTAGTCGCCAGTTCCAACACCTTTATCATCTAGCTTTTCTGTTTTTAAGGTATTGGTAATAAACGTTCTAACAATGGAAGGTTCATTAAAAAATCGACGATCAGTTTCATTAGTTATCCCACCAAGTTCAGCCAATTTAAATACTGTCCATGGCGTGCTACCAAAAGGTTTGTTACCGGGCATATCAACACGCCATACATTCCCGCCCGTATCTCCGGCATATAATCGATCAATTAAGCCATCGGAATCACTATCAAGCACAGCTATTCTTGATGGGATACTGTCAGCAATACCAGCAAAATAGGTATTACTTTCAGACGTGGCCTCCGTAGTTAAACTCCACAACAATGCGCCACTTTCAGCATCAACCATATATATGCCTTTACCAAGGTTATCTACGGCATCAACCGCTGGAGTACCTGAAATATCTTTTGCAATATCATAGCCCCCGCCAAAGATTAAAACCGGTTTAGGCACACCCCCTTTGATATTTAATGTGGAATAACCAACCCTAGGCTGCGACCATGATTGCCCTAGTTGTTTAAATTTTTCATCAGCGTTATCAATTTTCCATAACCATTTAGGGCTGTTTTTATTGGAAAGATCAAGACCATAATAAGCACTGCCACCACGCCGTAAACCAAAAAAAAGCCAAACCTTATCTTTTGCTGAATCAATAGTGCCATCACCGTTAGCATCATGAATATGGACAGTTGCCCTGCCGTCAATGGCGTACTCTTTACTTGATGATGGTAAATTATCTTTTAGTTTGTTAATTTTTGGAAAAAACTTTTTTGGCATAAATGCCCACGCTTCATCAACGCTAGTACCACTGTCTTTAAACATATGCAGCACGCCGCTATTAGTACCAACAATAATTCTTATGTCAGGTGTAACCCCGTCATCACTCAAGCCATAGTTAATCACTACAGGTTTAAAATGCAAAGGATCGCCAAGTACATCTGGTCGAATGTCAGTTGTACTACCGTCTTTATCAGCATCGTCAACATCTAAGCCCAAAGCCCAGTTGAAGTAATCATTAACTTTATTATCCGCCACGCCTAATGCTGCTGCTAATCCAGACTGACCATATTGAGTGCTTGCTATGGCTAAGTCGATTGGGACAATTTCAGGTTTCTTAGCCGTGCCGCCTATATCGCTATAAATATTACGACTGGTTTTCTTGCGTAACATCCCAACAACACCACCTTGCGTAACATCATTACCATCAGCACTTGTTGATGATGGCCAATATGTTGATGCCGTTGCGAGTATATTGCCGCTATCATCGTCAACTGCGGGCTTGCCATTGCGATCCACCTGAACTTTATTCACAACTTTTAACTTTTTTAAGTTACCTTGCCAACTTGCACCGTTGGCAGGAATAAACATGCCATAATATGCTGAATCAAGGGTTTCTGTTCGATCAAAACTATTTGACGCAACTGACGGCGCGGTAAATGTGGTATTAACTTCCAAAATACGGCTTAATGCTTGCTGAAGCCTTGCACCAAGCTGAGTAGGATCTGTAGCATCATAATATTCTCCACCTCCAGCAGCCGCTGCAGCTTTTAATAATGTGGTTGCACCTGAAGAGCCAGAGCTAAACCCGACGGTAAATAAAGTAGCTATTTGATCGCCTGACAAGTCATCATTTAAATCTTTAGTATGCATATATCTTGCAAGTTCAGTTAGATGATTGCCTGATATTGATGTTAAGCCAGTTAAGAACTTAATCGAAGAATTGGCTGCAGTGTCATTAGTTGGCAATCCATCGGTAATTAATATAACAAAAACTTCATTACTACAGCCTTTATAAGGTGCAATATACTTTGAATCATTAATGATTGAAGAGTCATATTTAGGGCTATCTTTTAAGTGCTTGTAACCACGGCCATAACTGGAAGTTCTGTCTTTATCCTTATTTCCCCAGTACACGGTTTTGCCGCCAAAATACTGTGCAGCTTCATATAAACTTTCACATAAAGGTGTACTGCCTGATGGTATAATTTGACTCTTTATTACTGATGGCTCGGTTTGACCGTTTATCATGACATTCAATTTTGTTCTAGCGGATGATGTCATTTCTTGTATGCCAAACACTACCCTACCGCCATGACTTCCTTGTTTCGATGAATCTCTGTCACCATTCGAATTATAAACTTGTAGGCCAAAATCAACGGATGGTACTGAGTTAATTAAATTAACCAGTGTTGGTTTGGCAATATCAATACGTTCAACCGTTGTTTCCCCAACGGCTGAACCATCCAAAAACTTGTCTCCTTGCTGCCAACGTAAGTAGTTATCGCTATATAAAGTAACGACTTGCCCTGACCAATCAGCATTAGATTTACCAATATCACTATCATAGTACATCGGAGATGCCACACTACCTTGGCCATCAATCGGATAGCCATTCGCTAGTGGGATTAAACTACCTGCTTGAAATATTTTAGTATTAACATTTTGGCTGACTGGCTTGTTGTTTGCTAAGTTATCAACATCAATAGTAACATCGTCTTGGCAATCAATAACGGAAATATTCTGCCCCGTGGTGCTTGATATTTCATTCCAGCTACCAGTATTGCCTTTAAATGCGTACTCCCGGATCCTGCCAGTATAAAACCCTATCGTCGCCAATTTATCTATTGCAGTTTTACAGCTATTAATATCGGCAATGAACCGACGAGACTCATTCTCATTATCAACAAGAGGTAATGTTTCTACCGCTCCTTTACCATAATAAATATAATGAGATGCTCTAAAGTTGAAATCTCCAGCGTAGGCATATTGTTTAGTAGCATCATAAGCATTTTTTACCGTTTGGTAATCGCCCATACTGCCCGACGTATCTAAAATCAGTAATACCTGAGGTTTTGCCCCTGACTGTTGAGCACTATTACCTATGTATAATTCAATATCTTCACTAAATGAAAAAAAGGCGCATGCGGACAGTAAAATAATTAACAGCAAAGATTTCATCTTAATTATCTCCATTGATTAATTGTTGTGCGATACCGGCATTAATTTCAATAGCACTATTTCTGGTTCGTCCGTATCGACGCACGACATTAACATTTAACACATTACACTTAAAAACCTGTACCGATGATGCTGCAAGTGTATGTGGGCAATCAGCAATAAGCTGTAATGGATTTACAATGGTAATTTTAGCGGTGGTAATACTGGCTTTTGTCACCGCTGGTGTTAGAGGGAATAATGCCAATGCAGAAGTAAAGCCATTAGTGCCATTTACCTTTCGCACTTGATTGTAAATAATATTGTCCATTTCACTTTGTGTTTCTTGCAATGCTACTAGCTTATCTTGGCTTGCTCCCGACATTTTCATGTCAGTAGCAGTATTTTGCATTAGCGCTGCTGCTACAGCAGTTAATGCGACTAAAAAAACTAGCGAGATAATTAACACCACACCACTTTGCCGTTTGAGCAATCTTAATGGGATAAATAGTTTAAAATGAGCATCTACCATGAATTTATCCTCGCATTTTTAAGCGCAACTGTTGAACTAAATAACAAGCGTCTAAAGTTATCGCCCTTAGCCTCAAAACGAGTATCACCAAACTGATATACATTATTATTGACATATTTATTATCCGGTAGCAGATCACGCGCTAATATGTAAACCTTAACGGCAACTATTCGAATATTGTTGCTATTATCCCAATAATCCTCTGTCATATTCTTTGCAGAAATATAAGCATTAACTGAGCCGTCATTTGTGGTATCAATACCATACATAAAATATAACCTTTCAATACCTTCAACCATAATGTCGAAGAATATTGCAGAAGTAGAATTTTGCAGCCGGCCCTGCATTAAAACCGGTATATTATTACTCCCTTGTGCATCAACCCGAATATAATAAATATGGTGTTGATACTCCCAAATTCGGCCAATATTTACCTTAGGAATTTCAAACGCATTACCTGCAAATATTGCCGCACTATTGGCATTTGATTTAATGTAGTAGCGGTCATTAGGTAAATCAGTAATCGTTAGCGGGGCTAATGGTGGTAAAGGATCAGTAAATGGCCGAGAAATGGCGCGTTTAAGTTGTAATAAATCGCTACCAACTTTGGCATTTTTAACACAACCGCCCATCACAGTACTATTTAAAACACTTAGCCCCCATAATGTTCTAAATGTACCTCTCGCGGCTGGAAAACTGCTGTTATTGTTGCCACCACCGACACAATCACCGGAGATTTTTCTAGGGTCTGGTGATGAAACTAGCCCTGCTGCTGCAATATTGCCGTTTAAATCTCCCCAAAAGTTTTGTCGAAGTAAGTCATCTGTGATCAAAGTCATGGCAAAACGACCATTTTCTTGTAACTCACCCGCACTCGTTGTTTCACTACTTGTCGTACGCATAGCAACAAAAATACTCAAGATGCCAGCGATCAAAGCAAGACCTATAGCTAAAGCAATAAATATTTCAATGATAGTAAAACCACCTTGCTGTTTTTTCATACTGTTCTCTAAAACATAAAAGCATTAACCACGATTTGCCGACGTTGACTCGTTGCCTGACCACATTTTTTTGCGAAGGCACTATTGTCCGTTGCTCCGTCAGAGGTTTTCTCTCGACCTTGCCAGCTAATAACAATATCAACTTTATTATTGAGATGATTAATACAGGCCACAGCCCCGACTAAACCGCCAGCATTGGTCGTGCTATTTTTAACATCTGCTCCCATCAGGTTTATTTCCCACTCGTACAAATCATGTGCGACCATTTGCTGCCAAGTACATAAAGTCGCTGCTGAACGGCAATTAGGCACAGGGGGCATTTTTGATACTTCTCCGTCACCATAGGTTCCGTTATAGGCATTTAAACTTGGCAATGATGAGTCATTACTTCGCATTCGTTCTAAGATATCCTGCGCAAGCGTCGACGCCATTGACCTTTGCATCGCATCAAAGCTACCTTTTTTCACTGAAGCTTGCATAGCCACTGCCCCTAAAATCCCAGTAACTAAGATAAACATTGAAACTAAAACTTCAACTAAGGTCATCCCTAGCAGATTTAATTTTTGGTATTTTTTTTTGATGTTATGCAATATTCAATCGCCTTTTAAATAACCATTTAGAGCGACAAGCATTAACGAAAGAAAGCTTCCCTTAACGCTGGAGGACAGCACTCTAGAGAGTATATTAAGCATAGGAAAAATTTGAGTTTTGACAAGCTAGGTAACGCAAGGAAGCGTTACCGAAAAAGAAACTATCGCTGTTAAAATAACCTTGGTGAAGAAACGTAATAACCCATAGCTAAAAATAGTGCGACTGGCAAAAGCCTTACTTCACAAGTACTCCAGCTTAATAGGTATAAACGACAACGATAAACTGACAGCTATTAACCATAACAATGCTTTATCTAAGAGATAATTACATCATGACAGATATAGCTGTGAATATTATTTACTTAAAATTAACGTAACTCTATCGGCACTGCAAATACAGTATTTTCTTCTCGCCCTGGGTATTCAACTACTTCTTTGCCACCACAAGACTTGAGCTCACTAATCACTTGCTGTACTAAAATGGCGGGAGCAGAAGCGCCAGCAGTAACACCGACCTTTGTGACATTGTCAAGCCATGAAATATCAATATCAGCAGCAGTATCTATTAAATAAGATGTTGTACCAATTTTTTCTGCTAACTCTCTCAAGCGGTTTGAATTCGAACTATTTTTTGCTCCAACTACCAATAATAATTCAACTTGCTCAGCAATAGCACGCACGGCATCTTGTCGGTTTTGTGTCGCGTAGCAAATATCATCCTTACGAGGTCCTTGAATCAATGGAAACTTATTTCTCAAAGCATCAATGACATCACTGGTATCATCAACAGATAACGTGGTTTGACTACAGTAATAAAGTTTTTCAGGATTTTTAATTTCTAGTGTTGCAACATCTTCTACTGATTCGACGAGATAAATTCCGCCTTCTGCACTTTCGTACTGCCCCATCGTGCCTTCTACTTCCGGGTGACCTGCGTGCCCTATCAAAATGCATTCAATATTCTTGCGACTTGTGCGCGATACTTCCATATGTACTTTGGTTACTAAAGGACAAGTAGCATCAAAAACTTTTAAGCCGCGTGATTTTGCTTCATTACGTACCGCCTTAGATACGCCATGAGCACTGAAAATAACTGTACTATCGTCTGGCACTTCAACAAGTTCATCAACAAATACCGCACCACGGTCTTTTAAGCCGTTAACCACGAACTTGTTGTGTACAACTTCATGGCGCACATAAATAGGCGCTTCAAATAAATCAAGCGCTCGGTCAACAATACTAATCGCTCGGTCAACACCGGCGCAAAAACCGCGTGGATTCGCTAAAATAATTTCCATATGATACTCGTCGCTATTAATTATTTAACTTCAATGACATCAATGACAAATGTTACTGCTTGGCCTGCCAACGGATGGTTAAAGTCAATGGTTACTGAACTGCCTGAAACATCTTTTATCATGCCCGGTAATTCACCACCTGGTTGGCTAAATGTAATGATGTTGCCTACTTTGGCTGGCGCTTCTTCACTGAACTTACTGATATCCATATAATGAATATTTTCAGGTAAAGGCTCACCAAAAGCATCAACGGCAGCTAAAGTAAACTCTTTGCTTTCTCCAGCTGACATTCCAACAAGCTGCGTTTCAAATGCCGGTGATATACTGGCATCACCCATAATAATTTTAGCCGGTTTTTTGTTAACCTTAGTGCTATCGGCTGCCGAACCATCTGATAGCTTCATGGTAATATGGGCGATAATTTCTGAAGAGGTTGTTACTAAATTTGTCATTAAAATATCTCTTTAAGCGTTAGTATTTGTTGCTTTGTTGCTCGGCTCGCCATTCTTAAAAGAATCTAAAATCATTAAAGCGGCACCAATAAAAATCACTGAATCTGCGATATTAAACGCAGGAAAACGGTAACCAAAACCATAAAAATCAATAAAGTCGATAACATAACCAAACAGCACGCGATCAATTAAATTACCGACAGCGCCACTCAACATTAACGCAAATGCTACAGATAACAATTTTTGTTGCTTCGGTGTTTTAGCTAGCCAAACAATAAAAACAATACTGGCAATGGCGGCAATAGCGGTGAAAAACCAACGCTGCCAGCCTCCTTGATCAGCTAAAAAGCTAAATGCTGCACCCGGATTATGTACATAGGTGATATTGAAAAAAGGCAAAATATCGATAGATTGATATAAGTCCATATTAGTGGCGACTAACTGCTTGGTTACTTGATCGGCAAACAAACAAATAATCGTGAGCCACAACCAACGTAGTCCCGTTTCGGTAAATAAACTTGTCATAAATAAGTCTCTAATATTCCGCTGCGCTTCAAACGCTAGTTTTTATTATTATAATAATTAGAAAACGTGCAGACTTTATTCAAGCACTACACGTTTTAATATTACTGATTTAGCCAATCAAGGTGTTAAGCGAATTTACGCGCTTCACCTTCGCCATCAACGTTAGTAATACAGCGACCACAAAGTTCAGGATGCTGCTCGCTTTGACCAATGTCTTCAGTAACATGCCAACAGCGATCACACTTAGCACCTTCTGCCGGAGAAACTGTTAACCATAAACCGTCAATGTCAGTTGCCAAAGCATCTGTTGGTGAGCTTTCAACCACGTCAACCGTCGCTTTAGAGGTAATTAATACAAAGCGTAATTCTTCGCCTAACTGCTGTAGCTTTTCAGCTAATTCAGCTGTGGTATATAAGGTAACCGCAGCTTCCAGTGCTTTACCCACTTGCTTCTCTTTACGGGCACTTTCTAAAGCTTTGTTTACTTCTGTACGCACTAATAAAAGTTCATTCCAGTAATCATTATTTAAAGCACTGGTTGTCGCTGTTTTTGGTAAACCGTCAAACCAAACACCCGTGAAAACAAACTCTTCACGAGCTTCACCTGCTGGTGTTGGTAATGCTTGCCAAATTTCCTGTGCGGTAAATGACAAAATAGGCGCCATCCAACGAGTCATCGCTTCGGCAATTAAGTACATCGCAGTTTGACAAGAGCGACGAGCTACGCTGTCTTCTTTCGCGGTGTATTGACGGTCTTTAATAATATCTAAGTAGAAACCACCAAGTTCAGTAGTACAAAAGTTCATCAATTTGTGTACTACTACATGAAATTCATACTCATCATATGCGGCAATAATTTCTGCTTGTAACTGTGCAGCTTTATCTACCGCCCAACGATCAAGTGCCACCATATCATCAAAGGCAATTGAATCCGTTTTCGGGTCAAAGCCATTTAAGTTTGATAATAAAAAGCGTGAAGTATTACGAATACGACGATAAGCATCCGCTTGGCGTTTAAATATTTCATCGCCAGCAGTAATCTCTTGCGTGTAGTTAACAGACGCTGTCCACAAGCGCAAAATATCTGCACCTAAGGTATTAGTGATTTCCTTGGGTGTGATGACATTGCCTAATGACTTAGACATTTTGTGACCTTTAGCGTCAACTACAAAGCCGTGAGTTAGCACTTGTTTGTATGGTGCTTTGCCATTCATCGCAACAGACGACATCATTGACGACATAAACCAACCACGATGTTGGTCTGAGCCTTCAAGGTATAAATCAGCAATGCCATCAAATTCTTCACGGGCATTAATAACAGAGTAATGCGTTGTGCCAGAATCGAACCATACATCTAAGGTATCTGCTACTTTAACGTATTCTTGTGCATCATCGCCAATAAGCTCAGCAGCTTCTAAATCAAACCATGCTTGAATGCCTTTTTCTTCAACACGCTTTGCTACGGTTTCAATTAATTCAATGCTACGAGGATGTAATGCGCCGGTATCTTGATGAATAAACAGTGCCATTGGCACGCCCCAGGTACGTTGGCGTGAAATACACCAATCAGGGCGACCTTCAACCATAGACTCAATGCGACGTTGGCCCCAATCAGGGATCCATTGTGTTTTTTCAATTTCGTTCAGCGAATCTTGACGTAAGTTTTTATTATCCATGCTGATAAACCACTGCGGCGTTGCACGGAAAATTAACGGTGTTTTATGGCGCCAGCAATGCGGGTAAGAATGCTCTAACGCATGATGATGCACTAATGTGCCATGTTCTTTTAAGGTTTCGACAACATTAGCATTAGCTTTAAACACATGCTGACCAGCAAATAATTCAGTGTCTTCTAAATAAACACCATTGGCGCCGACAGGGTTTGCCACTTCTAGGTCATATAGTTTACCAACAACAAAATCTTCTACGCCGTGACCAGGCGCGGTATGAACACAACCCGTACCAGAGTCAGTCGTTACATGCTCACCTAAAATAACAGGAACGGTAAAGTCATAAAATGGATGCTTAAGTTGCACAAGATCTAATTCAGCGCCTTTACAAAAACCTAAAGCGTGGTACTTAGCAATACCAAAGCGATCCATACACGAAGTCACAAGATCAGAGGCAACAATTAAACGTTCTTTACCTTGCTCTGTTTCACATTGTACTAAAGTATATTCAACATCAGCATGAACCGACACTGCACGGTTAGCAGGTAACGTCCAAGGTGTTGTTGTCCAAATGACAACGGCAACACTGCCTTCACCTTCATGGTTTTCAGGGTAGTCAAACTTATCAGCAACACTTTGATCTACGACGGTAAATTTTACATCGATTGCCGGTGATTGCTTATCTTTGTATTCCACTTCGGCTTCAGCCAAAGATGAACCACAATCTGTACACCAATGCACAGGTTTAAAACCTTGATGTAAGTGGCCATTTTCAGCAATTTTACCTAATGAGCGAATAATATTCGCTTCGGTGTCAAAATCCATAGTGCGGTAAGGCTTATCCCAATCCGCAAAAACCCCTAAGCGTTTAAAATCGTCACGTTGACCATCAACTTGTTTAGCAGCATATTCACGACACTTTTCACGAAAGACACTAGCAGAAACTTTATGGCCCGGCTTGCCTACTTTCTTTTCAACCATTAGCTCAATAGGTAAACCGTGACAATCCCAACCGGGTACGTATGGCGCGTTAAAATCTGACAAGGTTTTTGATTTAACAATAATATCTTTAAGAATTTTATTAACCGCATGACCAATATGAATATTACCGTTTGCATAAGGAGGTCCATCATGCAAAATGAATGACTTCTTACCTTTTTTTGCCGCTCGAATTTGGCCGTATAAATCTTTTTCAGCCCATTCTTTTAGCATATTCGG
>PJEL010002896.1_pt1 | contig 15193 bp, 10 predicted proteins | sample 1853271 | NCBI WGS metagenome assembly PJEL01 (sample SAMN08108733, study PRJNA415343) | Invertebrate metagenome, whole genome shotgun sequencing project. | host: Globobulimina | place: Sweden: Gullmar Fjord | collected 2015-08 | reverse complement strand
GAGTGTCCCTGCTGGAAAAGGTAAAGAACGATAAGGAGCTTTACCTGCATCCATGTTTTTCCAAGGCCCAGCCCTTTATTTTTACTGCAGATCAGCGGACCCCCGGCGGACACTGGTTTGTTGATTTTGCCCAGGCCAGAGTGTTCTGGGCATCAGGGTTTAATCCGGGGGGGTTTGGTCGAGTCTGCAGAACTATAAAGTAAGAAATTTCCGCTTGCACTACATCTGCTTCGGAGTCTCCTTGCAGTCGCTTACCTGTCATCTGGCCTTCAGCATAGCCCACTATAGCTGAAGGCCATCTTCCCCGAAGTCTTCACTACGTTTCGCTTATCTGCATCTGCAGCACAAGCGAAAATTTCTTAAGTTTGAATATTAGGTAGAAATCCCTCTCTATACAGAAAGTTATTACTTTAACAGCTGAGACAACTTCCACAGCGGGCTTATTTTCTTGATTCTTTCCTTGGGCAATGTGTCCCAGTAGATTTTGCCCTTTATCTGATTAATATCAAACTCTACTAAACCGGCCGGGGTGACCGCCCCGTTCATCTTTACATCCCACTTGTCGCGGGGAAGCGTATCGTCGGTAATCTGATCTTTTGAAACAGCAGCCAGGATGGCAGCATCCGGCCGTATTGCCCCCATTTCTGATAACAACCCAAAGGACAGGTCAACAAAACCTTTACCGTCACCCAGCCTGATGCCCTGTTGATCAACTGCTAACGCATCGGTCAGAAAAAGATCGATGGAAAGAGTTTTTATCTTTTCATCTTTGATGAGATGACCGAATTTCTCCAGCCCTTTGTAGGTCACTGCTGATGAGAGACTGGGAAAGGGTATGGTGTGGGCTTTAAGAAGGTAAAAACCGCTTCGCAGGCTGGGGCCCGGTATAATGAGATTCTTGCCGTCCAGCAGGCAGTTGATGCGGATCTGCAGCAGCGATGCATCTGGGGATGCAAAAACAGTCGATGCGTCACGGTAAGGCTGCAGTTTTCTGAGATTTTCAGCTGCCTTACCCCAAGGTACTGGTTTGTTGAACTGTTTTTCAAGCCGGGCAAGCCACTCTTGTCGAATTGATTCTTTAACGGTCATTATGATGTTTTATTTGCTATTATCCTGAATCCGTGAGGTGTCGGATGTATCCCAGGTTCAAAGTATGAGCCAGCCAACAACAAAAAACCGGCTCCCATTGAAAATGGTGCCGGTAACTTTATCAAGTTGCCGGAAATTTGTCAGCAGGGTTTAAAGTTTAGCAACCTTTTTATTGTCGGAGAGTACCGTGAGGGCTTCTTTATAAGTGGTAGAACTTTTTGAATGTTTGTCAGGAGAGACAGGCTGCCGCGATGCTGTCTGTAAAGAGGGGTCGCTGTCAAACCCGTATTCTGCCAGTAGTTTAATATCTTTCCACATATTGCGGCTGCCCAGGAGAGCCACGACAATTTCCCGGTTATCGCGTTTAAAGCTGCCAACATAGGTTTGCCGGGCTGCCCAGGTGTATCCTGTTTTGCCGCCCTCTGCCCCGGATATCTGCCATAATGCCTTGTTATGGCTTCTCAGTGTTTTGCCGTAAGAGGTGTTTACCTTGGTCCTTTTTATTCTGGTGGCAAACTCTTTGTGCTTCATGGCCTGGTTGAAGATGACTGCCAGATCCCTGGCCGTGGTCTGTTGTCCTTTGGCGGTCAAGCCGGAGGCGGTCTTGCAGATGGTCCTGGTGGCGCCAAGCTGCTTGGCTTTTTTGGTCATCAGCTTGGCAAAGGAGGTTTCAGAGCCGGCAACCATTTCTGCCAGGGCAACACTGGCATCATTGGCCGACGCCATAAGAACGGCATTGATCAGGTCATTGGCATAATAGGATTTTCCTTTACGGATATATATCTTGGAACGCGGCATACCTGCAGCCCGGCTGCTTACCGGCACCAGGGCATTATTTTTCAGGTAATCCATGGCCAGCAGGCTGGTCAGAACTTTGACGGTACTGGCCGGCTGGCCAGGCCGGTCCGGTGCATGGGAATATATAGCTTTGCCTGTTCCGGCATCCATGACGATAGCACTTCTGGCAGACAGCTTTCTGCGAAACGAACTGTTGGATACAACTGCCTGGCGGACCGGCCTGCGTTTGGTGTCTTTTGCCCGGTTGAGAAGTGCAGGCTGGATTTCGGTGGCGGGTTTATAGGATGAATATATCTGGCTCTTGACAGCTGCCAGTGAGGTATTCTGCGGTGAAATTTTATGCTGTGTGGATAGAGCTTTGCCGCCTGCTGCAAAACCGTGAAAAGGAAACAGCAGCGCCAGAACGATAATGATGGTTTTGATTATAAAGTAAGCAGATTTGCTCATTGCAGGGCCTTTAAGGTGTGTTCTGCAAAATCAGAATAATATCCCTATCTCCGGCCCAATGGTGAGTGGTTCAGGCAAAAAAGTCAAGTATTTTTTAGGTATTTGCCTTAAATTGCTGTTTTTCTGCCTAAATAGCATAGCAGCATACAGTGTGTTGTGTTGCCGGCAGAGAGCAACTACTAGAGAAATGGCTATTTTTTCTGTTCAATTTGTTCACGAACCATTTCAGTAATAGTGCGAAAATCGATCTTGCCGCTGCCCATTTTGGGAAAGTCTTCGATAACCTTGAACATTTTCGGCATGGCTATTTTGGGCAGATCTTTTGCCATTTTTTTCAAAGTAGCTTTTTCATCAATTTCAGCTGTCACCGCCGCAATTATCCTGGCGCCCTTTATGGCATCAGGCACATCAACTAAACAGCAGAGTACGTCTTCTGGCAGATACTGTTCCAGAACATTTTCAACCTTGATAAGTGAAACCATTTCACCGCCGATCTTGACAAAGCGCTTCAGGCGGCCGACATGCCAGAGATACCCGTCCTTATCCAGATGCCCCATGTCACCGGTGTCGTACCAACCATGCCGCATATGCATGGATGTCTCCTCAAAATCATTAAAATAGCCTTTCATGACCATCTCGCCCTTGACCAGGATCTTGCCGTTCTCACCCACCCCAACCTCTTCGCCGGTCTGAAAGTGGATGATTTTTATCTGTACATCTTTAAAAGGCATGCCAACGCTGCCAGACTTGTTTAGTCCCTCAGCATTGCCTGAAATACCCGGTGATGTTTCAGTGACACCGTAAGCTTCATACAGCACAAGGTTATGCTTCTCGATAAAGGCATCCCGCAGGGCATCAGGGCACTTGTCCGCGCCGCAGAGCATGAGGCGCAGGCTGTCAAAATCACCCGGTTCCGACTTGCGGAGATACCCCCAGTAGAAACTCGGTGTACCGACCATCAAACTCGGTTTGTCATCCCGGACGATTTCACAGATCTTCTTGTAGTCAATGGGGTTGGCATAGGTGATAATGGTCATGCCGTAAAATAAGGGCGCCCAGAGGTTGGCGGTTTGGCCAAAGACATGAAAATAGGGCAGGTTGGCCAGAAATATGTCGTTTTCATTAAGGTTATATCTTTCTGAAATACTTATTATATTTGAGTAAATATTATGATGGGTGAGCTCAACCGCCTTGGGGTCTTTTTCGCTGCCGCTGGTAAAGAGAATCACTATATCATCGTCAACATCGCCACCGGCAACCAATTTCTGTATTGCGCCAGCCGGCAGCTTGGATATGGCTAATGCCTTGATCTTTTTCAATGTGGAGAGGCTGGCCATTATATCTTCGATGTAGATCATGCCCTCCACATGGGGGCAGTCGATCTTCTTGAGGAGCGCCTTAGAGGTGATAATGGTGTGGAAATCACATTTTTTTTGGGCATACCTGCAGTTATCAGCCGCACCGGTGGAATAGTTGATCATCACCGGAACCCGGCCGCTCATCAGGGCACCGAGTACTGTCAGGGCACAGCCCGCCGAGGTGGGGATCATCACGCCGATAAAGCCTTTAGGGAATTTTTTAAATTCACTGCCAAGAATAAGGGAAGCAATCAAGGTCCTGGAATAGGTTAGTTCCCGGTCAGCAGTCCGGTCAATAATGGCCATTTTGTCGCCCAGTCTCTTGGCAGTCTCGATGAATTTATGATGTAAAAGCATGGATCCCCCTCTGTGGTCAGATTGGTGTGGATAGCATCAATATTGAGTAAAATACACTATGAGCTTACTTTGTAAACTGAAAGCAAAACAGGGTTTTTTTTAAATAGCCTATTTCGCCTTTTCCTGCAAGCAGCAAAATAGCGATAAGCTTATAGGAAAATTGGGAAAGAGGAGCTGCCGAAGAGGTAAACAGGCAGGTTTAAAAAGGGGAGGAAAAGAACAGCATTTTAGGCAGGGGGACACACAATCCCAGGGAATTACTGGTCGCGATGCAGCTTTTTCATGAGAGGATGGAGGGGGCACCACTGTGAGAAAGAACAGTTCCCTTTACCGCATATTACTGTCCCAGTCGTTGGTTATTGCTTCATGTTCTTTTTTGATCTCCCGTATCCCTTCCACCATTTCTTCCACGGTGATGATCTCTTTTTTTATGAGGATATCTATGAGTGCCTGGTTGAGGATTACCTCGGTTTTCAGCACCTCTTCTGCGGTCATAACATTATTGGGAGTTACGCGTTCAGCCATGTGATATGTCTCCAGTACCTTGAGAAAATATTTTCAAGTTTGTTTGCCCGGCATAGACAGTCTCCTGAAGCCGGAAAAGGACCATGCGGGCAATAATTTGGCAAGAATATGGACTCGAACGTATCAGGCAAGAGAGATATTTCAATTGAAAAAAACTATAGCAGGTTGGTAGTACAAAACTAGTATTATGGCTGCAAGCCCAATAATAGAGCACATGTTGTTTCAACAAAAATGAGAAGTTGTTAGTGAAAAAAATGTTTTTTAGATTTCCAGGAGTTTTTCCCAGATCTTCACCATGGCCAGGGTGTCCAGCCGGCAGTAATCGAGCAGGTTTTTGCGGGTGTCAGCTATGTCGAACATGTTATCCATCCCGTTCATTAGTGCATAGGAGAGCATGGCCATCTCGCCGTCACCAATGGCCATCCCGTCGTAACTCATGTCCTGCACCAGGGCGGGCAGCACATACTTGATGGAATGGCTGCCGCACATCTCCTTTACATAATAGTCTTTTTTTCGGAACGGCGTCATTAGGTCGACCATTTTTTCTGTAATGGCTGCAATACCGCCTGCATACTCCTGAAAATACCGGGCCAGGTCCTTTAGGCGCGACTCCTCGAATGACTGGTTATAGACCAGGATGGTTGCACAGGGTTCCGTGTCAGTAATCAGCTGTTCAATAAATTTCCGACGCGGGTCCAATCCCGGTGTGCCGAGAAATTCATGATGTGACAGATCCCCGTTATTAAAGATATGCAGTGAATACTGAAACGGTATCATCTGGTAGGGGTGCTGCTGGTCAAAGGACGGCACCGCTTCCTGGAAGGTTTCAAAGTCCATGAAGCCGACCGGCTCTCTAATGGTATCAAGAAATTTTCTGATATGTTCCCAGTTGATGTATTCCCTGCCGGTCAGTTCCGCATCCACCTGGATCTGCATTTTTTCTGACAGTCTGAAGTCGGCCGGGATATCACTGAAGTGCAGCGCGCCCCCATAGTAGAGGGCAAATTTCCGGTTGGCCCGCAGGTTATTGATATCAAAGATGGAGCACTCGGGGATGTGCTGCCAGCAGTAGTTTTTGAAGTCGCACTCATACGGCTGGGTGCAATAGGGACCGATGTCGATCACCGGTTCACTTCCCTGGAGGGTGCTCCGCATTTCAGCAATCTGTCCGGGGATGTCGGGCTGGCGGTTCACCGTGTAGGTGGTCACGTCGTCAATGGTGAAGAGACCCTGCAGGTCAAGCTCGTCGGTACGGGCATACTGGTTGTTGATGTGCACGAGAAACACCCCACCAATATCAAGCCCGCTCCCTTTAACAACATAGCACTGTATGGCGGTGTCGTTGATGAAGATGTCCTTGGTCTCGGTGGAGGATTTTACCTCGTACAGCTCCCAGCCGGTCGGCCCCTTGTGCAGGATATCAACCATGACCAGCACGTCATCATACCGGAAGGTCGCTTCATAAATGGTTTCAGTCCCTGCGGCGATAAGCTCTTTGGTCCTGTTGATATTTTTGGCAATACCGCTCTTGTATTCCAGTGCATGGCCGCCGGGCCGCAGCTGCTGGGCCAGGATACCCACCTCTGTACCCGTGTCAAACCGGGCCTGCAGCCTGGCATCCGGCCTGGCCCGCAGTTCGGGTTTGAACTTGTAAAGCCACAGGGACTTGTGGCACTGCAAGCCGCGGGTGAACAGGGATTTTGACAGGGAATTGGCTTTATTAAAACTCATGCAAGTGTATCTCTGTTGTTTGGCCTAGTCAGCTATTTCCTTAACCCGCCCGATGGCGCCGTTTTGCAGCCGGACCTTGATGCCATGCGGATGCTTGGGTGACTTTGTCAGAATGTCTTTGACAATGCCCTTGGTCAGTTTTCCAGACCGCTGGTCTTTTTTTAAGACGATGGAAACCTGCATGCCCGGTTTAATATCCTGACGGTTCCTGCCGCTCGTCATGTAGAACTCCCTGACCGAATGCGTTCCAGCTGGTCCGCCAGGTCATTGATCTCAATCTGCCAATAGTGCCGCGTCCCGAAGTCTGGAACCACGCGTGATTCGCCGTCCTCGACTACCTGATGTGCGCACCAGGCCGTGTAATGGATATAGCGCATGGCCCGCAGCGGTTCGATCAACCGCAGGGTTCGCCTGTCAAAGTTCCGGAAGGTCTCGTAGCCTTCCAGAAAAATGTCGATCTCAACCAGGGAGTCTTCCATGTAGCCGGGCAGGAGCATCCAGAAATCCTGCACCGGCGGACCCACGGCCATGTCGTCAAAGTCAATGAGGTAGAAGGATTCATCCGGACGGTAAATAAGGTTGGAAAAATGGCAGTCGCCATGGATGCGAATCATTTCAATACCGTCAAACATCGGGCTTATTTCAGTGATCAGTGATTCGGTCAACGCCTGGTATTTTGCCAACAGGTCAGGCGGTATGAGGTTGTTTTTCAGGATGAAATCAACCTGCTGCCTGGTTGCTTGGTCCGGCGCCATGGTGATCCGGTCCTGCGGCATACTGTCGGCCCCGACGCTGTGGGTCCGGCCCAGCAAATGGCCCAATTCGAGCCACTGGTCATCATTATATTCATCAAAACTGCGGCCGCCTTTTTTGGGGAAAACGGCAAAAAAGATTTTACCGTGGCGGCCCAATGTTCTGTTGTTCTGGAGCTTAAGCGGCGCTACCACGGGGATTTCCTGCTCGGCCAGTTCCAGGACAAAATTGTACTCATCCTGCAGCCCCTTTTCCGACCAGCGGTCGGGGCGGTAAAACTTGGCAACGAGTCCCTCTCCGTCCTCGCCTTGCAGCTCATACACCCGGTTGATATAGCTTATCAATGGCCGGCAGAGATTGGTGCAGCGCTTACCAAGTGCCTGTTCCACCAGGGTGATAACCGTATCCGGGGTGAGGTCGCGAAAGGCGGAATGGAGTTTTGGTTCTTCAGGTATATTCATCTGATCTTTTCTACCCATGAGTAAAAGGTTTGTCTTTCTTCTAATCCAAAGATGCTGCCGGGTGATGGTGCCAGGAAAATTATATCTGTGCAACAGGAAAAATGAAAAAAATAAAAGAGTAAAACTACCATTTATTTTATAGAAAATGTCTATTCCGCGCCCTTCTTATCCAATAATAATAGCTGGATCTGGCATTTTGCCTAGCAATCTTTTTGATTGACAGCCAGTATTTATTTTATTTGGTTCACGAGTTATTCATGCACATCACTAGTGAAAATGAATAGGCAAACCTGGTACCAGGTTGGGTGGGAAAATTGCGGGTGGATCTTCGTTCGACATAAATTAAAGCATTGTTTTGCCGCAAACAGAAGATCCTGTTTTTTGGAATTATTTCATATACTAAAAGGGGAATAATATAATGAAGAAATTAAGTGTGTTCATGCTCACAGCATTGCTGGCGGCCTGTGTGGCCGGTAATGGTTGGGCAAAAGAAAAGGCGAAGCTAGGGCCATGTGTGCGTCAGTGCGTCCATGCCTATAACCCGTCGCTGGCGGATTCCGGGGCTGATGAGTTCATGGCTGACGATTTTCGGGCCAGGGAATGCGTACAGCTCTGTAAAGAAAGCCTCTATGAAGGGGAATGCAACGGTTGGGAAGATGATTGCTGTCATCCTGATTTTATGGATACGGACCCGGACTGCCAGACTGATCCGCCGACTGATCCACCGACCGATCCACCAACCGATCCACCAACCGATCCGCCATCTGACCCACCGGGTTCAGGAGACGGCCTGCCGCCTGATCCGGGTGAAGCCGGTAAGGCAACCCTGGAGGGCATTGACTCGGACCAGGACGGCCTGCGGGATGACATTCAGCGTTACATTGCTCTGACGTATGCGGATTCTGAGAAAACCAGGGCGGCGTTGAGGGAGTTAACGCTTGTCACGCAAAAAGCTATACTGGGAAGAGATGACGAAAGAAAGTCACTGGATAATGCTGATGACATGACACGGGCCATGGAGTGCTTGAGATATATACAACCAGAAAGAGGACGTGAAATTGATTATATGTTGCTGGCCGAAATATTAAATACAGCTGAAAGAAGTAAAGCTTTTCTGGAATATAACGACAAGCTTGGAGGGCATATCTTTAGACGCAAAAAAATAAATGAATATAAAACTTCCTGCAAATTTGACCTGGATAATATGGAGGATTAACCATGAAACAACTACTTTGTTTATTGCTTATATGTATTACAGGAGGGCTCTTTGCTGATGCCAGTCATGCCTCGATTTGTGAACAATCCGAGACGGTCGTCTATTTTGGCAATGGAATAGATACGATAAGGAAACAAGCTCTTGATAATAGTGAGGTAATTGAAAAACGTTTGATGGTTTCACTCCCAGAGTCCGAATATCAATTGCTTCAATTTGACCTAGCTTATAATGACACAGACGGCCGCTTTTTCGACTTGCTGGAGTCCATTCAACAGGATCTGCAAACCGATTACAGCCGTTTCTGGCGTATCCTGGGCGGCATAGAAATTATGCCTGACTGGTTTGCAGATATAATGAATCTTTGGGCTGTCAGTGTGGATGCAATAGGGTTGGTGACAACAGACAGCCTGAAAGATCATCTCAGTGGCTATAGGACAAAAATCAAAGAAGGGAAAAAAGTCCTCCTGGTGGCTCATTCTCAGGGCAACTTTTTCGGGAACCAGGCTCATGGTTTACTGAGTTCTACCGAAAGACAAAGTTTTAAAATGGTTTCTGTGGCCAATCCTGACAGCTTTGTGGCTGGTGGAGGTTTTTATACAACCCTGGAAGAGGATGAGGTGATAAACGTTATAAGAGACTTAAAAGATAGAGTTGGCCTTCCAGGTCCCAGGCCTCACAACCTGACAAACAGTCCGGTCATTCTGCCCGATGAGAGAGGACACTCCTTTATTGATGCGTACATGGTTGAGGGAACCAACAGCGATTATAAGATTACTGATGACATGGTAGATACCCTTGCCAGCCTGATATCGGTCCGAAAATTACTTGAACCGGGTGTGATTACGGTGACATTGATCTGGAACACGTCTACAGATATAGACTTGCATGGCTATGAACCGTATGGTTCGCACGTCTCCTGGCTGGCAGGAGAGGGCCTCTCCGGTTTTCTTGACAGGGATGACAGGTCCGGATACGGGCCGGAGCATTATACCGTTCCTACATGTGATACCCTGTTCGTGGGGAGATATGAAGTCGCTCTTGATTATTTTGAGGGAGATTCCCCGACAGTGGCCCAGGTCCAGATAGAGGCCGGCCTCAAAGTGAGATTTTTCGAAGTCACCATGCCCTCTGAAATTTATGGGTCGCCGGACTATCCGGTCCACCTGGCCTATATCAGGTTACAGGAAAATGAGAACGGCGGTCTTGAATTTCAAATTTACTAGCAATGAGTAGGTAAAGCTCAGGGAGGGAATAAAAGGCAGGACTGCAATGACAGTCCTGCCTTTTACTTTTTGTTTTCTGCTGTTTTTTTCTGGACCTGCTCGAGGATCTCCACCAAAGAGAGCATCTTGGGTTTGGGAGGCTTTTCAAATGACTCCTGCCATTCCTCGGCAGTCAGCTCTTTTTTCAGGTAATCCACCACCTGGAAATGGATATACCAGCAGTTCAGGGTCTTGAAACAGGGGTTCCCCATGTTTTCCTGGCGGCAGTAGGAAAAATAGATCTGATGGCCCAGTTTTGGGCATCTGATCTGAAATGTGTCGTCTGGTGGGGTATTTTTCTGCGTCATGACATTGATCTAATTTATTTTACTTTGTTGTTTTTGGGTTCCGGGTCCTGGGTTTCCCCAATATCGCATTAAAAGTAGCTATTTTATCGCCCTACTGGTTTCCTTCAAAATCATCCAGCCGTTCTTTCCCCACTGTAGTTCAAGGGTCTTCATCACCCGGTCGCCATAGGTATTTGATTGATAGCTCTGCTTGAAGGTGACCTGCACCAGTGATTCGCTAAGAGCTTTTTCCTGAATATCCTTGATGCCTATTTTTATAAATTTTGGTTTGCCAAGCCTCTGGTGCCGCTGTTTTTGCCAGGCTGCCAGGCTGCCACCTTTGGATGGCTTGAAATTGTCAGAATAATGAGCCAGGTAATCCTCGGTATCCTTGCGACTCCAAGCCTCGGCCCAGGATCGTACAAAAGGATATATGGCCCTTGAATCAGGCAGATCAGTTTTTTCAGTGGGTTGCGCTGGAGGTTCAGCTGCAGCCGTTGTTTGTTCCGGTTCCGGTTTTAACGGCTGCCGGGCCATGGGCTTCTGTGCAACCGGCACAGAAATGGGTTTCGGCGGGGCAGGGGTCGCCATTGCCAAACGTGCATCAGGTTTGGTTGATGGTTTTGGTGCAACTTTTATGGTGGTTTCAAGGCCGGCAATCTGCTGACGCGCTCTGATCAGTTCCTCTTCCAGCGTCTTCTGGGTCGTGGCCAGGTCAAGGTTTATAGAATGCTGCTCATCGATCTGTTGGTTGGCTTTTTCCAGCTCCAGTGCCAGCCTGTTATTCGACTTCTCTGCTTGCGCGGCAATCTGTATCCGGGCCTGGAGTTCTTTTCGGAGTTCAGCCAGCTCCGCATCCTGATCTTGCCGTGTCATCCTTGACTCTGCCAGGCTTTTCTGCAGTTCACCAATCTTTTTATTGCCGGCGGCCAACTCTGCTTCAAGGGCCTGTTGCGCTGCATCCGACTGGCCGGCTGTAGTAAAGTGAACCGCAGCTTCTTTCTGCAAGGAGGTTATGTCTGCCTGCAGGCCGGCAATCCGGTTTAGGGCCTCGGTCAATTCTGTTTGCAGGGTTTTCTGTTCAACCCCTGACCGGGAGGCTGTTTGCTTTTGTTGCTCTATTTTTTCGTTTGCCGCGGTCAGTTGTACGGCAATACTCTGGCTATTGTCCAAGGCTTCCTGCAGGGACTTTTCAGCCCCTTGGCGCCGGGTTCGCTCTGCAGCCAGTTCCTGGTCAAATTGTTTATCGGTTTTTGATGCACGGGCAATGAGTTGTTTTTGGTCCTGGCGTAATTCTTCAAGCTGTTTGCGGCTGTCTGCCAGTTCATTCTCAAGTTGTTGCTTTTCAAGAGCAGACTGCCTGGCATTCTCCTGCTGGGCTGACATTTCTTTTTGCAGGTCAATATATTTTGCCTCAAGGGTTTTTCTTTTGGATTGCACAGTTGCCAGGGTTTTAGTTTGTGAGTCGATCTGGCTTTGCAGAGAGGCAAGCTCAGTTTCCACTTCTTTTCGTGCTGCCGAAGACTGGGTTAGCAGTTTTTGCTGCCTGTCAAGCTCGCTGCCCATCTTTGCCAGCTCAGCTCCATTGTCCCGGCGACTGGACTGCGCTTTCTGCAGCGCTTGTTCCATGTCTTTCAGTTGCGCCCTTTCTTTTGCCAACTGCTGTTCCAGTTGTTGCCTGATCCCGGTTGCCTGGGCAATGAGCTGGCTCTGGGTGCTGCGCAGTTCTTCTATCTGTTTGCGGCTGTCAGCCAGTTCGGCTTCAAGCTGCCTTTTGGCTGCAGCTGTTTGTGCACCAGCCTCCTGCTGGGCAGTTATTTTTTTCTGTAAAGAAGCAAGCTCAGCCTGCAGGGCCTGGCGTTCTGTTTCAAACTGTGCAGATGCCAGCTGCCGGTCTGCAAGCTCTTTGTTCAACCGGGCCAGTTTTGCAGATGTCTCCTGGTTTTTTTGTTGAGATTCCGCCAGTGAATCCTGGACCAGCGTCAATTGCTCCCGTTCAGCAGCGAGCTCTTCATGCAGTTTCTTTTTATCCTTGGCGGTCTGGGCAATGAACTGGCCCTGGGTGTTGTTCTGTTCCTCAATCAGCTTTTGGCTGTCAGCCAGTTGCACTTCCAGATCTTTTCTGGTGGAGGCATCCCGGGCAACAGTTTTTTGCTGCTCTGCCACTTCCTTTTGCAGGGAATCCTGCTCTGCCTGGTGGAAATCGCGTTTTGACTGGACTGTTTTCAGGGTATCACTTTGCGAGTCCAATTGTGTTCGCAGGTTTGCCAGTTCTGCGGCAAGCATCTTTTGATTTGCAATTGACTGGGCGGCAGCATCCTGTTGCGCGGCCATTTCCCTTTGCAATGCAGTGAATTCTTTCTGCAGGGTGCCACGGGAACTCTCAGCTTTTGCCATGCTGTCCTGCAGTTCGCCAATCCTGTTTTGCCTGGCGGTTATTTTTTTCTGCAAAGACTGGCTGGAAGCCTCAGACCGGGCAGCGAGCTGTTGTTGTTTTGCCACCTTGTCGTTAGCAGCAGCCAGTTGGGCAGTAAGATCCAGGTAGCTCTTCTGTGATTCCTGTAGGGTCAGTTCGGCCTTCTCTGTCCTGTCCTGCTGTTCAGCCAGTTTCAGTTCCAGTTGTTTGCGTGTTTCTGTGGCCTGGGCAATGAGCTGGCCCTGGGTCTGGCCCAGTTCCTTTATCTGTTCGCGACTTGCTGCCAGGTCATTTTCAAGTCGTTCTTTTTCAGTTGCAGATTGGGCGGCAATCTTTTGCTGCTCTGTCATTTGTTTTTGTCGGTCTGCCAGTTCAGCTTCCAGAGTTTTACGGGATATCTCAGACCGGGCAGTGGCCTGCTGTTGTTTTGCCATCTTGTCGTTAGCAGCGGTCAGCTGGGCAGCAAGATCCTGGGAGTTTTTCTGTGATTCCTGCAGCGCCAGTTCAGCCTTCTTCGTCCGGTCCTGCTGTTCGGCCAGTTCTGCAGCAAGTGTCTCTTGGTTTGCAATTGATTGGGCGGCAGCATCCTGTTGCGCGGCCATTTCCCTTTGTAAATCGGTGAGTTCTTTCTGCAGGCTGTCACGGGAGCTCTCAGCTTTTGCCATGCCGTCCTGCAGTTCGCCAATCCTGTTTTGCCGGGCGGTAATTTCTTTCTGCAAAGACTGGCTGGAAGCCTCTGACCGGGCAGCGGCCTGTTGTTGTTTGGTAACCTTGTCGTTAGCAGCGGTCAGCTGGGCAGCAAGATCCTGGGAGCTTTTCTGTGATTCCTGCAGCGCCAGTTCAACCTTTTTTGTCCGGTCCTGTTGTTCGGCCAGTTCCTGTTCGAGCCGGCTGCGGTCCTTGGTTGCCTGGGCAATTAGTTGACTTTGGGTCTGGCTCAGCTCCTCTACCTGTTCACGGGTGGCCGTCAGTTCTGCTGCAACTTTCTCCTGGTTTGCTGCTGACTGGGCTGCAGCCTGTTGTTGTGTTGTGATTTCCTTTTGCAAAACAATGAGCTCTGCCTGGAGGCTGTCACGGGAGCTCTCAGCTTTTGCCATGCCGTCCTGCAGCTCGTCAATCCTGGTTGGCCGGGCGGTTATTTCTTTTTGTAATGACTGGCTGGAAGCCTCTGACCGGGCAGTGGCCTGTTGTTGTTTTGCAAGCTTGTCATCAGCCGCGACCAACTGGGCAGCAAGATCCTGGGAGTTTTTTTGTGATTCCTCTAACGCCAGTTTTGTCCTCTGCCGTTCTTCCTGCTCGGTGACAAGTTGCTGTTCCAGCTGTTGGCGGGCATTATCTGCCTTGGAGATGAGCTGCACTTGGGAGTCGCGCAGTTCTTTAATATGTTCGCGGCTGGCTGCCAGTTCAGTTGCAAGCATCTTCCTGTCAGATACGGCTTGGGCGGTAAGCTCCTGCTGCCCGGTCATTTGATCCTGCAGAGAGGCCAGCTCTGACTGCAGTTTGTCCCGGGCAGTCTGTACAGTTTTCAGGGCATCTGTCTGGACCCGTAGAAAGGCCAGTTCCTTTGCCAGTGAGCTGCTGTCTGCCACGGCCTGGGAGCTTTTCTCTTGCTGCCTTTCAAGCTCTTCAGTTGCCCGGGCCAGTTGCACCGCAATCTCCTGGTTGTTCTGTTGGGCTTTCTGCAGGGACTGTTCGGTCTCCGTAAGCTTTTCCTGCCCTGCAACAAGATCCTGTTCCAGCTGATCCCGGTCTTTTGAGGCCTGGGCAAGGAGTTGTTTTTGGGCCTTGGTCAGTTCGTCTATCTGCTTGCGACTGGCCGCCAGTTCAGCTTCAAGGTCTTTTTTGGTTGAAGCTGCCTGGCCGGCTGTTTCATGCAGTGCTTCAATTTTCTGCAGCAGAAGCGCATAGTCTGCCTGGACAGTATCCCGCTTGGCCTGCACGGTTCTCAGCGTATTGCTTTGGGAGTCCAGTTGGTTTTGCAGGGTCTCCAGCCTGGCTTCCAGGGACTTTTGCGTATCCTCGGCTTGTCGGGCCGCCTGGTGCCGGTTCTCAAGTTCCGTGCTTACCTTCACCTGCTGTGCAGTGATATCCTGGAGGTTTTTTTGTGATTCCTGCAGCTCAGATTTTACAGCTGCCAGCTCTTGTTGGTGGACCGTCAGTTCCTGTTCCAGCTGAGCTTTGGTTATTGATGCCTGTTTCGTTGATTTACTGGTGGACTTTTGCAGTTCCTCTATTTGCTTGAGGGAATCGGACAGTTGGATTTCAAGGTTGTTTTTTGCTGTTTCATACTGGTCAAAAACATCCTGCTGGGCGGTTATTTCCTTCTGCAGAGCAACCAGCTCTATCTGCAGTTTGCCCCGGTCATCTTCAGTTGACTTGAGTTCATCCTGCAGGGCCGCAATCAAAGACTGTTGAGCGGTCAGCTTTTTTTTCTGTTCCTCTCCACCTGCCAGCAATTGCCCCGTAGTCTGTTTTTGTTCCTCAAGCTCTGCA